>Ga0224501_10002723_pt1 | contig 13915 bp, 6 predicted proteins | sample SF_Oct11_sed_USG_4_FD_169105 | JGI IMG/M metagenome (GOLD analysis project Ga0224501, IMG submission 169105) | Sediment microbial communities from San Francisco Bay, California, United States - SF_Oct11_sed_USGS_8_1 | ecosystem: Environmental > Aquatic > Marine > Sediment | place: USA...
AGGGCTGACCAGTTGCTGTAGCTTATAATCGTCTGATCGTGGACCCATAACGTGTAACAGGGCTGACCAGTTGCTGTAGCTTATAATCGTCTGATCGTGGACCCATAACTGGTAACAGGGCTGACCAGTTGCTGTAGCTTATAATCGTCTGATCGTGGACCCATAACGTGTAACAGGGCTGACCAGTTGCTGTAGGTTATAATCGTCTGATCGTGGACTCATAACTTGTAACAGGGCTGACCAGTTGCTGTAGCCAATAACACCAATGTCCTTAACACTCTCCACAAGCACCGTAGACATTGATATAGCCCTCACTACAGCCCTGTCATCAGTATGAGTCTTTAGTGAGTTGTATCACTAACTAGAAAATAGCTTAATCTCCCCTCAACGCCATCACACAGCCTGCGAATAAAATAAAAATCACTAACTACATGTAGATGTAAAATGATGGCACTCTTTCTTTCCACCAAGCGGTGACTCTGTGATTTAATTAACCCGACTGACACATTCCCACAGCGTAATGCGACATTTCCTGTCTCTCCCCGATGTTCGGTCGAATCGTCCAGGGTTTCTCAGAAAGTTGTATCAGTAGGCCGCGCAGGCAGCGCATAAGCACATGTATAGCAGTCCAGTCATCGATTCACTAATTAAGAAAGCCGGTCTTCTTTCAATACTTCATAACTGCTTGTTAACATTGACCGCATAATGACCTCTGCTCCATGTACTATGAAGCTCTCAGCTGGTCTGCATACGTCAATACAAAGCAAACATTCAACGATTTTTTACGCATGAGGTATTGTGAATGCTGGGCGGGTTGGCGGCCTATATGTGTACACGCGAATGGATAAAGCACAGTGTATTCAGATTACAAACAGGCCCTGCCCAGAGAGTGACTGACCTAATAGTGGGCAGGCTCTGCCTATAGATTCACTTGTTGGTGGTTTGAAGCCCTCCCTACTCCGATGGAGTTTGGCCCTTCACTTTTCAATCGGTTCATACTACAGGATTTTTTAGTCAGGCAGCAGATACTCCAGCCTAGTAGTAGCTCTCAGGCTGCCCTTTTGCCTGTCTTCTATACATACATTTCTATTAATCTGTATCTATTTCTTGTGGCGTAAAAATATATCATCAAATAAAAAGATACCCACTCGTAGAGTTATATTCTCTATGAGTGGGTGGGTGGGTCCGACCCGCAATAATGGCAAAAGAATGCTCTTGCTAGCCGCTTTTGATGTTAGCTCATGCTTTGCCTGGAGAATGATCGAGCTTAATTATATACGCTGCTGGTTTGAATTGACCATAAGATACAGACATCATATATCATCGTATCCCGTGTTACGGGGAGGGGGAGAGGAAGTGAAGCATCGCATTTGAGTTCTAGCCGGTCACTAACCTCAATCAGAGAAAAGCACAGGGCTTGCATTCATTGGCTCACACCAGCCAACAGTGTCCCATCTCACTCTCATTTGACCTCTCGATTCGTTTCTTGTAGATAAATTATCAGACGAATCACCATGTAACTAAAACTGCGGTTTATACTCATAGACTTACATATTCTTAACAATAAGTTTTATATAGATGAGTTCATACATCATAATTGACATCATTATGAGCTTACATAAACGATCTGCAAACAATGGTGTCCCCATACCTGGCCCGCCCATAAAATCCGCTACTAACGTCAGATTATTAACCCTGCCCATTACATCCGATGAACCGACGCTGTTGGCATACATGCGATGGACCGACGCTGTTGGCATTACATGCAATGGACCGACGCTGTTGGCATACATGCGATGGACCGACGCTGTTGGCATTACATGCGATGGGCCGATGCTTTTGCGTGGTTTTTTCGCCTTTCAAGCGATTTCTCAGCCGAGTTAAGCAAAAGCTGCATCGACTAAGTATGACAAGAAAAACCAGTTACTTAGCCCAATGTGGGGGGTATCAATTAAGCCCAGTGTGCTATCCTCTAAGCCCAGTGTGCTATCCTCTAAGCCCAGTGTGCTGTCCTCTAAGCCCAGTATGCCATCCTCTAAGCCCAGTGTGCTATTTATCCTCTGGCCCACGCAGATATAATCTAAAAGTGTCTCCAACTCAGGACCTGCTGTTGGGTGACAGAAATGCACTCAATCTTGACCTTGAAAAGACCTCAATGTTAACACCAGCCCATGTCATCTCGAAAATTCGTTGACGAAATTCAAATCTTTATGCAGCCATTCAGCTGTTCACGAAGCTATAAGGTGTCACGGATTAAATCTCACGCTGTCAGTCACCTGATCGGTTATCTCACCGAGCTCAAGAAATTCCCGCCGACCGAAAGGTCAAATATTCGCTTTGTGCTAGCAATATACAGATGGACTCTATATGGACTGTATGGACTGTATACTCAGCACAGTGCATTATGCTGTCAGTTGGTTAAATAGAATACAATCCTTTCCTTTGTGTAAGGTGGCCTTTGAGTTAATTTCAAACGCCTTTTTCCAGATTATGCTGTTAGTCATTGGCAAAAAATTGGAGATTTTATTTTCCCAGACACTACTGGGGAGAGAAGTGACATTAAGGGTGTCACTGCATGGACAGATAAGTGATTAATTGCTTTTTTCTTTTCTGTTTAGGCATACTGTAATAATATGTGTCATCCATGAAGTTATATTCTCTAGTCCATGGAGCACACCGGTGTAAGCCAAAAGCCTCCAAATAAGTCACTCTGGAAAAGGCTGCATGGGTCTAATAAACTCAGTAGGAAGTAGGTCAATTCCTGTACCAATCCTGACAGCTGTTCTGGGCACCTGCGAGGTACCTGCACCAATCCTGACAGCTGTTCTGGACACCTGCGGGGTACCTGCACCAATCTTGACAGCTGTTCTGGGCACCTGCGAGGTACCTGCACTGATCCTGACAGCTGTTCTGGGCACCTGCGGGGTACCTGCACCAATCCTAACAGCTGCTTCGGGCACCTGCAGGGTACCTGCACCAATCTTGACAGCTGCTCCGGGCACCTGCGGGGCACCTGCACCAATCTCGACAGCTGTTCTGGGCACCTGCGGAGAACCTGCACCAATCCTGACAGATGTTATGTCTTAAAGACACGGAGGGTTATTCGATGTAATGTATACGGGTTTCTTTCCGTTTATTTCTGAAAGCATCCGGACGTTTTTTCTTAGCTACAGGCCGTTAAATCAGTCAGGCGTTACTCTCTGCCTATCTAGTGACTAGTCCGATCAACCATCGGTCTACCTAGTAACCCTTCGAAAGGGGCTTACTGTGCTAGTAAGTGGTTTGCGAGCACAGCAAACCCATTTCGATCTAGTCCGGTCAACCATCGGACCACCTAGTAACCACTCCAAGGGGGCTTACTAGCACAGTTGACTGACTTAATCTCTGACAGTCAGAGTATGTAAATTTTAATCTTGTCTGACCTCAGCTTGGCTATGATGTCACTGCCATCTCATTAGCTAGCTAAGCACTTGCGGTTTATACCTCTCAGGTTTATAACTCATGTCCTCTATATCGAAATGATTGTGAGATAAGGTTGTCTAGTCAAGCCCAGCGTCAGCCGTTTATTCCTGATTTACCTGAGCAGGGTAGGCATAGTAGAAGCTGACTATACCCAGGGCCAGCTTCACTCTACCAGAACACCCAAAGATTCAGTGGTTCGACTATACACGACTGAACGGATGGTCCTGAGAGGTTGGGGCTCAGTCAACCCAACCCATTCTTAATTTTGAACGTCACCCGCTGAGAATTAGGCTACTCTTAATGAGAATAATCTTCCCTATAGCTTTAGTTTTAGCATGCCATCAGCAATGGCAATGGATGCCTAACCAACAATAGGATAACTGGGCCTTTTTACCTGCTATTCTATTACAAGGACAAATACATGGCTATTTCTAAAGTCATATTTACATAAGGAATTTTTAGCTGACTATTTCAAAGAAATACGAGGTTCTCTATAGTTCTCTGAACTATTTCAATAAACAGGATAGATTGAAGATATGGTCTTTAGTTCTTTTTGTTTCATGCCTCGACCAGTGTCAAGGGTATACAGGTAGCCTGCAGGTACCCTGGTTAATCACATTTAGGCCAGTGTCAGTTACCTTGGGGGTATTATGACCAGTATTAGAGGTATTGTGCATATATAAATTGGCCCGCTGAGACTTTGCTAAGCGCCGTTAACATACTTTCTGCTTGGATCTACACGTCCCATAGTGAAGGTCGCTAGTACTCTAGAGGTGGGCTTACCTGACTCACTTTTTTTCTTGTTTATACTCCCGATATTCAGATATTCGGAGTCGTGGAGTTTGCTCCCTGGTTAACGGGAAAACTGTGAACGGCTGCAAAGAGCTGTAATGGAAAGGGTTGTAAAGGGCTTTGAAGGGGTGTAAGGGGTTGAGAAGGGGTTTTGGTTTCTGAGTAATCATGATAACTGCAAGCCATGAGTAGATGGTAATCTGTAAACGTCATGACATCATGAGTGAGGTCATTACCTCCTTCCTGCCTCCGCCAGTCGTACCGCAGTAACCACAGATGTACTCAGAACTCATTAGTGGTTACAGGGGATCAGTAGATTAACACCTAACTGCCAGCTGGAAGTAAGACACTAGTAATGATTACAAAAAGTACATGGAGACCGGATGCCTAAATACCAGTTCAGTTAGGTCTAAAGTCAGTTCCCATCGCTCAGTGACATAAAGTACTTGATCCCTATTCGGATTTGACACCAGCCAATGTATTGAGGGAAGTGCTGTGGCTGAGTGGTAAGAACCCTCGTCACTGGTGCTGAAGGTCCCGGTTTCGGATGGTGCACGTGCATGGGATTTTTCAAAAATCCTCTCTGTTCACCTTCAAAGCTGGCAAAGGTGAGAGGAAAGAGGAGTGGCACCCCACCTCAGTTACATCATTGTCAGTACTAGTTGGCTCTTTACCAGCCACTTCCACACACACCAGTTATGGGTTATGGGGACAACCTTGACTGTTTTAATGTAACTGCAGTTTGGATGCAGTATCAAGCATAGACAGTTTAATCATCATAATAGATAGGCTAGGCGGTGTCTCGGGTTCAATTAAAGTTAGCAGCGGCTTCGGCTTTCCACATTCCGATAGACATCAGAAATCTGCAGGCTGGGCTAATGACGACATTGCTACTGAAAGGATATCTATAAATAAACTTTCAGCTTTTTTTCCTTCAGCACGAAGCCTCTAATTCCTAATCAATGCGTTATGCTTTATACATCCTGATTCCTAATAATGACGTGTATCTAGACTTCCTATCGGTGTCGCAATCTCTTTGTATTTGTCCAATGATTCATCGTAAGCTCCTACCAGCTTTTATTACCCATTAGGCAGTATTGTAACGCAATAGCTGCTCCTAATCGCCAAATGTGCTGTACTTTTTAGTCGATTCTGCCTGTTTTATAAGTCAAATGCTCGGACTGAAACATCCGATGAAACTCGGCGTTAACCTGACTGAAAGGTTGCGCTCGTAACTTTGACTTGATCTTTCTGAGAGATCACTGTTCTCTAAGTGTTGCTAGCTGCAGCTTATAAAAGTTTGTGCTGACCATAGACGTATTACATGTCTATATATTTGCCTGCCTATAGCTGCCTGTACCCAGGTATAACACGCCTGTCTTTTTTTTACTCGGGCATTTGGCCATCCTGTCTATAGCTGATCTCCTAAGCCTGAAGCTTGTTGCAGAGGTAGGAGCTATGAAATTATGTGAGGAATGAGCCCCACATGACTGTGAATCGAACACAAGATCTCTCTATGTTGACCCAAACGCTCAGTTTCTGACCTTGACCAGCTGACCTTGTCAACAGCTTATCAGATCCAACCTGTAACCTACAGTTAGCATGGTTCACCTATTCTACCAATCTATAAATAACACATTAAACTCCCATAAAGGGTTTCATACGAGGGGCAAGTAAGTATTTCCTTCTCGCTAGCCTGAACTTTCGTTTCGCTATATCCACCTAAAATCTTGGAGGTCACCATTGGGAAGGTCAGGGATTCAGACCTTATAATAGGCTTATACTCTCTACCGAAAAAAATCTATCAGTAAACCTCCTTTCATTCTAGCGATGGTTGCCCTCCGCTCATTAACCCTTAGGGAGGATGACTGTTAGTAATTCCTGATGGAATTCGGATGACTATTAGTAATTCCTGATGGAATTCCGATGACTGCATGTTAGTAATTTCTGATAGAGTTCGGATGACCGTTAGTAATTCCTGATGGAATTCTATGTTTCTCATTCTGTAGTGTATAACCTAACGTCATATCTAATCAGTATGGCATTTTACTCGGGGTCAGTTAAAGTTCAGTCGCCTGCAGGAATCATTAAGCAAACTTATTACTTTGAGATATGACTAAATGGGCAAATCTTCCACGGAGCGGAGCAGGCAAGTGGCGAGCGAGCGAACATGTTAACGACGCCCGCGTATAGCTCATTAGTAGGTCACCAGTCTTGTTAGGTTTAAAACGCGGTCGTGTCGGGCTCGCCGGATCAATCCTTGCTTGAAAAACAATCCTCACAGACATCATAGACCCGGTTGTGGTGTTTCATGCTAAACTGTAACAAACTGGTCTATAACTGGACAGATTAAACTATGAAAGGGAAGTCGTCATAAGGGAAAGAGGACATCTTGACAACACTACGAATCCGATAACTGGTCACCCAGCGGCAGGATTACCTCATCATATACAATAACAAAATTACTCTGGACACTGACAGTTGATAAGCGAAAACCGCATTAGTGAATTATTAGACCAAGCTAAAAGCCCAGTTTTAACCAGGTGAATAACCTTTTGACATAATGTACCATGTCATATCCTGATTTATATCTGTATGCCCCCCATGTCTCCCCCATACCTCACAGCTGGGACTATGGACCCCTTGTTATAGTTAAGTGAGTTCATCCACCCTTAGCAGCGACCAAGTCTTTATAGGCATCTTTTGTTAAGCCGGTCATTGCCTAGTAGACTTATGTAACATAATATGCTAGTTCAGTCGATGAACTCAGAGTGATTCACAGACCTGCCAATCCGCTCTGATCACTACACTAGCTCACTAGCCGTCCGTTAGAATTGAGTCCATATTCAAGCCTACAAGTGTAGAGAGCACCCGTGGCTTAATGGTTAGGATATATGATTTGCTCACGGTGAGTCGCGGGTTCGAATTCCTGAAAAGTCAATGGTCAATTCACTCCTGAGCTCCAAAAAGTGAGGCAACTCCACGGCCCCAACAGGGAATACCGGAGGCGAACTCCACAGGCCCGTACGGGGAATATCGCGGGGGTATAAACAAGACAAGACATTCAAGCTCTCGAGTGTGTTTTTCTAATACAATTTCACGGAGGTGCACAGACCGATTCGGATTCGATTCGCAATTTCTGAAGAATCCCGCAGAATCTAAGCAAATGAACACTGAATCTGAATTTAGGTATATTCAAAAGTGGAAAAAACTGTGAATCTGAACACAAATAGTAGACATCTGAATCAACTTGAACCCGGGCGTTTCAGCCAGAAAAATTAATTCAGGCATCTAACTTGATTGACCAAGCAGTTTGGGGTCCGCCATCCCGAATTCAGCTGAGCCATACCGCCATCCCGAATTCAGCTGAGCTATACCGCCATCCCGAATTCGTCCAGTGAGTTAGTAGAAAATTGTTCCTCTTGAAATGGAACAGTGATTTACTACGGCTTAAGACGCACGTTTATCTAAATAAAAGTCTTCTTTTTACTTCTCAGTGACCTTCACCTTTACGATGATGCTGTCTTCTTAGATATTCGTCGTTTCATTAGCTGCACTTAAGCATGGAGCACCACAAGCGGGTCAGTATCAATGCTCCATTGAGATTCGAACCCATTTATTTGCGAGTGCAGCGCTGAGCTATTCCACAATCTCAATTGAAGTCTCGAGTCACTGAATAAGACGTTTTATTCAGTAATTTGTCAATCATTACTAATACCGTGAAGTCAGTTACATCCAGTCCATCATTTAGTTACGACACACCGTGCCCACTCACTCTCCAAAGCTTCATCGCCCACTCTCCTCGGTTATTCGTCTGATGGTAATTTATTCAGTGTGGGCTAGTTGATGACCCGGATCCTGTCACCATTCTACGACCTTGACAGTTTAGGATTTCTGGTTATGCATATCTGCACGCGCTTTTTGTTGTTGCCAACCAGCCAAGTGTTCATATAAAGCTCTATCAAAGGGGAGTACCAGTGGTTAGAAATTAGAATACATGACTCTCGCGCAGTAAGTTGCGGGTTCAAAACATCATCAGTGAAGATGGAAAAAGCTTCTGATGATCTGGATGTGATCCTGAGACCTATCAACGTAGGAGCAAACCCAATCACCCTCGAATAATAATGTGAAGTATAAGGGAATTAAATTCCACCAATGTTTTGGAATTTCTGAAAGCGGCCAAGTCTATATATAACTCTATGGAAAGCTACTGTTCACTTGAAGCGCATCTATTCCTATAAAATTAGTCTGTGGTGTATTTACCATTTGAAAAAGAACTTTGCTCACTTGTTGCTTTTCCCGCTGCTCCACTCAATTCTACCACGTGCGTGGGTTGTCTGATAGCAATGGTGACTTTGTATTCTCAGGTAACTGCACTGAAATATGCTTTTCCTATGATGAAAATTAGTCTATGAGGTATTTGGAAGACGGGTATTTGGAAGGGAGTTTACTCGCTATAATGCTCGGTTCCGCCCATCTGATATCTCGGTATTGATCAGGGTAGATGGCAGGTCTGTCAGTCATTGACCGAGTTTGCGCTAACGCTAGAACGCTAGAACGCATTTACAGAACAGTCTTGGAGTTCGCCGATGCTTGGCGCCGGTAGCATATATTGCCACTCGCTCTTTCGTTCATTCGCTAACGGAGTATTTCCTTAGCTACTATCGGTAGAAGTACTTACTTTCCACTCTCCGTATTTCAAGTGTAAGTACGCGGCGTCGTCAGAATTTCCTTATTGTTGGACTGGTGGCATGATTGCAGAATTGTGGCTGAACATGGTTGCTAGTTTGGTCAGTTCAAAGAGTTTTTGCTGGATATTGTTCTCACTGGACGCTGCTGTCGCGTAAGGAAGATCCGTGTAGATTGGAGCTCTTATCTTTATTGTACGTCTGCTTACAGAGTTTACCATCTGGTTACTATAAACTCTTCTGTACTCCATCCATGACCCATTTACAGACAGGAATCACCACCGCTATCTCCTTCAGCTTCACGCATCATTCCATAACTCCTCTACGCACCAAAACATTTTCCCTTCAGCCTACCAGGGTCAAGTTATAGCCAGCTATTTTGAACAAAAACAATGATTCGAGCTCATTCGGGTTGCTACACTGCTTTAACTTAGTTCATTCGGGTTGCTACACTGCTTGAACTTAGCCTCAATTCATCCCAGCTCCAGTTCTCGGCTCTATGTCTTCTCGGCTTTCGCTAGAATTCTCTGCTAATTGCTAGCCGGTTTGACTCGATTTTTTAAATTTATTTGCACACAGTTACTACCTACCTGATCATAGCATAAATAGATAGATAAATGATAGATATATTCTTCGGCCTGTATTTTCATGATTAAATTCTTCCACTGTATATTATATTATTTTAGCCATCCTCTGTCCATCATTAAACTTTAGCCTTTTTTCTCGCGGTCCACAAGTTGTGTGGTGTCATTGAAGGGAGATTGAGCCATTTTTTGCCACTCTGAGTCAGAACGGGTTGGCGGAGTGTGATCAGCCAGAGAAAAATCCATTGAATTACACCGCTATGGCTGGGAATTGAACCCGGGCCACGGCGAGAACAGACAGTGAAATTCATTCGTTCTCCCACTGAGCCATCGTGACCGACCTTAGCATAGCATAAACAGGGGTAACTGTCGGTATCGGCACAATAGGTACATAGGCGTGATCAGTTTTTCGGGACTGAAATGGATTTCGGTCGCGAAATCTGCTTAACTGTTCAAGAGTGCGATCGAAAAACGCAACTTAAAAAAGCATCTCTCACCTTCGGTCGTGGTCTGCAACTAAAATCACGCAAACAGAATTTCGCAACTGAAAGAAGGCATTAGCGTGGTAGTTTAGGCAAATGTCAAGGTTACCATGGAGAGACTTGATTACTACGTTGGGATAATGAATCGCGAATGATCGTTCGGCTCTAACAGATGAGTTAAAATTGAGAAAGGACAACACCGATGTGATCGAAATGTTCTTAAGTTCTCTGACTGCAACTGTGTTGTTCGCGTGGTTGCGACTGACGTTTTTTTGATTGCGACCGAAATCACACGAATGGACCTATTGATTTATGATAATTTTTCCCAGAGGCAGATTTTGTGCTCACACTTGACGATTTTTATTTGTTTGTATCATGCCACAGTTTGGGGCTACCTCACTTCCCTATTTTTATTGCCTAAACCATTTTCCCTAAAATTCCAATCCAGCGAGATCTGTTTCTCAAACCAACAGCTCACTAACTCTCTGACTAGTGGTATGAATGATGGGGGGGGGGGGAATTTATTTGCAAACTTCAATCCCTCACTGCCGTCCCGGTCTTCAGTTTATCTTATTACATGCGTCCATGCGCTCTTAGAAAACTGATTTTGATGCGAGCTTCGGGCTAAAAACACAACACAGTGAGTTGCCAGACTTGGCTTGTTAGAATCTATTCATCTCTGGAGTTGACCGACCACCCGTTTACTGACACAGCTAGCCTTTATTGCTCTCTATTTGACCCCTGCACTCATTGTTCTTCCACTTCAGATAATAAATTATGCTAGCGACTCATCGCAAAGGCCTCAAGTACTCGTGCACCCACTTCATCCAGAAATGAATTCATTCTCTCATTAAGTTACTAGTTAGTCCTTTCGACTGAGATGCGCTTTTACACTATGCGTAGGAAGGAGTGGAGTGGAATTTGGAATCATGAAATAAACTCAAATTCCTTTTATCCCAGACATTTAAAATCTTTGGCCGACGCAAAGCCTACATTTCTCTCGCCGATAATGCACCGGTTGTTTGAATCTTTGGTCGACGAATCTGTTACACTAAAAACCTACGTTTCTCTCGCCGATAATGTATCGGTTGTTTGAATCTTTGTGTCGTTGAGGGTGCGGAGATCACAATTCTTAACTTGGTTCGATCGCTGGTAAACACTTCGGTCTATGTTAGTGGAATAAAACGGGTCATTGTTTTTGCCCAGTGAAATATGGGTCACCGGTTTTCATGGTATAATTCAGTCGAACTGCCGCCTGTAGCATATATTAGTCTCATTATTGTGTACCACCATAATGTGGTTGACCTAATTTCTCAGTAAAGGTTTGGTCATTCGCAGGATGTTTAGGCTTCGGACCCATCCCACGTATTTATGCTAACTACACTCACCTCACCCTTCTAGGTGTGTGCTTGGCCTATCTCTGCTGCCTTAATCCTCTAAGGCTAGCCGGATAGCTCAGCGGTAGTTCTCTATATAGGATAGTGGGATAGCTCAGTGGGTAGAACATTATGGGATAGTGGGATAGCTCAGTACGTAGAGCACTGTGGGATAGTGGGATAGCTCAGTAGTTGAGCACTATGGGATAGCGGGATAGCTCAGTGGGTAGAGCACTATGGGCTAGTGAGACAGCTCAGTGGGTAGACCACTATGGGATAGTGGGGTAGCTCAGTGGTAGAGCATTGTGGGATAGTGGGATAGCTCAGTGAGTAGAGCACTATGGGATAGTGAGACAGCACATTGGGTAAACCACTATGGGATAGTGGAATAGCTCAGTGGGTAGAGCACTATGGGATAGTGGAATAGCTCAGTGGGTAGACCACTTTGGGATAGTGGGATAGCTCAGTGGTAGAGCATTATGGGATAGTGGAATAGCTCAGTGGGTAGAGCACTATAGGATAGTGGAATAGCTCAGTGGGTAGAGCACTATGGGATAGTGGGATAGCTCAGTGGGTAGAGCACTATAGAAAAGTGGGATAGCTCAGTGGGTAGAGCACTATGGGATAGTGGAATAGCTCAGTGGGTAGAGAATTCGGGTGGACATTCGCGGATTCAGGGCCTGCTGTGAGAATGAGCTCCTCCTCATTGTTAGCTCTAGAACAGACCCTGGGATAAAGAGACCAGTTAAATAGAATAGCCGAGTGGCCACATCGCAATAAGGAAATGAGAGGGTCCATAAAAACTGGACGGCTTGCGATGACATTATCGGGTGACATAGATAGGTGTGTCATTCCTTTCTTCACTATTTAGCCACAATTGTAGCAATTTCGCTCTTCTTCTTGCACAATACATGAGACAACGTGAGCGATTGGCCCACCCACTATCCAACCAGATCTATGGTACTACACACCACCCCGAATCATGCGTACAATCATTCTCTGTGCCTTGTGAATTCTTCGGAACTCCCCGATATCTCATCTCATGTTTTCGTGGAATCTGTGCGCATGGTTTGTGCAACCCTGCAACTCGGCATGTGCCAGGCTTCCCAGTGGTATAGCAATGTATTGACCAAATACTCATTTTTTGTCATGACTCACTAAGCCCCGCCCACACTCTAGCCACCATGTCTTGGACACGCATACACTGGTCGAATCATTACACAGCTAGGCCACTTTTTTCCCTTTGTTTCGCACATTATGTCACCTGCCAGGTTGATAAGTTCAGACTTGTAGCTTGTGCGTCACGCTGAATCAACGGGTTTTATAGTAGGGTGGAAATGACCAGAGACTTGACCCTGGCTAGCTTCCACTATACCAGCCCTGCCCCGGCATGCAGCAATTTCATTAGTTTTAATCTTGCAATAGGTCGCTGACTCACCCATGGTAGAATTTTTGCCCTGTATTCTAAGAGGCTGCTTAGCATAACTCTGAGTGACATTATTAGCTTTCTCAAACACTCATTAGAACAAAACACTAATCAGCAAGCCTTCATATATTTATACATATATCTGCGGATAACTCCATGCTGTATCCGATAACTATGTCAAGTGAGTGAATCATCATAATTAGATGGGCGTGGTCCCAGTATGGCAGGGTTTTTTCACTCATTGTTCGGTTACTGCGTAGTGAGGTTATTTTAAGGCCAGTGGCACGCCTCGAGTTCATGGCCTACAAATAATAGGAGAGTTGTAATCAGAGATTCTATCAGTCGATTCACTCTCACCTTACAACTTCACTCTCACCTTACAACGCCTTCTGCAAATCCCGACAAAGAGTTCTCTATTCTAACTCTATGGCTTCTGGCTTTCAACTATATAAATGAAAATCTACGCGAGGCGAAATATTTTACACATGCAGCATCACTCAACCAGTTTGATTTGTGCTTCGCTTAGAATCCTAGCCTATCCTAGAGGATGCACACCGAGTGAGTCGAATTCAATTCAAAGGTAGAAAAAGCTGATAGTCGAGTTAGGTTCAAGTACAACCAGTCGATACCCGAAACGAATGTACACTTCTCTGAGTAAGAAATGGCTTAGCAATGGCCACTAAATCGTGATGAGTGTCGTTGATAGGATAACCCAGTTACTCAATAATAACTCTGTGTTGACAAGCTTTACTATTTGTGACTAGATCCTTTAGGTTTTTTTTTTCAATTGATCAACTTATTGCAACAACAGGCAACTTTTTCATGCTTGAAAAAAGGATATAAAGGTGAGATAAATTGAAACCGTTTTGCCTGGTGAGTGTATAGTCTTGACTGTACATTCATATCATTGGACGATGAGTGTATAGTCTCGACTGTACATTCATATCATTGCTTTCAGCGTAGATCAGATCAGTTTAGCCGAATACTGGTGAGAACTAAGAAGCGTCTCCCTTTCCTTTAGCACAGCTGTTTGTTGCTCTCTCTCTCTCTCTCTCTCTCTCTCTCTCTCTCTCTCTCTCTTCCTCTCTCTCTTCTCCTCTCTTCG
>Ga0224501_10002725_pt1 | contig 13913 bp, 22 predicted proteins | sample SF_Oct11_sed_USG_4_FD_169105 | JGI IMG/M metagenome (GOLD analysis project Ga0224501, IMG submission 169105) | Sediment microbial communities from San Francisco Bay, California, United States - SF_Oct11_sed_USGS_8_1 | ecosystem: Environmental > Aquatic > Marine > Sediment | place: USA...
TTTTGTGGAAAACAATTTACCTATTTAATTTATCATTCCTGCTTTTCCTGATAAGTCAGTTGTTAGAGCGAAAACTTTGGGTAATAAGGCAGACAAAGCAGAAGACTTATTAATAAAATTTTTTTGTAAAATATTGAAAGAAATAAAAGAAATCTATGAACCTGGAGGAATGATAAAAATATGCTCAGATGGTAGTGCTCATAATAGAGTGCGAGATAATACTTATTTAGAAGATGATAGATTGCGATATTTACAAGATTTGCAATCAATTATAGATGTAAATAAGGCACATGATTTAATTGTTATAAGAGGTGAGAGTAATTTGCAAAATACTTTAGATGATGGTGGATTTGTTAAATCAAGAGAAGAATTATCATCTCTAGTAAGTGAAAAAATCAGATAAATATTGCCCTAACTTAGCTGTATTATATTTAGGTGTTAAAAGATTTTGTTCAACAGAAATTGCTGCATTGCACCCAGATTATTCAGGCAAGCAAGTTAAAAAGAAGGCTGCATCTATGGCACTTGATGTCACTAGATATAGTGATGCTTTTTCTATATGGCTTCAACAAGAAGAACCAAAGGCTATTCGTTTATCTTGTCATCCTAAAAGTGTTGATACTAACAAAATAGGCATTTACTTAAATAATAGCCATTGCCATAGAACGCCCTGGCATAATGCAGCAGTTAAAGTGCATCCAAGTGAAAAATACCAATTAATGCATGTAGAAGATGCTCATAAACTTGATTATAAAAGACTATTGGAAAGAAAAAAAGGATGAAAATGATCTAGATTATTTAGAAATTGATCCTTCTCGTGTTTTAGCTGCTATAACAATACAAAAAGCATATAAAGCTTATAAAAGTAAGCAATGATACTGCTAAGAATAAAATAATATTATTAATATTATTCCTATGGTAATTCTATAATATCCAAATGGTGTTAATCCATATTTTTTAATAAATAAAATTATCTTATCTATTACAAGGAACGATATTATAAATGACACTATAAATGATATTATTACATTTATTCCAATATTTAATTTATCTACAATTATCAGCTGATGAAGACTGACTATAGATAGAGTAGGAATTGCTAAGATAAATGAGAAATCCACAGCATTGCTAGTGGAAAACTTGCATAATTTACCACATATTATAGTAATTCCAGAACGAGATACTCCAGGTATTAATGCCACCGTTTGGCATAAACCAATTATCAATGATTTACCTAGAGTAATTTTATTATCAATTTTATATTTTAGTTTTTTAATAAAAATCATTATTACCCCCACTATTATTAGTGATATACCAATAACTAAATTATTGTTTAATTTAGTGCTAATTATATTTATCAAAAATGGTGCGATTAAAATCAATGGTAATGTTGCCAGAGATATATTAATTATAGTTTTTATATTAAATATCTGTTTTTTATAATAAATTGCCATTACACATGCTGTGCCTAAATTTGCGGCCATAAATATGGATTTTAAGTCATCTATATTAATTTGTAATATATTATTTAATAATAAAACATGTGCAGTAGAAGATATAGGGAGAAATTCTATTATTGCTTGAAAAATAGCGGTTAATATAACGGGCAAAAATCCTATTATTGTTTTGATTATTAAGCCTTCTAGTATCATAAATTAAAAATTATTATTGAGTATTGAGCATTTTAGTTTCGTAATCAGCGGTGAGTTTGTCAATAAAATCATCTATCCTTCCTTCTTTTAATATTTCTACAATTCTATGGGATGTATAATTGATTCTATGGTCAGTTATTCTACTTTGAGGAAAATTATAAGTTCTAATTCGCTCTGATCTATCTCCAGTCCCGACTTGCTGTTTACGTAATGCTGAAATTTTATCATTTTCTTCTTGTTTTTTCTTCTCATAAATTCTAGTTCTTAAAACTTTTAGTGCCTTAGTTTTATTTTTAATTTGAGATTTTTCATCTTGTTGTATAACTACCAGACCTGTTGGTATGTGCGTGACACGTACGGCACTATCTGTTGTGTTTACAGATTGACCACCTGGGCCACTAGCACGATATACATCAATCCTAATATCTTTATCTGCAAACTGTACATCAACTTCCTCTGCTTCTGGTAAAACTGCGACTGTTACTGCTGAAGTATGCAATCTTCCAGATGATTCAGTTTCAGGAACTCTTTGTACTCTATGAACTCCAGATTCAAATTTTAATTTTGCATAGACATCTTTTCCTTTGATATTTACTGATGCCTCTTTGTATCCACCAACTCCATTTGGTGAAATACTAATAACATCAAAATCCCATTTATTTTTTTCTGCATACATTCTATACATTTGAAACAATTCAGAAGAAAATAATGCAGCCTCATCTCCACCGGTACCTGCTCTTATTTCTAATATTACATTGCGTGAATCATCTCTATCTTTTGGGATAAAGCTTTTCTCTACACTTAGGCGCACTATTTCTATTTTTTTTTGTGAATCTAATAATTCTTCTTTGAGTGCAATCCTCATATCATTGTCGTTGGTGATTTTAAGTTCACTTTCTAAATCTTTGATAAGATTCTGTAAAGAAAGATATTTATTTATTAATATAGCAGATTCTTGTAATTTACTATGTTCTTTGGAGTATTTGCCAAAATTGCTATCTGTATATATATCTGGTGAAGAGATTAATCTATCTAATTCGTTATACCTTTCTAATAATAGTGCAATATTTTCATTAAGAGACATGTTATCAAATTATAAAATATAATAAAGAATAATTGTATCATATATTTATGTTAGTTATAAATAAAAATCAAAAAAATCTTAAAATTTATGATGCAATACTTGATTATATTCATTCTCCAGTAATATTTTTTATCATTATGATTGTAGTAGAAGAGTATAATTTTTAAAATCTAGTACTAATATATTATCAATTAATGATTATTATTAATTGATAATATTAATCTCATATAAAATAATATAATCTATATTAATATTTTACAAATGTTTTACAATTTATATTAACACTATAAAGATTGACATTCAACGCGATAATTTATAACATAATTTTATTATCTATGTTATTTTAAACAATCATTAGAGATTTTGTTTTAATATTTTATAATAAGAATAACTAATTATCCTATGTTTTTGCAATGAACAATGAAGAATTGAGATTAAGTTTAAAAAATGGTGATTTTTTTAAGCATTCACTTCACCGATATATAGAAGAAAAATTATCAATTTGTAGGGAAATTGTTATTGTTGGAATAATACTGACATTTTTATTTATTATATTAGTTGTCTTGTGCTCTGGTTTATTTAATGTTTTTCCAATAGTCAAAGAGATTCCTATTACACTATATCATGATAGCCTGGAAGGTGATGTGTATGCAATCAAAGATTTAGATTATTCGATGAGATTTGATTATGGTCTTGATATCAATGATAGTGAATTGAGTCCATATAATGCAGTAGCCAGATATTTAAGTGCTCAATATGTTACTATATTTGAAGGCTATAATAATTATAATATTGATAACAATAAAGAGAATAATTTATATATAGAAAATAACTCTTCTTATGCTGTTTATCAGAATTATTTAGAGAAACAAAAAAATTTTTCCCAGTATGATGGAATATTGAAAACTAAAATAAATAAAATTTTTATCTTTAGTGATGAAAAATCATCTGGCAAAGCAAATATTAATCTTTCGGTTTACGATATACAAAATCCAAAAAATATGACAAATTATAGCATTAATTTAAATTTTATTTTATCTAATTTAAATTTAAGTTTAAAATCTATCATTCCATTTGAATTTATAGTAGTAAACTATAGATCAGCAAAAGCGTGATATAAAAAAATAATTATATATTAATTAATATGAACAAAAAAACATTATTCTTATATTTGATAACAATATATTGCTTTCCATTTTTAGCTTTTGCTAATGATGATATAGGGCAAAATGAAGATCAATATATTTATGAACAAGAAGCTATAAGTATGGCGAAAAATCCACATATAAAAGAGATTATGTATAACCCTAATGCAATACATAAATATACAGGATATTATGGCGTAGAGGCGAAAATCATTTTTGAAAAAGGTGAGGAAATTCAAAATTTATCCATGGGCTTGTCAACTGGATGGCAATTAAATCCAGTAGGTAATATCTTATATCTTAAACCTATATCTGAAGATGCCAATACTAATGTAACAATCATGACAAATAAAGGTCGAACTTATATATTTCACTTTTATGCAGCAGAATCTGAAGATTATTTTCATGACCCTAATGTTCCTTATGAGACAAGGTTTAGATATCCTAATAATAATATTATTATTAATAAAAATTATATTAATGGCAATAATAAAATTGAAAAAGATTTAAACTTTACCGATAAGAATATTCCAGATATTGCAAATTGCCTTAAATGTAATTTTCAATATGTGGTATCAGGTTATGACGCAATAAAACCAATACAGATCTTTGATAATGGCATCTTTACATATTTTAAATTTAAGCAAGATAACACTGATTTGCCAGCAATTTTTGGCGTTGATTCCGATGGATATGAAGCTATAATGAATTTTAGAATAAAAGGTGATTATGTAATAGTGGAGGAAGTAAGGGCAAAATTTACTTTACGCAATGGCAATAATACTGTTTGTGTTACAAATAGAAATATTCCATTTTTTTCTGCAAAGAAAAAACGTAGTTATTTTAATTAATTCACTCTCATTTTAATGAAAAAAAATAAAGTAGATAAGAATTGGCAATATGCACATGCCAATGATTATTATGTTAAAAAATCTAAAATAGATGGCTATAGAAGTAGGGCTGCTTATAAATTAATAGAAATAGATGATAAATTTTCTTTTTTTAATAATGCTAAAAATGCCGTTGACCTAGGAGCTTTTCCTGGTGGCTGGAGTCAAGTTATTAATAATAAGTATGAGCATATTGATTTGTTTGCAGTAGATTTAAAAGAACTTATTGATATTCCAAGAGTTAATTTCATTAAATGCAACTTAATATCTGACTATGAAGATAATTTTATTATTCTTAAAAATTTCTTACCAACAAATCTAGATATAGTATTGTCAGATATGGCGCCAAATACCAATGGCAACAAAACATCTGATCATTTATTAAGTATGGAATTGTGTGAGATTGCATTAGAAGTTGTAAGCGCATTTTTAAATGAAGGTGGTAAATTTGCTTGCAAAATCTTCATAGGTGGAGAAGAAAGTGATTTTGTTATAAAAATGAAAAAAATTTTTAAAAAAGTATGTTTTTTTAAGCCCAAATCTAGTAAAAATTCTTCTAGAGAAATTTATTTAATAGGATTAGATAAAATAAATATTATATGATTATGACCAAAAAAATAGCATTTGTTTTGTCTGGCTGTGGATATGAAAACGGTAGCGAGCTATATGAAACCATATTTTCTATCGAGATATTTAAAAAACACAATTGTGAAATTACTTTTTTTGCACCAAATATTATTGAGAATGATCGCAATCCTTTTATAGAATCAAAAGCAATTACACGAGGAGAAGACAGATTATTAGAATTGAATGAATTAATAGAATATATTAAAGACTTTGATGTTTTGTTCTTTCCTGGTGGCTTTGGCGTTGTAAAAAATTTATCCAATTATATGGATAATAATATTGATATAAAATTATATGATGGCTTGAAGGATTCAATAATATATGCATATAAAAATAATAAAACGATTGGCGCGTTATGTATTGCTCCTACTCTTTTAGCTGTTGCATTAGGCGGCATTGATTCACAAATAATATTGACTTTAGGCGGAAGTCAGCATGCAAATAAAATTTTAAAATTTGGCATGCAATATAAAGAATGTAAATGCGACTTCTTTGTAAAATATAAAAATATTTATACTAGTCCAGCATTTATGGCATCAAAAAATATTATTGAAATAAAAACAGGCATAGAAAAAATGATCAATGAAATTGTTAAAGAATAATCATATTGTATAATAAACAAAATAAAGATATAATAATAAATTATTAATATATAATTATTGTTTATGAATGTAGCACAAATAAAAGCATCGAGAAAATTAAAAAAAGCCATATTTTCTCAGTTGATACTATCAATGATGATTGCCTTGATATTTAGCTATATAGTTCTTTCCGATAATAGAAATGGCTTAAATATTAAAAATCCAAGTATAATATCAGTTTGCGCAATACTAAGTGCTACATTATTTATATTAGGAATGATATTTTTAATTACAGCAATATATCAGTATAAGCAAACTCATAAAAATAACAGTAAACAACAAAATATAGAGCAAAACAATATAAAGCAATATAATTATAACTATACTGAATACAAAGTGATGAATTCATGTTTTAATTACTTTTCATTAGCTGCTATTATCACCGGTTATTTCTTCATATTACATCATTTTACAGAAAATATCTTATCAAATAGCTCGGAATTTAATTTAATAGCAACAAAAAATTTATTATTTTTAATTACATTAATTGTTGTAGAAATATTAATAATTAGTTTCATATCATATACAATAGATAATAAAATCAATGAAAATAGGGAATATAACGATCAAGAAAAAAGAAAGGATAATGAATATATCATTGGTTCGGCTATTTCTTTTTTAATATCTAGTTTTATGGCTGTTGTTGCAGTGCCATTATGCCAAACAAATATTAAATTATTAATATTAATAGAATTAATCAGCGCAATGTTTATTCTAAGTTCTTTGAGTGTTTTGTGTATAAATGCAATAAGAGAAATCTCCACTTCTATGAGCAATGCTCAGCATAACAAAGTAGATATAGAAGCTAACAATCATAGACAATATTGATATAAATACATATTTATTATAACATTATTATTAAAATGGAAAAAGAAAATAATGTTATTATTTATAGTTCATTTTTTAGAAGATTTTTGCCTTTTGTGCTTGATTTAATACTATCGCTTGTTGTTTTTATATTAATAATTGTTTGTATTCCTGATAGATCATTAGGAATTTTATCTCATAGCATGGGAGTTATTTATTATGTTGGTATAATACCTTGCATTCATGTAATTTTATCTTTAAAGCTCATGTCTTGTACAATCAGCCAAAGACTATTTGGAATCATTATCCTTGATGAAGTTACATTACAAACTATTTCATTGAAGCATATAGTAAAATTTTTTTTCATATTAATGTGCATTGGTGGTATAGTCTTTTTACTATTTATAGCTACATTTTTTTTATTTGCCAATTTTAAATCTTTAGTTCTTGCACTTTTTCCGATTATCTTGCTTGGATTTATATTATTAAAAAAATTTTTTAATAATAAGATTAGATCTTTAATTGATGTGTTGTCTGGCATAATAACTGTTGATAGAAGCAATTGGAAAGAATATAATCAAAGTAAACTGAATGATTCATGACATTATAATTAAAAAATCACATATTGTTGATTACAATGAAAGTTCGAATGAAATGGAAAATATTGTCAGTGACATTATTAACAATAATGGCAAAGAATATATATGGTTTTTGCAACATTATGATGTATATACTGCTGGCACCAATTCTATTGCTGATGAATTTTTAGGCGATATTGATCAACATAATATTATAAAAGTTGGGCGTGGCGGCAAATATACTTGGCATGGCATTGGTCAAAGGGTAGTTTACTTTATGCTTAATTTAAGGAAGAGAAAAATGGCAGATATTAAGCTTTATATCAATTTTTTACAATCATCTTTAATGGAATCTTTTAAAATATTAGACTTAGATACTTTTACTATCGATGATAAAATTGGAGTATGGTGCAAAAAAAATGATGGTCAATTTTGTAAAATTGCAGCTATTGGAATTAAATTGCGTAGATGGATAACATTTCATGGTATTGCAATAAATATTAATAATGACTTAAAAATGTATGATAATATTATACCTTGTGGTATAAAAGAGTATGGCGTCACTTCTTTGCAAGATATGGGAATATTTTGCTCTCTCAGAGAATTTGACGATATATTATTATCTGTATTAAAAAATAAACTAAATGAATAAATATGAAACAATAGCTCTTAAAGTTAGCGAAGAATTTCATGAGAAAAGGTTAGATGTATTTTTAAAATATCGTTTACCAGAACTTTCACGTACAAAAATTCAAGATTTAATTAATGATAAATTGGTATGGTTGCCAAATAGTGCAAAACCAATAAAGAAATCTACAGTAATTCAAGATGGAGAAGAGTATCAAATTAAATTAATTAATAAAAAAAAATTAGTTAGTCAAAATCCAATTCTTGATGTAGTATATGAGGATGAATACTTGGCAGTTATTAATAAACCAACAGGACTTCCAGTACATCGTGGAATTGGTACAAATATCACCTTAGCTGACCTCTTATTAAAACATTATGGAATAGATAATTTATCAAATTTAGATAGCGATAGACCTGGTATTGTGCATCGTTTAGATAAGGAGACTAGTGGATTGATAATAATCGCTAAAAATGACTATATGCATCATAAACTATCATCGATGATAGAAAAAAAGGAAATAATCCGTGAATATATAGCTTTTGTGCACGGCATACCGCAAGATATGTGTGGTATTGTAAATACAAAAATAAAACCAACTCGAGATAAAAGGGCAATGATGATTTCACCTCATGTAGGCAAGGAATCAATGACAGGATATCAAGTTATTGGTAGCTATAATGAAAATTTTTCAATAGTAGAATGTAAATTATATACGGGTCGTACTCATCAAATTAGATTGCATATGGCACACTTAGGATGTCCGGTAATTAATGACAAATTATATAATAAAATATACAATAATGCTGAAATCAATAGGCAGGGATTGCATGCTCATAGAATCACAATTCCACATCCAATATTAAATACTCAGCTAATTATAAGAATCGATATTCCTGATGATATGTTGGAATTATTAAAATTTATTATTACTTAATGAATATTTAATAATTAGCATTAGCCTGACAATATATCGATATACTGTCAGGCTTTTCTAATTTTGTCTTATTTGATAATATTATTTTTTCATCAAGATATTGAGAAATATAGCTATTAAAATTATATTTTTTCAATCATTGCTATCAATATTATGATATTTAGTCCAACTTTTTTTGCTTATAACTACTGTTCCAACTATTTTATCATGTATGGTTTGGCTTTTTTTATCAAATATTGACCAAATTAATCCTATTCCTAATGGTAAAACTGAAACTAAACATGCAAGGATTCTTTTTAGTGCACGTTTAAAGGTGATTATTTCAAAGGTATTTTTATCAACAATAATCATACCTAATAATTTTTTGCCAAATGTTGCAGAGAAATTGCTCCAACAAAATAGAAGATATGCAATAATAGTAGCCAATTGTAAAACATTAGACATTATATGAAAAAACATTGCATAGAACAATTGATGTATTTCTGTTGGGGTTAATTCCAATGATAAATTATGTTTTTCCAAGACAGTTAATGATATCTGAGGTGTCGGCATTACTGCAACATATATACTATATATTAAATAAAATAAACAAGCTAAGATAATTAAATCTATTAAAGTACTAAGATTGCGAGTGCCAAAAGAGCTATACTCTATGCCATCTATTGTTTTTGTTTTGGCATAAAAAAATGTCATTTTATTTATAAAACCCAATGGATCAAAGAATTTCATAAATTTACTTGCTTTTTCTCGCCATTTTTCTTGAATCATAAGTATTTTTTTATATTATATTTTTCTTTTAAAAATGCAAAGTATGCCTTTAATTTTTCTAGTTATTGATTTATGTATATAGTATTCTATTGTTTTAAGTAATACAACATTAGTTAATTCTTGCGTCAATAATGCTACCTCTTCAATTGTAAAATTAAATGTATCTTGATAAATATTAAATTTTATATCATCTGTTCGCAACGATAAAACGAATATACCATCTATCGTTAGAGCATTTACTCCTGCTTCAATATATTTTTTTATATCTTTGAAATATATAAGAGATTCAATACTATAGACCATTTTATATTGTCCAACTTTTTCTTTTAGCCATAAGGTGTAGTCGTCAACATGATGAATATTATTAAATTCAATAAAACGATTAAGGTATGTTTTTTTTATTATATTTTGCGAGATATCAATCCCATCTATATTACCTTTAAATCCTGATAATCTTAATTTTCCTGCATTAATTTCTCCATTAATACCAAGTTCACAAAAATTACTAGAATCATGATTGAAAAAATCATTATATAAATTTTTAATTTCTTTGATTATAAATCCAAATCCTATATATGATTTAAACCAAGATCTTCCCATATTATCTAGGTGCATATTCAGTATATCATTGGGCAATAAATCAATATTATCATGATCTTTTGTTAAGAAAAATTTAATATTTTCATTATCAATTGAATCTAAACTCATCGCTTGCGAAAAATTTTCTCCTGCTAATCTCATATTTTTTTCTTGATCATTCTTTTTATTTCCAGAAATATAAAAATAATATATGCCCAGATAATAATAGTATTCAAATGAAACTCCCTTGAATCTCTTTATTAACTTCAATCTAAAAAGTGCCTCAGAATAGCTTTGATTATGTAGATGATATTCTACTAATTTTAAATTTGTTTGATATAAATTATTTGTTTTAATCTTATATTCTTTATATAAGTCTTTTAAATATTGTATATTAAAAAATTTCTTTATAGTTATAAAGAAGAAATTAAAGGCATATTTTATAGAATTTCCAATGAAACCTAAATCTTTTATGGCATTTAAAATAATTTTCATATTTAATAATTATAAAATTTAATCTTTAGGCATATACTTAATGCTGTTTGCTAAATTTTGACGATAATCATATATTTTATCTTTTAAAATTTCATTATTCAAGGATAATATTTTTGCGGCAAATATTGCGGCATTTCGTGCTCCCGATTTACCTATACTAAATGTGCCAACTGGTACGCCAGATGGCATTTGAGCTATTGAAAGCAAGCTATCCATGCCATTAAGATCTGTAGAATTTATTGGAACACCCAAAACTGGAATATCAACTACTGAAGCTAGCATTCCTGGTAGATGTGCAGCACCTCCAGCGCCAGCTATTATTATTTCTATACTATGTTTATTTACTTGTTCATTGAAATTAAACAGTCTCATCGGAGTTCTATGTGCAGATACAATCAATGATTGAAATGTAATATCAAAATTTGATAAAATATCCTCTGCTTCTTTCATTATGACATAATCTGAATTACTGCCCATCACAATAGCTACCTTAAAATAATCTTTGATAGTAGAGATATCATCCATATTAGTAGAATAATAATTAAAAAAGAATAAATTATGCAGGCAAAATAGAAAAAATGCAAATAATTTATTTTTAAATTAGATGTTTATGATCGTTTTCTTGATGCATTTATTCCTTCTTCATAAAGTGCTCTTAATTGTTCCACTGTCGCTGAATGAGCATCGAGAGCACTACATATTTTATTATGAAATGGATGATTTTCATCATGCGGCATGACAACTGATGATAAATCTAACAAAGGATTTAATCTTTCTGCTTCATAATCAGTTTTATAGGTCTTTACATGGCAACCAGCTTCCTTCAATATATTTGCAGAATTTTCTTGTTGTAAACAAATTATATGGTCATCAGGCGATAATCTGTTCATAATGATTGCATCAATATCCAATCCATTTTCAAAGACAGCAATTATTTCATCTAAACTTACTTGCCTTCTAAGCCACAAAGGATGATGAGATACACCTATATGTATATGCATATGTAATAATGATTGGTTTTCAACATTTGGAAAATGAAAAAATAATCTTGCTTGTTTTTTTACATTCTTCTCTTGTTAGACCAAGTTTATTTTGCAAATATATATATGTTTTTTCTCTCAATTACCTTAGCATTGAGAGGTCTTTTGAGATTAAATCCAAAATAGAAGTTATAACTCTTTCTCCAGATTTCTCAAATTCTTCTGCACTTTTTGCATTGAATTCTTCTGGAGATATACTTTTCGGTACAAGCCATGCGTTAGTAGCAAAATGAGTAGTATCACTTGTTCTTTTTTCATGTATCCATTGTTCATGAGACCAGTCATCCAACATCATATGTCCAGTTAATTGATCAATTTGAAATGTTTCATACATTCCACTGTCTATGATATCTGACTTATTCTTCTTGCTATATTTTTGTTTATCTCCATATAAATTCACAATAAATGGATGAAATATATTCTTAAATTTTCTATAATTGTGTCGCAATTTTTTTAGTTTTTCTTTATCTATTTCTGCTAAATAAAATGGGTATTCAAAAAACTTTTCATCAGTTGATATTGCTACTACTTCTAAGCGTTTATCAACAATTCTTCGCAACTACAATCCATCAGGAGATGAGTGCAAATAAGTAGATTGTATATATTCCTGCATTTCATCGCGAATTTTCTCGGCAATTATATCATATTGACCTCTTGTGCTTTCCATTTTTATATAAATATATAATCTAAGTCAATTTTAATAAATCATCTATAGCAGTAATTGGTAAGTTGTGTTTTTTGCTAAAATCTTGCATTTTTTCTCCACGTAACATTGTTCCATCGATATCCATTATTTCACATATTACTGCAGATGGAATTAAATTTGCTAACTCCATAATAAAAACCGATGCCTCTGTATGTCCATGTCTAATTTTTAATCCTTGCTCATGGGCTACTAATGGAAAAATATGACCAGGAGTGATTATATCCTGTGGTTTTGCGTTAGGATTGATTGCTACTTTTATCGTATGAGCTCTATCGTAAGCTGAAATTCCTGTAGTTATCCCTGATGAAGCATCAATTGATGTAGTGAAATTTGTACTCAACTCCGATACATTAGATTTATGCTGCATAGTCAAATTTAAGCGCCGATATATTTCATTATTTATCGTCAAACATATTAATCCTCTGCAATGAGTTGCCATAAAATTAATTAATTCTGGCGTGATATATTGAGATGCACACACTATATCACATTCATTTTCACGATTATAATTGTCTGTCAATAAAAATGGCTTGCCATATTTAACTATTTTTAATAGATTTGATATATCCAACATACAATAATTTATAAAAAGATAATTTTAATTATTTAAATAATTTATTATTATAATTCTAAAATCAATAATTGACAATAAATAAAAACAATGCTAGTCTTATTTTTAATAAAATTAAAAATATATATGTTGATATGAGTATTTTGGATAGCATGCCAGATGATTGTAAAGATCATGCAGTCGTCGAATTATGTGGCAAGCAATATAATGTTTTTAAAGGAGCTGTATTAGCACTTGAAAAAATAGATGGAGATGTTGGTGAAATTGTCGAGTGTGGCAAAGTTTTATTTATCAAAACCGGAGATAAAGTTTTATATAATCCTGATATTACAGTACAAGCTGAGATATTAGAGCAGAAACGTGATAAGAAAATCGTAGTTTATAAAAAAAGAAGACGTAAAGATTATAGAAAAAAACAGGGACATAGACAGTCTATTACTATAATAAAAGTAATCAGTTGTTAATACTGATTATTTAAGATTATATTTTTTATTTTTTAAGTTTAGAGGTTAATTTATGGCAACCAAAAAGAGTGGTGGTAGTAGTTGTAATGGTCGAGATTCCGCCGGTCGTCGACATGGTCTAAAAAGAGCTGATGGGCAAATAATAAAAGCTGGAAATATCATTGTAACGCAATTAGGAACAAAAATTTCTCCTGGTCGAAATGTAGGAATGGGGAGAAATCATACTTTATTTGCCAAAATACAGGGTAAGCTTAGCTTTAAAGTTGGCAAGCGTAGTTTACTTTATGCTCATGTTACTGAG
>Ga0224501_10002726_pt1 | contig 13912 bp, 10 predicted proteins | sample SF_Oct11_sed_USG_4_FD_169105 | JGI IMG/M metagenome (GOLD analysis project Ga0224501, IMG submission 169105) | Sediment microbial communities from San Francisco Bay, California, United States - SF_Oct11_sed_USGS_8_1 | ecosystem: Environmental > Aquatic > Marine > Sediment | place: USA...
CCCTACTCTGGGACAACAAATTGCACTAATGCCACACAGTACACTGATAACATATACTACACTGGTAGCACATGCTACACTGGTACTACAATAATTATGTATCATTACTACAAACCCAGTTGGTACCCCACTACACAAGGTACCACACCTTATGTTGGTTCTGTGATGTATGTGATAAACTGAATCAGCGGAACACATTTTTCCGGAGTTAGTGAGGATGATACCAGCAGAACACACAGTCTCCTTGTAGACAGGCATAGGCCACCTGCTCATTGTTTTCTATTTTGTGTTGTTTACAGAGGTTCATCATTATGTTGTCCAATCACATCGCTAACAGTGAGACTCACGGACAAGAAGTGAATACACTCTGGTTTAAATGGGCCATAGACCGACTGCGCCAGGTTTTCCTACAGGTAACATTCCATACTGCATCGCATGATCTGGTTTACGAATAGACATTGCTTGAGGTTAGAAATCTGGGAACCTTTAAGGATAGGGGATTGCCCAATAGGTGGAGCGCTTAACTCAGGATAGATAGAACCTGGTCTCAAACCCTGGTCACACCAGGCTCTCACTGTGGGAGCTGCTCGCATAACCCCTAGCCTGTACCTCTCCAGAACAAACATTACGCTTAAGAGGTATGTCAGATAACAAAGACAAGTGCCCGCGTAAAACAGTAAAATAGAAAAAATACCAGAAAGCATTTGATGTGCGCTTGAATATTTTTCCACTGGCATACATAGCGCATACAGATCTGTGACAAAGTCTTTTTTCCATTGTAGCACCATGAGCAAGTTAGTCGCTATCACTCTACCCTGGAGTCCTTGCTATTCACTAGTGATATAGACGCTCATATTCTGAATGTGTTCCATGAGTTCCAGTCTCTGCGCGGCTGAGTGTACAGTAAGCCACAGCCAGTTTGTAGACCGTAAGCAGAGCGCGTCTACCGACTGATGGCTCTATAGTGATGGGTCAGGCAAAACCCGGTCTCATTAGGTTCTAGCTATGTATATTCCTGTTGTATAATATTTGTATTGAGATACTCAATTCCAATGTGTAAGTAGGCAGTTCAAGCAATGTCTAATAAACGTTCTTATGATGAAAGATCATCTACTTTTCTTTTACATGGATAGCATTACTAAGCCAACGGCTTGCCTCTGGGAAGGTTCACTGTATGCCCTGCGGAATATATCCAAGTGGGTGTCCTTCACTCAATGCTGTGACCCGAAACCATCCAGTGTAAATTAACGTAGCGCCCAATCTGTCGGTGAGACAAGAAACCCTTGATCCTAAGCCCAGTATGCTATCTCCAAGCTATGGCCAACTCCAATAAAACACAATTCTGCTGGTAATCAAAACATGTTTTCAGGTCTGTTGATTCTCTAATTCCAAAGTTCACAGCTCTTCAGTGTTATATAAAACTATCTCTCCGCTGCAGTCTCTTAGAAACAAACCAAAGGGCAGTATTGCCATATATATACCGACACTCCATAGACTCTGCTTGTCCAGTGGGTGTAAATGAGCTCAATGAACATTGTTAACATGAACATGTTGAAAGCTTCTTTCTCACTCACTTGTTATTTTTGCACTCTATTTTCTTGATGTATCACTGATGTAACCATGTGGAATCCTTAATTTAATCACCGCGTTGATGACTATCAAAGGTACTATTAATCCCATTGTTATAAATGCTTGAATCATCAAGTGGACAATACAATAGACATACCTCAATAAAGGCAAGCACCAGTAATCAATATTGACACTATCATTTCATTGGTGTCTGATCACGTGTAATTACTCGCTTACTAAGAGGACTGAGCCTGTTACCACGCAGAATGTCATCACCAGTAACTGAAGACTCCTTACTCCGGTAACGGTGAAACTATATTATTGGTAAGTCAGAGTAAAACTCCAGCAGTCATACGGACAGATTTATAACTAGAACGCAGTTGACAAAACCACGACTTCATTGTGTTGAGGATTACTCATTGTTCCTCAGTAAGCGTCATTTTCTTTCTACCTGTGAGTTGTCCAGTCAAGTAGTCGCTATTAGGCTTCATCATCTCACTATGTGTGTAGGATTACACAAACGATTAAGACATTCACAAAACCATTCAAAGCAGTTCACAATGTAGCTTCTTCATTCGTATCCTGACCAGTGTCAAGGGTAAGCGGAGATTGGTTACGAAGTCCTTGACTCGAAGTTTCCCAGGGTGCATTATGATGATATTTTTTGCTAGCACCCATGGGCCCCTTATAGAGAGTGATGGGCCTCCTTTATTCAAACCGCGATCCGAATCCAATGAGGGTGAAACACCAATTGGTTTTTGAACTGAGAAACGGACCAGGAACTCTGATTTTAAGCCCAGTGCGCTCCCTACTAACCCACCGATTCACATTCACTTTATTATAGACACTAGCCGTCTTAATCATGGAGACTGATGAACACAGTGAGAGATGGCAACGAATTCGGCGAACCTTTGAAATGCTTGGGGCGTTTAAAAACAAACGATCAGTGGTTACAAAACCGCCCGTCATTCCTGAAGTGAATCCAGCATCAATCAGACAGCGGACACGTAAAGCTTTACCCAGTATCCCTGATGAAAGAAAAAGGAAACTAAGAAAGAGGAGATTGAGTTCTCTGACACTACAAACTGCAGCGAGTACCCCAGATTCACAAACTCTCACAGTAGAGGTCAGTATTTGATTGGTGGCTTACACTCTGTCAAACCATTTCATTTCAATTGCCTAATTGTCTATATGTATACACAGTAAATTTGATCGTGTAGCCATTTCATCTGCTCTTCTTTTAGGACAGACAGAGACTTCGTCGCAAGTTCAGGGGAACTGTTTTAGTACTGATTGCCTTCAAGAGAATATGGAAATATCATATGGGAAAGTGAGTAGTCATCTAAGCATCATGTCATTTCTTTCATTTCTATAGATTCGTATGTGCTCCGATCAAATCCAATAACATTGCGGTCACTAATTTGATATGGCAATACCCTTACGAATTCTACAGTAGAAATTACATCTCCAGTACATTTGCCGTGTGTATTATTCTTTTAATTGTGAAATCCTTTATACTCACAGTCACTGACCTCAAATCCAGAGATAACATAGAATATAGATTGGCCATTTCCTTATGCATGCCTAATCTATGGCTTCCTAATGATAGCAGTTTACTTTCTCACCGCATTAACAATTGAGAATGGGAAGCTTGCTTAAAGCCAGTACCAAGTAATGGGAACCGAAATGGCAATCCTCGGGATGGTAATCCTCGTTTTACTGACTTAGCTCCTGGAGCGTCAATGGCCTAGGGTGGTGGTCTCCTGAGTAGTGCTATTCCTATAGACCCTTGTGAATAGGGCGTCATAAGTAAAATAAGCCCAACGGATGAAAGAGGCTCCGGATCCACCGCCAATCATTATCCCAGAAACATTTGTCAAAAGAGGTGAATCAGCAACCCTACCTAGCTAGAATGCCGAAAACCTACTTCCATACAGGCAAGCTACTGGGCCAACTCATCATTTATATAAACAAGATTATACACACAGCAAATAGGCCGAGTGAAGCAATTAAGATAGCGCCATATAGCGGGATAGCTCAGTGGCTCGAGCGCTTGGTTCGAAATTAACGAACTTGGGGTTCAAACCCTGGTTATGCCCAACTCGAGCTGTGAGTAGAGCCTCCTTACATATACCCCAGCTCCTCCCACTCCAAAACAAATCGCATGCCTTAACGATCTGCCACCAAACTTGCAGGGTAAAGATGTGTATTCAGTTAAAGATTTAAGACAGTTTTTTAACTCTGCTTTTACTACTGTGCAGGAAGATGGACATTTTTTGCTTGAATAAAGTCACCTTAGGAGCTCAGGAGATAATTAAAGTTCTGCCACCAGACAGACAGCATCAACTTTTCACAACCACAACTCATTGCACTCCAACAGTCCTGTATTCCAACCAATAGGTCACCGCTGCCTGCATGAACACACTGTGATGTAGAGTGTAAAGGTTGATGCCTTACTCAATAGGTGCTTCTTGATTGTTACCCTGAACCCACAGAAGCACTTCTAACCCCCCCCCCCATACCCTGTATTTACTGGTTAGCACAGATTAGGTTCACGGTCAAATTCTTAGTTTTATAATTATACTGTCCTGAAATAGAAACATTGTCTGATTTGATGAACCTGTATGATTATGGTGGGCTGAACCCCTCGTAGAGGGTATACCTTTACCAAACTTTCCTTTCACATGACCTATAATCATGTAGGATGTAATTAGCCAGCTGACCTTGTGACTGACTCAAATTCTGTGGGCTTGCTTAATTTAAATAAATGCGAGCATAAATCATAGTCCTTCAATTGAAAGAAATATAAGATCATGTTTTGATTTTTAGAAATAGGACTGGATTTTAAATTCCCCTAAATTTAGAATTACTCTTTATTTCGGGGTTTTAGCGGAGGTTGAGAGAGCGGGTGGTAATACCCTGGGTGTCTGTTTTATACGCACATACAAAGAGGACTAATTCTTAGTAACAATCGAGAATGAAGTGTTCTCTCTGTCTCTTGTCCCATTTTGCCACTCTCAATACGGGGGTGCAATACACATGCACTGGGCTGGGCTATGAACAATCATAGAGAGTGAACGAAATTGTTTAACAGATCTTCCTTTAAAGCATGGGACTAAAACCATAGCTGTTGTTTAGTAGATCTCTCAAGCTTTAGGTGTGTTCTAAAGTGGTAGGACCTAGAAGTTACATAAGAGGCCGCCGCAGTGCACTGCGCCGGCCTCTTATGTAACTTCTAGCTTCTAACTTCTATGAACACTTGGGCTGGTCTAGACTTGAACACTGAGCATATAGCACATCGCATTGCCAAATTATTGTATAATTCTGTAGAGTGAATGAGATCCTGAAGACATTTCGTGGACTAGATGCTATGGTGCATAAACCACCAGAAGATGAAAATCTTCTCTTCAGTGTGGCTCAGTTCAAAGCGAGTAAACAGGTACAAGAATCAGATATAAGCATATTGGTTTAAAGATAAATCTGATTGTTTGCTTTTGAATAAAAGATAAAAATGTTTTTTATTGTGCGGTATGTGTCTGTAGCGAATCCAAACCATAATTCTTGAAACAGTTTTGTTCAAAAGTCCTTAGAAAGTTTATAGCCTACAATATAATATACTGATGAACAATATAATATACTGGCAGTATCGGCTGCGGCAAGCTAGTCAGTGAAACCCTTTACTTTCCATGTTTACAACTGTAAATTGGTCGAATCTATTAACCAAGCTCAGAAATAGAAGAACCCATGCCATGATGATCACTCAGTATAAACATTACCTTTATCAATAACATATTTAATGGGTATACTTTTTATCTTGATATGGTCTACTTTTTCTCCCATACAGGCCTTGGTGAGCTCAGATGCAAAGAAAATTCTGCACAAGCTGCCTGAAATGAGAACTGAAGAGGATATCCACTATGTTAGTAGCACTACAGAGTCTCTTATTAGATTAATGATCTTACGACCAGAACAGTCTGCCCATTGGATTAAAACTCAATGAAATCAAACTGTTGCATGGATGAATGTTCTTTAATTTCTCATTGAAAATGGGTTTCGATCTTATGGTACTGCGACACTGGCTAATTTCATATCGGCCTCGGATATCGGGACAAAAACAAGATATCTGCCATCGACCTATGCGGCAAATGTGTGACCAGAGTTGTCTTCTCTCAATGTGTGAATAATTTCCGTGTATAAAGCCCTTGTTCTATGGTTCAGTCCTACAGAACCCCATGGTGCATATACGACTGATCAGGTTATGTGCCTTTGCGTGTGGAACTTGTCATTTGTGCTGTTTATTCTTTGCTTTTTCTTTACACGTATACACAATCAGTTAAGCCACTTGTATTGCAGCTGATCGTGATGATGGGTAATTATCCCAGTATCACAGAATACCCTATGGTGATGCAGAGAATGATAGCGCAAAGAGCTTGGTATGAATCTTTTGAAGCTAAGAGGGTTATCACTAGGGAGGGTCATCCTGCCACTACAATGTATTATGTACTATCTGGATCAGGTAAGCACTGACATTAATCGCGGCCATCATTTTCTGTCGATGTCTATCATGAGCTGGCCGGCACACATTGGGTTCGGTGTGAGATTCTTGACAGCTTCTGACACAGAATCGGATGAATTATGCGAGACACTGTTTTCGGGTGTTGTTCCCCAATCTGTATAGATGAGGACAGTATATGTGTAACAGGTATTCGGTAAGAGATCAATGTATAAAAGCATGTTAAGAACTTTGGTAAGGGTACATTAAATATCCCAATCCTCATGTACAGCATTATGTATTTATTGTAGTTGTTATGACAGCCTATGACTCTGTGACTGATAGCTCCCGGACTGTGAGATTCCTGACTCGTGGAGACAGCTATGGTGAAACGTGCTTAATGAATAACCAGCCTAGAGATTCTACTGCCATTAGTAAAGAAAACGTGGAATTGCTGGCCATCAGACATGATGTAATAATTATCCTCCAACCCTCCTGCCACCCGAACTCTGTCCAATCCTGTTCAACCCTATCCGGCCCCATCCAACCCCCTTTGCCAAGTCTCACTCCAAGGCCCCACCCCATCGGTTTCTCAACCTGACTATATTCCTGATGACCTTTACTATACCGGGATCAGACAGGCTAATGTGGTCTGGCTAGGATTCTTCATTCCTAAATTTAGAGAGGTTTTCGTATTATCTCAAGGGTATTTTATAATGGCTTCACAAAAAAATTGAATTATGCTTCTGAATGGCATTTATAGCTTATATACACATAAAAAGTAATGGTGGAAATTCATTTTGTAGGATTTTACGGAAATCTTCATGTCTGGAGGACTGAAAAATCCCAGCGACAACTTCTTAGAGTAAGTATTAAAATATTACACCTGCTGAGTGAACTTACATGCGTAAATATATGTGGTTTGATGGCGAGACCCGAAGCCGTTCAATCTTTTACCCTCATGTTACACAAGGGTAGCCCACCCACAAAGTAAGGCACAACTCAGACCATTCTGGAACCAGGTCATTGGCTCAGTGATGCAATGCATATAGAAAATGACCTTGTCTATTATATTCCTGTATTATGTTTTAGAAATTTATATTACATGAGTGGCTGGCCAACTGATATTCTCCAAGATCATCCGGATAAAGCTATGTTTACCTACTTCAAACGAGGAACCATCATAGTCCATGATAGCAATGTTTCAAACCGCCTCTATATAATCAAATCGGTAAGGTTTGACTGTCTTAGTTTGTCTTCGCTCGCCCCATCACCTACCACATGTCAAAAAGCCAGGTTACCTGGCTAGCAGTGGATACTCGGGTAGTTGCGTACTCCTACATTGATAGTTCGTATGTGGATGGAAATAGTATGGCTGTTGTGGTATAGTGAGTGGGTTGACATGACGGGTGTTACATTGCGCTTATTTACTGTAATATGACTGCTTGATCATTTAAAAAGGTGAATGTTGCTTACAATTATTAAAACATTACTTTCCTACTGCTGCAGGACTTAATTCATAACAATTAAGTTAAAAAATTTGAATATGCTTTACTGTTTTGTGTACTTTTCACTGACTCAGCCCTGCCCAGTGTGTACTGCAGCTACACCGGAATCATCCACCATCATCTTCTGAGACGTACAAATCCAACTTGGTAACAGAACAGTATTCATTCACATCGTATTTAGAATTCCCTTGAATGGCCTTCTTGTAGGGCCATTGCTCAGTACTGAAAAAACTGAAGGGGAAATCGACCACAGCAGCATCTCGAAGGCTGTTACAGGCTGGTAAGCTTCCAGTTGCAACGCCGTGTGGAACAACAGCTAAGCCAGTCATACGAGTCTCTTGTGTGTGGTGTGTTAGGTGTGTAGGTAGTGAAGGGCTATGCCACTGTGAGGACCACCAGTTAGGAACTGCCTTGGTCGTTTGGCATATGCAGCATTTGCGCTTTTTATAGCTCGTGGCTAGGTACTTCTTAGCAGTAAAACTAATTCTAGTTTTCTAAGCCAAATACCCTGCTTGCACTTGATGATCATAATCTGTACTAACAGCAACAAAAACAATCTTCTATATACACTTCATGGTGACACTTTTAATAGACATGGATGACTTCGGTGGTATTGCCATGGTTGAAAGGAAACTGCGAACCCTGGCCACACAACGAGCACTGGATAATGACACCGTCAGAAGGCTTTCTCATTACAATCCAGATATAAACATACCTGCCAAAAGGTAAGAAAATAATTTAAAACAACTTGAAATTCCGGCAGGGCACTTGACGCTGATTGTTTGAACTTGTTGCCGCTGTCATTGCCTATGTCACATGAAAGTTTTTTCCCATTTTATCTCTACTATTAAATAATGCTGTGTATGATAAACACAATCATGTTCAAGGGCACTTAAGCTCCACCCACCCAGTGGCCCATCCTCATATTTATACAAGTGTGAGCATAACAAGCGTGCATTCAGTATGACGGCGGCTCATCTACAGATATTGCTGGCCTTATTCGCTTATCACTCAGCAGAAATAAACATCGAAGAGCGACAGGTAGCCATATTGGCGAGTTTGCCGAACGTTTATAGTCTGATCGAAGACGGAAATGATCCAGGGACTTTAATAGCTGGTTGCTTCGGAGGAATCACTAAAATTAACAAAGTGACGGGCGAAACTCGGTTATGGATGGGATCCCTCACTTCTTCAGGTTTCACTGATGGAGTAGAGACTATGGCCAGGATGACTTTTATAAAATCAATTATAATAGTTCAGTCTCAGTATCTAGTTGCTGATTCAGATAATAGCTGTTTGCGAGCGATTGTAGCTAACATATTTCCCAGCGTATGGCAGATGTTACGTTTAGTTGGTAACTGTACCTTTCCGGGCTATAGAGATGGTATAGTAATCAACTCAGTGCAGTTTAATAAGCCTCGTAGCCTAGTGCTGTTGAACAGTTCTGCTGTTATTATTGCTGAGGAGGGAAGCTCGCGTCTTCGGGTGCTTTCCCTTATACATGGCGTTATACCTACTTCTGTCACTACTTTGGAGTACCGGTTTGGAGGCAGTCCAGTGAATGATCTAGCTGTTTTAAATGGTGTTTTATTTGTCAGCACCGATACCACTGTTTGGAGAGAAGAGACTGTTATTAAAACTAATATAACCGATCCATACCACGTCCAATCGTACGAAGATCGAAATCGTATAATGTCATCGATCTCCACCTTCGGCAGTGACACTCTTTTAATAGTGGACCAAAGCATGTGTGAGGTTATAGAGTTTAACATCGTATCTGAAGACACGAGTTTTCTGAAAGTGTCAGCACAAAGCGGACCGAACCAAGAGACTGACTGTTCCGTGTCATTTCCTTTTGGTATACTCGGAAGGAAAGATGCTCTATATTTATTCGTTTTAAATACTGGCGTATACAAACTTCCAATTGGAAGAGAGGCGACTTTTCGTGATATAAACCACGCGCAATATAGCAATGGAAATGTTAACAACACTCGTGGATCGAAAACTAGCTGCTCTAGTTGCCCCTGCCACAGTCATAATATACTGAAAAGGCTAATATGCCCGTTTGAGATGTGTGGATATTTTTGTACAGCTAATCCTGATTGTGTAGCTTTCTCCTATTTTCCATCGAAGAATGAGTGTAATCTGCATTCTTTTGTTGTTAACATTCACGAGATTGAAAGCGATTCTCACTATATTTGCTATGGACGAACCTGATTTAACCAGTTTAGACACATCAATGCAATATCTATACTTTCGTCTATTTTCTACCGGCGTTCTCCTGGGACTCCCTCGCCGGTAAATACTTGGCATATTTTATAAAGTCCGGATGGCTATCCTGTCATCAACCTTGTTTCTATAGATGGTTAGGACTGCCACTGAGTCATGTTGGCACTGAGTTGTGCTGCTTTACACCTCCCACTGATGGTGTAATGAATCAATCAGCATCCATATTTATTTTTATTTTTACATCCACCATGTTTTAGGAAGTAAACATTGATCTTATTCTTTTGTTTATCCTTTGTCTGTCTCAGAGTCTCGCTCTATATGTTCCTATTTTTATCGAATAATGAAGTAAAAAAGTGTTAATAAATCATGCTGATTGTGTATGATATACAAACTTTACTAAGCTGCATGACTGCATTAAGCGATAAGTGGGTTAATTTCTGGTCTCTGGTAGTGGTCCTCTTTGACTGGGTATATGAAGGTTATCCAAAGCTGCACCTATTTCATTGTTTTATTGTTCTACACAGACACTAGACCATCCTGTTGGCGAATTTTCTATGGCTGATGATTGTTCTGGAGCAGTAGGGGTTACTCGGTTGCCGCTGAAAAGCGGCTCAAAATGGCTGTCGAGTGGGCGTCAGCTTCCGCTAAACCAGCGACAAAGAGACGATTTTGCATGCTCTATTTTCTTCAGCAGCAAGCGAGCGACAACCAATGATCATGTAGATTTGAATTTATGGCTTTATTGGTTTCGTCCTTGTCCTGTATGCCGGAAGCAGAAACCTCCCAGTGTTCCTTCAGTTTTCTTTTGGCACACTGCCCTAATGACGCTCGCTGTCCATTACCTCCCAATGCTTGTTTAGTTACGTATTTTTGCCATCACAATCCGATGAAAGGGCATTGAAAGTCCCAACCGGTGTAAATTGGTCAGGCACACTCCCCGGCCCCTAAAGATCCATCTTTTCATGCTAGAGCAGTCTATACCAAACTACACCTATGGTACACCTTTGGTACTATACCAAAGTAGTTTGTGTATAGGTGTATCATAGATGTACTATGGGTGTACTCTGCCATCGCAAGCAGTGCATAGGTGTATTGTGGCTGTACTATATGTGTCTTGTAGGTGTGCTATATAGGTGTACTATATGCGTATCATACCGTAGCAAACTGTGCTAATAAAGGTGCGCAGGTGTACCCGCTGTATTTTAATATAGCAAACTAAAAGTGAGCAGTGCTGTACTAAACTGGTGTGGTGCATGAAGTTCTGGTATATATGTCATCGACATGCATTTTAATGAACTGCAGGTGACTCCCCTTAATGTAGGGAAGGTTTATAGATTTCCATCGAATTTTAAGTCGTATTATGAACACGAATTGACTGCTGTACGCCTTAGCTTGTGATAAAGTATTAGTTATGTCATGGAATCATCGGTCATCTTTAGGGTCATGTGACATATGTCAAGTCTTTTATCATGCCATTCCTAGGGTCGTCTTTAGAAACAGTGACCGCGGAACTGATGGGGCAAATAACTGGTGAATATTTCCTGCATAAACATTTTTTTACAGGAAAGCTAGACTCTGCGACACTTGCGATGATTGAACGTCCGAGGTGCGGGATGAAGGATCAGTTGCAAAGTCAACGTAGTAAACGCTATACACATGTTGGTGGGTCACAGTTATGTATAGCATCTTCACTGTTGTGGTAAAGCTGCTAAGTTCGATATTGGTCTTTTACACCATATTACAGGTTAGCATAGAACATCATGAGCAGGCATAGATGGTACTACACTTGATTGCAATCATGAATAAGTGGAAGTTTTAGAATTTGTTGTTGCACTCCACAAGAAATAATCATGATAGCCTAGCAACCTGAACTATTTTAATGATCAATACAGCACTATCCAACAGTTGTCAGCGCAGCCTTTCTTTCGTATCCTGACTGGTGTCAGTGAGTTCCAGAAATTGACTCTGCATTTCCCTGGATGCGAATGTGTTATGTAAGACAAAGTTTTTGCCCAAACTGAGAATCGAACCAGGTACCCCAGATCCAAGGCCAATACGCTATCCACTAAGATATCGCTAACATCCGGTGTCATCGCAAAATATGTTCCCCACAGGTTCAAAATGGAGGCCGGAGAGACTGAGCTGGTCTGTAAGAACATATTCCAGACAGCTCAGCGTGGAGTATACTATTGCAGTGCTTACCAAGGCATTCGCAACCTGGTCTGAAGTTACTAATCTCAGCTTCGACTATAGGTCAAGAGGTCTCGCGGATATAGAGGTTCTTATGTACTTTCGTTTATATTGATCTACAACAGGCAATTAAAAAACCGGGTAGCTGCTAGTTGGGTCTTTAGGTATCTCTTGGATACACATGCAAGTGCCATAACAACAGGCCGATTGTCCATTCTAATGAGTTGTTGGTTCATGATTACACAACCCTCTTTGTTTCGCCTCCTGCCTATTGTCATAACTGAAAAATTATAACAAAGGTAATAAACCTAGCAAAGTTTAAAACCCCAAAAGATGACAGGACTTCTCAGTGCTTGCATCTCTCAGACATTTCACTAGGAAAATCTATTTTTATAGGGGCTGGTAGATATAGGAAGGTGTGAGCATGACGAGTACAATAAGTTACTCTAGAAAAGAAGTCTAGTTTATTGCATAGGATGCCTATCAGGCTTTCATGATTTATATGCCACTCCATCTCACACTATATGCTTTCATTTACACAGATCAGATTTCTGCATGGTAACCACCATGATGGTTATCCGTTCGACGGCCAAGGAGGGATACTTGCACATGCTTTCTTTCCTCCTTCAAATGAGCTATTACAGAGGGGAGATAATTCCGAATTCCTTACTGGTGATTTGCATTTTGATGATTCCGAGCCATGGAATCCTGCTACATCAGGTCCGTAAAACCTAGCTGTTGCACACTCTGTATTGATACTGTCACATAAAGAAGTAAATTTCCTTAAGTTACTGCCTACATATAATAGCGCATGAGGCTTGTTATGAAGTGATAACATCTAGAGATGCATGCATGTAAAAACTCATACTCACAGTTGGACTCGATCGTGACAAGGACTACACGCAGAGACGCATCTGTTATCCACATGAATTAAATGATTCTCTTTTACCAATTTTGAACACAGGATCCAGGTTATCAAACCCCCTACCCACTGAGGTACCCAGCAATCCTTCTTATCAGCGATCTTCTCGTTACCATAGTAAAATTTTGCTCACAACTCACACGCTCTGTAACCTTACTATACTTTTCTGTATTGCAGATGAGGTTGATTTTTTCTCAGTTGCTGTTCATGAAATAGGCCATTCGCTAGGGTTAGGTCATTCAAACGTCCCAGGCTCTGTTATGTGGCCTTGGTCTACGCACACAACAAATGATCATGCACTAGCCTATGATGATATTCTTGCCATACAAACACTATACGGAGGAAAACGAAGTAAGTGTCTCCATTTAATCCATACGTGGTGCAAATAGAAATCCATTTCTTGGGGGGCTCTAGGTGAAAACCGGAGCCCTACTTATGTAGGGGGTCTAGGTGTAACCTAATGCTACTAGTTGTGATTGAGCCCCATTTACCCGGGGCTCAAGTTGCATTTAGAGCCAATTTGCGGTAATGTCAAGTTTAGGGTTGTGGCTTAGCCACCGTCAATAATAACCCCAGTGGTGAAGCGTGAACACTGCGCACACTTACTCCTTCAGCGGTAAGCGCTCAAGCATTGGCCAATGATAGATAGCCTAGGTTTTCTACTAGATGATTTATACCAAAAGCAGGCGTCTTCTGATGGATATGAAATTTGTACCATTATTGGTCAAGGATAGTACATGCAGCGTCTACCCTCGACTGCTAAGTAATAATCGTGCGATTACCATTATTGGTCAAGGATAGTACATGCAGCGTCTACCCTCGACTGCTAAGTAATAATCGTGCGATTGCCATTATTGGTCAAGGATAGTACATGCAGCGGCTACCCTCGACTGCTAAGTAATAATCGTGCGATTGCCATTATTGGTCAAGGATAGTACATGCAGCGTCTACCCTCGACTGCTAAGTAATAATCGTGCGATTGCCATTATTGGTCAAGGATAG
>Ga0224501_10002727_pt1 | contig 13910 bp, 8 predicted proteins | sample SF_Oct11_sed_USG_4_FD_169105 | JGI IMG/M metagenome (GOLD analysis project Ga0224501, IMG submission 169105) | Sediment microbial communities from San Francisco Bay, California, United States - SF_Oct11_sed_USGS_8_1 | ecosystem: Environmental > Aquatic > Marine > Sediment | place: USA...
TCAAAGGAGTCCCAAGAGAGGTAGACAAGCTATGCGCGACTCCTGGGACAAACAGAACTCCACACAATGGCACAGGAGGGTGGGAAATATGTATAACTAGTTACTAGGAAAATTCTATGGGGGGGGGGACAAAATGAGGCCAATTGACTCAATGCTCAATGCTTTCTGATGTAGCTAATCAAACTTGGTATTTAATTTACAGACAGGCTGAACAGTCTGCTAATTTGTGTTTTGATTAACATAGCAGGGACAGCAATGAAACAATGACATGTAGTTCACAGTCGCTTTTTAAAAGATTTAGGGAAATCTCCCAGAGTATAAAATGACATAATGTCTTGAGCTCAAGCAGCTGGGTGACATTTGCCTAGCTAATGGTGTGTCATTCACAACTAAATGATGTAACAAGCCATAAAGATGAGAGGAGACAGGTTGATATTTAGCTTGGGTCGGCATAGTTTACTGAGCTTTCAACTAGATAAATGATATGATGCAGTCTACCTGCAACAGCCAACTGCCACGAGGGACACATTTTTTGCCAACCAGGCCATCTTTAGCAAGCTTTATCCGTCATGTTTGCATTACGCTTAGTTTGGAAGCTTTTCAATATTGACTTTCGCTCTGACGACAAATATTTTAACCTGTATCACAAGCTACCTGTGTTGGCATTACCTGGTCTAGTGGGTATTAAAACACTGATCACTGATGTGTGACTAACTCTTTTCAGCAACAGCTGATTTGAACCTACACCTTGTATGCATTGATTTGTTTTTTTCCCAATGTACCCTCCACATTGCTGGGGCAAAAATCCTGACTGAATGGAAACCATGAAGTAAACGAGGAAGAGCTACACCTAGAACATGATGGAAGGATGACATATAAACCTTCAAGAAAGAATGGATGACCCTAGCCAAGGTTAAGAGTGTCTGATCCAGTCATGAGCAAGAATGAGGAACGCTGGCTGTCAACGGTGATGATGATGGTGATGATGATGGTGATGACGATGGTGATGACGATGGTGATGACGATGGTGATGACGACGGTGATGACGATGGTGATGACGATGATGATGACGATGATGAGGACGATGATGAGGATGATGATGAGGATGATGATGGTGAACACAGCCTCAATCTAGTTTACTGAAAACAGTCGGAAATATCAATCTACTCGCTGCTGTACACCTCGGGGCCCGAGAAGCTTCTGCGCTACAGAGTGGTAGCTAGCTTCTATAGCCCCAGATTCTCAATACGCAGATTGGGGTTCACCACATGTACAGGACACCCAACAATGCATCCTATATTGAAGGCAAACCTGTCCTATGCTGCTTAGTCAGAAATGCTAGGTTATTAACTGTGTTTCTGGCTTCACTAACCTGGATTCTGTGATGTGTCTGCGTCTCTCAGTTTTCGAATGGTTGCTCTAATGACTCGCCTTTCTTCAAACTCTTTCGTCTCTTTTAGCTACAATTCATAACACGGACATTTCTATCAATGCTTGATACAAAAACATGGTCACACTTCACAAGAAATCACCATGAACTCGCGGGATATCATCGTATCATTGAAGCAGTGTAAAATAACCCAGCCACCTATACCGATTGGGTGAAGCAATGGATTATAAACCATCGTGGATAACGCAATGGGCTTCGAATCATGGGTCTTTAGTTCGGGCACCACCTATGTTTCACCCTGGTTGGTTTTGGATCGGCCCACCCTTGGAGCAACCTCCTCTGCAGGGTACAAGGGTGCATGCAAGCAGAACATCTTCCAAATATGCGCATTGAGAAACATCGAATAGGGGGTCAGTAGGCTACTTTCTGTATATACCCTTGACACTGGCTGTGCAGGATATGAAAAAAGAAGACCTACAATGATTTAAACACAGACATTTGTAAAATGTTTTTAATTGAAATGCTGCCATCCACTAGTAGAGTTACCTATCAGCTCTGGCTATGAAATTCTTCATGAGGCGCAGCTGTCAGCATCAGTGCCTGGGTTTGATAAGATATAACACCAGTCTATACTGAGATAACGTTACCAATATAGTCTTTCTCACTGGCAATAAATAAACCTACATTGTATACGGTTAGATGTTTGTTAATTAAATGTTTATAAGCCTCAATTCAAGGAAAGCCGATACCCTGTCCTTATCCCAGAGGGCTTTAAATTAAAACCGAGATACTCCTAATTATTTTCAGTTCAATGGACAGGGGAGGTGGATCACTATCAGTGACATAATTAAATTTATGTCACTGCCTATAGGTTCCAGACCTGAGGGCTAACCACCATATCAGGCTTTATCCACACTTAATTTATAATTGCGTAGTTGATACCATTTCTCTTAAACTTTTTATAAACCGGTCAAACGAGTTCAATCGAACGCATAGACCTACAGACAGATGCATACAAGTGTATAGGATTTCTGCAATATACGTAGTGACTTTCCAAATAGGAGCTTATTACATTTTTGTATCATTTAATCATGATATGGGGATTGGTTTAAAGTCTGGGCCCATTGGGCTTTACTCTGATATCAAAGCGTTGACAAGAAAGGCTTTATGACCCTGTGAATTGTAGAGTTTATGTGGGAATATTGGTTGATTACATTGCCTTGGATTCAGGTATCACATTTCGCATGACGATATCAATAGGCCCTGATTACACAAACTTATTCACTCAGTGCAATCCTCGTTACATTTCAAGGGCACCGTGTCTCAGCTCTTAACATGACTTGATGTAAAAGATGTTTTATTACATGTATATCGAGGGATATCAGCCGCTATGGAGTAATTATACCAGACACTGATGGTTGACCTACAGCCTGAAGGGTTGTCCGATGACCTGCAGACCTATGATTTTATGTGCCTGCTTTTCTTCATAAATAGCGTATTCAAATTTCAAAATAGTGGCAATTCACTTCTCCGTGATGCAAACCATGGCAAATCAATGATTTCCACAGCTAGCAATTCAAATATTACATCACCAAGATGATTTGCTGACAGAACAACAAAATGACCACAATCACCTGTCAAGACTGATGTCCGCCGGCTTCCCAAATTGCCACCTCTCACATATTCATTGATGCTGAAGATACATATGTACATGAACTCCGAGGAATGAGTCAAGAGTTTATTGGCCAGTAAGATAACTCAAGCGGAGAACATTTGATCTGATCATTGATCTGAACATCTGAGCTGGGATAATTTGGATGGATGAAGTGGCTTGGTAGTGCCACTCGTGATTATTTTGACCACATATGGATTAGATGAGATTACAGAGAGGTTTGCCCATAAAATGCTACCTGTGTCAGTGCGAAACCGTGTGAAAATGACTCGGTGACAAAGCGGTTCCTCGTAGAAATTATGAAACTAGTTCGTTTTCTCAGTGAGTTTATGTCACTGGCTTTCCCTAGTATCCTAAGATCACCTGTGGTATGCGCGCGCACACACACACACACGCGCGCTCTCTTGTTCATGACTTTTCTCCTCGCTGTCCACAAGTTGGTTGTGTGGTGCCATTGAGGGGAGACTCAGCCATATTCTACCTGGCTGAGGACGGGATGGCAGAGTGCGATCAACCAGTGAAAACCCCCTTGTAATACTCCGCCATGGCCGCAGAATTGAACCAGGGGCATGGAGAGGACAGTCAGTGAGATAATTTCATTCTCCCACGTAGCTATTATGAATAGCATACATGCTGTCTTGAACAAATGCGAATAAAAGAGATAGTAAGATGTTTCGGGGGCTAGGGTGCTTGGTTCATTATCGCAAGATCCTGGGTTCAGATCCTAGCCATGTTGAGCACCCACTGTGAAAACAAGCACCTCATATAATTTCTATAGCTCCTGCCATTCCAACAAGTCTCAGGCGTAGAAGGTGCGCTAGATAGGATGGCCAAGTGCCCGAGTAGAAAAAAATTATGCTGGAAATATTTTCTGTTGTACTCACCAGATTGTTCAACTCCTCCATATTTGTTATATGTCCATACTTGTCATTACTAGTAGCCATAGACATGGTCAGAGTGACTGTAGATCTGTATACCGGGGAGGGAGTAGAGTTGTCTCCCTTAGGATCAGGTTGTTTATTGTTTATACAAATGGTTGCAGTTTGTACTGGAAGTGTAGTTGTATAGCTTGTTGGTTGAATGTTAAAAAGTATGGCGGAAGGCTGTTTTTCGGAGGTAGGTGTATTGCACTGACTGGAAGTTAGCCCGGTGGTTTGCGCTGCTGCTCGTTGAACTAAAGGTGAACTGACTTTCTTGTGGTTGATGTTTGAGTTATAGGAGCTAGAGAATGGTATTGCTGTGCGATTGCTGTCTGTTCTATGTATTTTATTTGACTCATTGACTAGGGTCGTTGGACGTCCTGGGACGATTGTGTCCGGATCCGGTGCGGTGTAACTTCTCGCGCGACGGGAAGCTAAAGTGACATCCGATTCGGACCGCTGTAGGTTACACGAGGACCTCAGCACGACCTTGGAAGGTGCTATCTGTTCCGTAGAGCTTTTATAAGAGGGAATTGCACTAATTAGGAAGTCCCTCGCTGCGTCTGTAGGGGTTACGGCGCGTTCTGGTTTCAAACTATCGAAAAACTGACTGCGTTGACTCTTAACTACTTCTTTGATATTGTCAGTTTTTGGTGACCCCGTAGGTATTGTGTATGTAGATTTTTCCGCAATAGGTTCTGATTTTCGCCAGTTGGATTTTTGTGTGAGTCCGTTTATTCGGCAGCTCTGAGTTCTTTTCGGGGGCTTGGCTGGCTCGTTATTTGCGAATCTTGATCTCAGCGACGCCACCGAGCCACCGGTGGGAGTGGAAGCTACCTGCATAACAAAAATAGTATGGGTCAATTAGGCTTGATCTCCTATCACTCCGAGAAACTATCCCATGTAAATGGCTTACTTACTATTTACTATATGCTCTTTGCCTATGAATACATGCACTGGCCGAGGAACCTGGTATTCAATATTGTACATAGTAATCATGAGGTAATTTCTATACTCATCACCTATGAATACATACATGAAGGTACTGGCTGACGTATCTACATGGTATCCAAAACTGTACCTACAGAGTTGATAGGCAGTTTACCATTCGCTATGTGCATTGACTCAGAATGCAGATATTGCCAGTGGCACCTGGTATCTCTAAGCTACATGTACCTTTAACCACATGGAGATTGGGCATTGCATCGGTCGCGCACAATTAGATGTAGAACTACAGCAGTAGACCTTAAACAATAAACTCGCTAGCACAAACACCACCTTAGCTTTTTTATGAATGTACATTTTTATAGGTACAAAATAAGCGAGCAAGCCATCCGAATACAAATGAATGGTCTAGTGAATGTTATGCACAGGAGTGGTTCTGGGCACAAAGAATAAAAAAGGAACAATAAGGTCACAAGGATATCCGAATCATATCAGCCAGCTACAATTATGATTCATACGAAAATGAAACCGAGTGAATTTGTTTACCCTCACTGTAGACGGGTTTTCTTATTCTTAAATGGGGTCGAGAAAGTATGCACAATTGTGCAGGATGTGCAACATTATGAGGGTAACATTACCAATGGTTTTAACACCAAATTCACATCACAGAGTCATTCAGGGACAAGGTATAAATATGTTATATGTAATTCAAACAAGAAAGGCACAAGCAAGCACCTGTATGGAGCCCCAAGCACTAAGATACTCGTGGCAAGACAGCAAGACAAGAAAATGTGATGATGGCTAACGCAACTGACTCATTTGTCAACGTGACCTGCAAAGAGTTTACTAAATATTCTCTGCTTTATAGCATCCCAATGATCTAGGGCAAACCACATTTTATTGTCAGATATATCAGACCCTATTCTTGTTACATGGGTGCACAGACAGCTGAGCAGTTTGAGTAGTCTGTTAGGTAGTCTGAGGCCAATCAAAGTATATATTAGCCAGTTTGACAAATGACCAACACTTGCTAGATCCAGCAGTGCCAAAGCTGGATGGTATACACCAGTTATTAGTAGTCTATTCAGTCCATAGAGTTATAGAGGATAACTCTATGATTCAGTCATACAAGTGGTGAAGCAACAGGACATAGGCATTAGGGATTGTTTGTTATAGCAAGTGATATCTCTACAAGAAAACTTGGTGAGATGAGTGATAACAAAGATCCCATAGATATATACGCTTCTGACAGAGTTACAAAAATGAAAACCAATGAAATGAGTGGGTTAACTGCGATACTAACACTGAAAGAGAAGTGGTAGACTAGTAGTTAGGGATAGCAGCTCAATGGATAGAGTCTTAGCTCAATATTGAAAGATTCTGGATTCAGTTTCTAGTCACACTGACCACCCCTGTGAGAATGAGCTTATCACATGATTCCTAGGTCCTACTGCTCCAATAAGCCTTGACCTTAGTAGAATGGTCAAATGCCCAAGAAGTAAAAATCTGTTGCAACAAGCTATGTATAAAGTGTATGCTCAAAGTACAATTTATATTGGTATGCTATGCGGATGATGCATGTACATGATGCATGTAGTTTAACTAGTAAGCAGTAAGAACCTACCAGAGACATCCTGCTTCTATTTGACACTCAATGATGAATAGTCCATGAATTTTACAGAAACAATAGGGACTATAGTGTAATGAGCCCAGGTGAAGACAATAGACTCAAGTAAACCTCCTGCTCGCCAAGTTTTGTATTATCATGTATCCGTCTAAACAATGTATGCGAAGGTATAGCGCAGGGAGATCAACCAAGTATCACGGGCACATTTCTCAAGCGTAATCAATACGTATAAGACTGGCACTGCATCTAACCAGTGATTCACTTGACTGGGTCCACTGTACCCTTGATAATTATAAATCTAGAGCCTCATCTAAAATGGGGTTTGCTCAACCCACACTACCCATTGCAGTGTCATTCGCTTTCAATTGTTGTAATTACCTTGTAATCTTGGGGCTCTTAGGATAATAAAAGCTTTGAAGGAAAAACATAAACCCAAATCCAATACAAGTTTTATTTAGGCTACCATGGCTTATATCAACTGTGAAAAAGGGTATATTCTCTTTTCACAGATTATGGCTAAAAGTCATTTACATTTGTGAATAACTCACTGGTCTAGATCCGGTGACCTAATATATGAGATTGTATGTGATGGGTGAACAAGTGTACTCAAAGATAACTCTTCATTGGTACTCCAGAATATCTAGTGATGAGATAATTGGTCATCGTGTTGAGCATGGAATTGGCATCTACATTGCATCTGAGTCATAGCCATCTCATTGCATCTAGGACAGCTTAGACTCCTAACAGGGGCTTTATGCTCGCAGCACCCTCACAGTAGGGTTAGTTATTTTTTTGTCAAGGCATCACTGTGCTTTACACCCCCCCCCCACCCCAATCATTTGACAACCTAGAGTCCTAATGGGGACTCTATGTTGACCGCATTCTCCATTTATCACCGTCCCTCCCAATAATTTGGATCACCTGTCCTTGTTCACGCAGATGTTCTGTATTACGGTTTATGTACAGATATTCATTCTTTGCTCCCAGCCTTCCCCAATGGCACAAAAATACTTATATTGAGGGCATGTGTACCCAGTTAATTCAACAAGTACTATTGGGATTGGATGAACTGTTAAAACTACTAGAATATTCACAGAGTTTACTCGTTCTGTTACAAGGGAGTAGTTGGGAGTTGAAACCGGCCTTCACATATGGTGGTCTTTCTTTTCTACTCTGGCATTTAACGGACCTCCTCAATTTGAGCCTTGTCGGAGGAGCAGTAAAAGCTAGGAATAATGTGAGAATCTCATTCTCACAGCGGGTGCTCAGCATGACTAGGACTGGAACCCAGGATCTTTCAATCTTGTACCAAGAGCTGTAGCTATTGAGCTTTTGCGCTAGCAATCGCACCGCTTCATCTTAAAATGTACCACTGAGTAGCGCACACAGTGATTGAACGGATCAGAAATGAGCACACACGGATAAAAACTGTCCAGGTTATTGGATGGAGTTCAACCATCACTGAGTATAATGTCACTCATGTTTTATTTACAGTTCATCTGAGTATCATGAACATAAGGTCCCAAACAGGTAGTTTGGGCAATAAGATAATCAGAAAGCTGCTTACAACCGCAGGTGCTCAAACTGAATGGCTATCAAGAACTGATTGAGCACAAGATAATAACACTGGACTACTGGAGGTATAGTGGTTCACATACAAGATGCTCAGAACACTTTTTTTTCAATAAGGAAATTCATACATTTCGGTCAAACGTACTTCAAAGGGATGCAGTTTGCTCCCCTGGCTGCTATATATAAACCTCGCATGAGGTGCAGCGTGTCGGAACCACTCTGTGACGACCCATAAGCTTTGATGCAGGTCTAAACTGGGACCTAGGTGAAAAATTATGCCCAGAAGCAGCTTTGATTTATTTTACAAAGTACTTTCATATAAGCGGCTACATGCTTAATGAGAACTAGGATAGACAAGCCCTTTTGAAATAGTTCGATCGTGGCACTCAACTGCCATCAGGTCGAATTATTGTATCTCCCAAAGGGGAAAGAATTAAGTTAAAAGAAGCCAATATAGAACGAACCTGCAATAACGACGGACGGACAGCGACACAATGAATGAGACGCTTTGATGCAGAAACTTGGCAGAAAACACATGCAATGATCCATTCAGTCCTCAAAGCTATTCATGCGGTCATAGGGGGCTTGGAAATTTGATTTATAGTCAGAATAATACCAATATGATGCAGAGTGCAACTAATTTGAGTATAAACACTGTCATTAAGGACAAAGCAGCGCTGACTGAGAAACTACCTGCAACGACTTACCCAAACAGAAGGCACTGAGCAACAGGATGCATCACGGTGCAAGCAGCCAGTGATATGATCTAACATTACTGTTTGTATTTGACCTGGCGCTGCTAACTAACCCAGTAATATCTGTGTATATAGACAAAGGAGGGGTACATTACTCATAATCCAGTGAGATTAGATATGTCATAACTCTAAGAGATACGTATACATCCTCCCGGGAGCTCAGGTAGAGTAAAGCTGGTCCTGGGCATATACTCGGCTATCACTATGTCAACCCTGTCCAAGCAGCAATTTTGTTGCACGTAGTCGTAATAAACAACTGGTGCTGGGACTTTTTAACCTACATGTATATCCTACCTGGGTTGATTGTTTGAACTCCATGACTTCCTTAAGCAGGTGTTATAGCAAGTTACTCCTCATCAATAAGTGTCACCAGCATGTATGTTGTTCTGGAGTCTCCGTAACCAATATAATAAGAAGGCTGTAAGATATGCAGGGAATATAGATTGCTTATCAAGAGGTTTTATTGGCTGCTATTGACACAGTTACAATCTCTCTGCAGGCTTGCGTGACCTATGATGTAATCCTTATTGATAACCCATTCAGAAAAACATAACCACGCTGTGATAGTTGGATATCAAACATCAGCAGTGACTCCAATATACCCACTGAAGCAGTGCTTGAAATCTGGGAACCACAGAGGAAGATATTTGGCAGGAGGACGCTGCAGCCTTTCCCTACAGTGTCTCATCCGTAGCTTTTCCAGTTTTATTTTCACACTTTTGTACTGCGGCTCGTTGTATCATGGCCTGTAGCTTCGCCCCACCTAAAACTTTACCTGCGCTGAATCTTGTATTACGAACATTGTGCCACGACTTGTAGAACACTATCATCGCCCATACAGCCATGCATAGGTAACTTGTTGGTTTATAACTGAGTGAATGGACGACCCACTTTTTGGGTAATTTTACCTGTTTTTTATTATTAAGATTTTGACATTCTGATCATAAACAGTTTGGTGTTTTTGGCCTTGAGAATTGCAAAATACGTGTGACGACAGTGCTTTGGTGAGCGCTAGGAAAACAGTCATTCTGTGTTTGCAGCGAGCCTTCGTAGCCCCTATTGACGGTGTCATTAGACCACAGACTTCTGACCTCTGCTGAATGTATATTCAAATCTTCTGATCTTCGCCCAAACATATTGCTACACAAACCACACCCTAATTAGATGTCAGAGACCTGCCAAACCATGGAAGCTCACATTGTTGTACGCATTGATTTCTGTGCAAACAGTCTATCATATATGTAGATGAATAGTAGTTAGTGGCCACTTTTATGGTGTCTGAAGAGAGCAGTAGCAACCCGCATTAGGGTTAGAGTTATCCCTTATGACATTAGACTAGACTGCAGGACAAAGCACCACCTTGCCATGAGTAGTCAAGAGGATGTTATGAGAGTGTAAATATAGGCAAGTGCGACACGAGTGGATCTAAAACTAACAGTTGGTTGTGAAAAGATCATAAGCTCAGTGTAAAATGTACATTAACCCAATTTCTACACATAGACTGCTAGTCAACATAGCACGTGGCTATTGATAACCAAATACAAACTCTAGGCGCTGGAAAGTTCTCAGTTGCTCTAAGATGGACTGTTTATTTACTACAACAATAAGTAGTAGTAGCACAGAGGTTTCACTAGTAACGTGATACAACTCCACTACTGTAAACTGGCATTCTAGTCACAAGGTTTGTCTTCAGAAGTTAAATAAAAAGGAGTGAGACAAACTTTGGCAAGACCGAGTACTGCCAACTGACAATTAACTGAGATCACTGTATGGCAAGAGAATTACCACAAGTGCTCTATAGAATTTGGCACAAATCATGGATAGCTGAGGACTCAATTAACTAATAACGAATCAACAGCTTTATACACCGATGAGCCGTATTCGGAATTCCAGTTCCTTCCAACAATAATCCAAATACAGCCTTGTAGTTTAGGATCCCAGCATTTCACCTCATAAATGGCAGTCGGATGCGCGGGAGGTGGGAAGGCCGCGTTTTGGCTATACAGTACAAGCTAAGGGAGATAGCTCCCAAAGCAAGAAGTCCAGTGCCATAAAAAACAAGTCGGTTTCCGGATCGTTCTGTAGTGGTTCTCGTAATATGGTCGGGTGTGTCCGCCTTTCCACTATCCAAGACCTAAAATCAAACGTGGTGTGAAATCAAACTGGTAAAAAACTACTGTTATCACCGTATGCTCATTACATCATCTCTGAATAACTAGGTGGCTGCAAAAAACAAACTTTTAGTAAATATTTCGCTTCCACTCATTCCCGATTGCATCATTCTATTCATGACACAGAGCACTTACACAAGAAGCTACGCAGACGGCATTGATGTGATGACCTGTGTTAAGAATCTCTGGTGGGTGGATTTATCGGATTAGAGCAATAAATCCCCAGCTTCTGGGGGATTAACCAAACAGGCAGCGATACTAGGGCGGCGCGGTCATACGAAGCTACTCATGGTTTTTTTAGTCAAGCACTTCGCCATCCTCTTTAATGGACCTCCTACACCGGAGGCTTGTTGAAGTGGTAGGAGCTCATTCTCACAGTGGTCGGGTGGAATTGAACCCAGAATCTTTTGATCCTGAGCCAAGTGCTCGAGCAATTTAGGTATCTCGCTGTCCCGCTTATTTGAAACAAAAATTAAGATTCAATAGATACCCTGGTAAAAGTCCTGTTAAGTATACCAATTCAAACAGGTTCAGAATGGCTGTCAGGTGTGAGCAGCGTGTCATTTAGAATCAGATTAAGTCAGTTAGATAGGTAGATAGTCAGCAACAAACTCATAATTAAATGTGACATTTCCCTCAAACTCCTATTAGGTGCACTATCACTGGTAATTGCACTAGATCAGTATTGGAAAAGGATAACTCTGTGGTTATCACCTATGTCACAATATACTTCACAACGCTGCGTTATGACGGGCGCATAAAGGGTTGTGCAAGGACAAGGGCACAACCCAACATGAAGGAAATGCAAAAAGAGGTTGATCGTAGGAGGTATTGGTAATCTATGAGCTTAGTGGCAAGTTTATTCTTACCTCTTCTATTGTATGCCGAAGGGATACACAAGTGATGTGCTGGGTCTGTGTGTTTCCTTCTAACTCATGAAGGAACTTTCTCAGTGCGTGAATACCGCGTCCGTTCTGCAATTCCGAGAGAGACAAAATAAAATGTAGAGATTGAATCTAAAAATCAACCATTTTACGCTTTGAATTTAAAGTTGAATAATTGTTTAGTTAGATTGATTTTAATCAAGTGAAGTGAACCATCAGATAAATTACTACAATTCCAAGTATTTATTAAGAGTTGTGCCCACATGGTGGAAAACCTGTAGGGGTAGGCAACTCCAAATAATTAACTCATTTGTCCTACTAGACGCTTTGTTGGCCCACTTACCTTATCCACTTGCAGTAGGCTAGGGTTATCGGTGATCTGTTTTCTTACATACTCTATACTGGATTTCATGTATGCATTGTGACTAGCCAGATTGGCGACAATGGCAGTGACTTCTGCACAGCTGCAACATAACACCAGAACAGTTAATTTTTTCTTGTATGGCGTCTTTTTTCACTGTTATGGTAAAGCTGCCGGGTTAGACATTTGTTTTCTCACCATGAACAGCTTAGCATTAAAGGGGTTAAGCCATCACCAAAACTGTCTTCACTTATTTTCAGATTCTGAAGCCTACCATGAACAAATGGGCTCAATACCCAGCTCAAATAGAAGCTTAGATATAGTCCTATCCATTACACAAATTTACAGCCCTCAGCAATGCACTTTGTAGATCATCGATGCAGCAAAATTGGCCTGGAGATAGGAAATTAACACAGAGCTGTTAGTGCTCACATTCATTTCTTGGCTTACACGCTGAAAATGTGCAACAAAAATATAAAAATAGGGTTTCAGAATGCCGATTTTCATCTCTGTCAGCAACCGTTAGTGCCATAATTGTGCAAAGATGGAGGCCCAAACGGCCTCTGTTTGGGGAAAGGGAAATCCCAGCAATGCACTTCTTTTAACTTCAGTTTTCTCCGAGTTTACGTTAAATTTCGAGTTCTGCTTGGTGTTATGAGGCAGTAAAGATCATTAGGTTACTAAATTTTAGTAATTAGATCGTATTTTCTTTTTACTTGGCCCATTTGGGCTGTAGTTATTCGAGCGGCCGACATTCGCTTTTCAGAAAAAGACCATCTCTGCAATGAATACGGAGTTGCCTCCCTTTAAGAATGGAGAACACAGCTCCCAAAGTGTGTCAAACCTCGACATAGGCTCAACCCCTCTTGAGCACCGGGTCAGTTTCAAGGCTGGTTCTTTTTAACTAGAATAAGAGTGAGGAGGCCATGATCACAACGGGAGGTCGCCATGACAGGGATTTGAACCCAGGTTCTCACACGAGTCCAGCGTTCTACCACTGAGCTATCCCACTATTCTGGCAACTTGTGTACGGACAAATCTGAAGAACTATCCGCGGAGTTCACGCCCTTGTGGATAGGATAATATATTACCTGCGGCCGATGAGCTAGTGCTTCAGCATGTGCAGCACATAGCATTGCAATTAAAACAATTGGGGTGTGCACTAACCTTAGTTGCTTCCCGGCTTTGACTTTATCAAAAGCAGGTATACTGGTAGGTTTCCAGTCCTTTTTATGAACATCGTGTATGGAGTCCAAAATGAGCTTACGGGATCCAACAGACACAACTCCAATCTACAACGACAGAGCAGGTTTCAAAATCTATAATAAGAAAGTCAGGTTGCGCTTCATAGTGGTCCGTCAGTGTCGCACCGGTGCTGGCCTGGTTAACAGGCAGGCTCATGAAATTTATTTTGACGCAGTAGGGAGCCAGGTGGTTTGCATTGATGGTACATTTATTGTGGGATTTAGTCAATGAATGATTGCGCGTAAACCTATCACTGCCAATTAGTACCAAGAAGATCATCTTGTTTTATATCGATGATAGTCAATAGCTTGCCTTCAGGGTGGTCCATGGTTTGCCCCATAAAGTATGGGGAGCCTTCTTTACTTAAC
>Ga0224501_10002728_pt1 | contig 13909 bp, 16 predicted proteins | sample SF_Oct11_sed_USG_4_FD_169105 | JGI IMG/M metagenome (GOLD analysis project Ga0224501, IMG submission 169105) | Sediment microbial communities from San Francisco Bay, California, United States - SF_Oct11_sed_USGS_8_1 | ecosystem: Environmental > Aquatic > Marine > Sediment | place: USA...
TTGGTCAGGTATGGTTAAGTCTCTTTGGTGATACAACTGCTATACCGGATTTATATAACATTGGCGGTGTGACACTGGTTTTGTCACTGGCCGGTTTCTCTTATGTGTTTTTACTGGTGAAGGGAGCCTTGTTGCGTGGTAACCGTTCTCTGGAAGAAGCGGCACGGATTCAGGGTGCATCACCGGCACAAGTATTCTGGCGAGTTAATTTGCCCTTATTACGGCCTGCAATTGCCGCTAGTCTCGCAATGGTGGTTCTGCATGTATTGTCTGATTTTGGTGCGGTCAGTATGCTGCGGTTCCAGACTTTCACACTCAGTATTTATCTACAAATGAGCGGGCGCTTTGATTATCAGGCAGCAGCTGGTTTAAGTCTGGTACTGGTCTTGTTAAGTTTGACCTTTCTTGTGATGGAGCGTTTTTTCAGACATCGTCAGCGTTATTATTCAAATGCCCAGTCTTCTTTCATCAAACCGCAGAAGGCAACATTCGGACAGCAGCTTTTAATCTGGATTTGGTTGGGATTGATTTCCCTGTTTGCCTTTATCTTGCCGTTGGCATGGATGATCAACTGGAGCTGGACATCATGGACACATGCATTGATCGGTGACGAGTTCTGGGTTTATGTAAAAAATTCCATGACAGTGGCTTTTCTGAGTGCCACCCTGGCACTGATCTGTGCATTTCCGGTTGCGTTTTATCATGCGCGTAAACGCTCGTTGTTCAGTAACAGCCTTTTTAATCTGTCGACAGTGGGTTTTGTTATCCCCGGCCCGGTCATCGCGCTGGGTGTGATTACATTTCTGACAACACAGTTACCATTACTTTATGGTGGGCTGATCGCGCTGATTTTTGCGCTGGTGGTACGTTTCCTGCCATTGGCATCACAGGCACAGGAAGCGGCGATGCAGCAACTGACACCCTCAATTGAACAGGCGGGTCGCATTCTGGGTGCCGGGCCAATCGAAAACCTGCGCCGTATTGTCTTGCCCATGATCAGTGGTGGTATTGCCAGCGCCTGGGTACTGGTGTTTATTGATGCAATGAAAGAATTGCCGGCCACACTGATCCTGCGTCCTACCGGTTTTGATACCTTACCGGTTCGCATCTGGATTGAGGCAAGTGAAGAAATGCTGGAGCTGGCTGCCCCGGCTGCATTGATGCTGGTGGTTGGGACATTGCCTGCTATCTGGCTCATGATGCGCAGTGACGCCAAGGCCAATAAACAAGCTTAAGCAAATAGCGAATAAAGTCAGCTTTCTCATTGAAACCACTAGGGTTGTTTTCATCTCCCATTTTAACGACCAAATCAAAGGGTTTTTCTTTACCGGTATCGTCTTGGAATTGGTTGATTCTAACGGTATAGTGCTGTTATTCGGGCAAGAAATTAACTGTATTTTTCAAGGCGACGGCCGGATTCACAGGCAGTCGTTTTGTAGTTTAAGGGCTTACTAAAATGGGCAATAAAACACCACTTTATGATGCACATGTGAAACATGATGCCAAGATCGTTGATTTTGGCGGCTGGGACATGCCGTTGCATTACGGTTCCCAAATCGAGGAACACCATGAAGTACGCCGTAGCGCGGGCATGTTTGATGTGTCACATATGACTGTGCTGGAGTTGCGCGGCGACAGGGTGACCGATTTTCTGCGAAAGTTGTTGGCCAATGATGTGGCGCGTCTCAAGGACAAAGGCAAGGCACTCTATAGCTGTATGCTGAATGAAAATGGTGGTGTGATTGATGATCTGATCGTTTATTACATGGATGATGACTGGTTTCGAATGGTCGTAAATGCTGCTACACACGATAAAGATGTGGCCTGGATTACAAAGCAGGCACAGGCCTTTTCAGTAACTGTGGATGAGCCGGAAGGTCTGGCCATGATCGCAGTACAAGGCCCCGAGGCGCGTGATAAGGCACATCAGGTGATTGATAAGGCTTTGGCTGAAAAGGCAACATCCTTGAAACGCTTTCATGCTGTGACGGACGGGGAAACCTTTGTTGGTCGTACCGGTTACACAGGTGAAGATGGTTATGAAATTATTTTACCTGCCAGTAAGGCAGTGAATTTATGGGAAGCATTGTATAATGCCGGTGTCCGTCCCTGTGGACTGGGTGCACGTGATACGCTGCGTCTGGAAGCCGGTATGAATCTGTACGGTACCGATATGGATGAGGAAATTTCTCCGCTGGAAGCCGGGTTGGCCTGGACAGTGGCCTGGGAACCGACAGATCGTGATTTCATTGGCCGCAATGCGATTGAACAACAGCGTGGACAAAACGGAACACGTAAACTGGTGGGCCTGATACTGGAAGGCAAGGGCGTGTTGCGTAATCACCAGAAAGTATTTGTGAACGGGAATGAAGGTGAGATCACCAGTGGCAGTTTTTCACCGACACTGGGCAAGGCGATCGCATTTGCGCGCATTCCAAAAGATGAAACACAGCAATGTGAAGTTGAAATGCGAGGAAAACGTGTTTTGGCACAGATTGTGAAGCCGCCTTTTGTTCGTGATGGCAAGGCGTGTATTTAAAAATTAAAAACTTTTCTAAAGAGGAAGCAACATGAGTAACGTACCGGCTGATCTCAAATACACCAAGTCGCATGAGTGGATTCAGGATTTGGGGGATGGCACTGTTAATATTGGTATTACCGATCATGCACAAACCTTACTGGGTGATCTGGTATTTGTTGAATTACCGGAAGTGGATAGTGAAGTCAGTGCCGGTGATGAGTGTGCAGTTGTTGAGTCGGTCAAGGCCGCATCAGATGTTTACAGTCCGTTATCGGGTACTGTAATTGCCGTCAATGAGGTGTTGGCAGACACACCGGAGACAATTAATCAGGATGCCTATGGTGATGGTTGGCTCATAAAATTAAAATTATCTGATGCAAATGAACTGACTGATTTGCTTGATGCCAATGCATACGAAGAAGTTGCCGCAGAAGATCATTAATTAAATATTTTTACATAGAGTCCTGTCATGCCATTTATCCCTCACACTGAAGAAGACATTCGTGCCATGCTGGAAGCGATCGGTGTAGAAAAAACCGAGGACTTGTTTGACGAAATTCCAGCCAACCTGCGGACAAACGGTTTATCCAATATTCCTCCTGCATTAACTGAACTGGGTATTACCCAGCTGATGCAACAACGGGCGGCACAGGATGGCAAGCCGGTTTGCTTTATCGGTGCCGGCGCCTATGAACATCACATACCGGCGGCAGTCTGGGAAATCACAACCCGAGGTGAATTTTATTCTGCCTACACGCCTTATCAGGCAGAAGCCAGTCAGGGTACTCTGCAATTATTATATGAATACCAGACCATGATTGCCGGTCTGACCGGGATGGATGTGTCCAATGCGTCACTTTATGACGGTGCATCCAGTCTGGCCGAAGCAGTATTAATGGCTGTGCGTGCCAACCGTAAGTCAAAATCGAAAAAGATTTTAATGCCGCGCACAGTGCATCCTGCCTATCGCAAGGTGGCACGGACGATTGTCAACAATCAGGGCATTGAACTGGAAGAACTGGATTATGATCACAAGCGTGGTTTTATCGATCCTGATGCATTACCCAAAGATCCGGGCGATGTGACTGCGCTGGTGATTCCGCAACCCAACTTTTTTGGTGTGCTGGAAGAAGTCGACACACTGACAGACTGGGCACATTCTCACAACATGCTTGTGATTGCAGTTGTAAATCCGTTGTCACTCTCGATTTTGAATGCACCGGGTAGCTGGGGTAAAGAGGGCGCTGATATTGTGTGTGGTGATGGACAGCCTATGGGTATTCCATTGTCATCCGGTGGTCCCTATTTTGGTTTCATGGCTTGCAAGCAACAACATGTGCGTCAAATGCCGGGTCGTATTATTGGACGTACTACGGATCTGGATGGCAAGACCGGTTATGCATTAACACTGCAGGCACGCGAACAACATATTCGACGTTCCAAGGCAACATCCAATATTTGTACCAATCAGGGTTTAATGGTGACTGCCGCCACGATCCACATGGCATTAATGGGTGCTGAAGGTCTGGCAGAGGCTGCACGTGCAAGTCATCGCAATATACGCATGCTGGTGGATCAACTGAGCGGCATAGAAGGTGTGAGTGCTGTATTTGATCGTCCGGTTTTTCATGAAGCGGTTCTACAGCTTGATATGCCGGTTGATGATGTGTTGCATACACTGGCAGAAGATAATGTACTGGGCGGATATGCATTGGGAGATGATTATCCGGAGCTGGAAAACTGTGTTCTGGTTTGTGCAACTGAAACGCGCACACAGGCAGATATGGACTTTTACTATGAAAAACTGAACCAGATATTCAGTATGCAGCGCACGGCACCGCGCCCGATAAAACCAAAGATGTAAATTGGGCTATAAGAGACAAGTAAAAAATAAAATACTTAAAGTTTGAATGTGTGAGGAAGGTGTTGGGGATTATAAATAACCAATCACATACAAACAGGAGAATGAAATGGCAACAATTACATTACAAGGTAACGAGATTCATACTAACGGAGAGTTGCCGGCAATTGGTGCTCAGGCGCCGGATTTTAAACTGGTAGATGGTGAATTAAATGATCGCAGTCTGGCTGATTATAAAGGTAAAAAGAAACTGCTGAATATCGTACCGAGTCTGGATACTCCGGTATGTGCAACATCAACGCAAAAATTTAATGAAGCAGCCAAGGGACGTGATGATGTAGTAATGTTGATCATTGCGGCTGATTTGCCTTTTGCCATGAGCCGTTTTTGCACTGGCGAAAAACTGGACAATGTCATCCCACTTGCAATGATGCGTTCGCGTAATTTTGGCAAGGACTATGGTGTGTTGATCACCGATGGGCCACTGGCGGGTATTACCGCACGTGCTGTCATGGTCATCGATGAAAATGACAAGGTGGTTTACACAGAAATGGTGCCTGAAATTGCACAGGAACCAGATTACAAGAAAGCACTTGCAGCACTTTAATGAAAAAAGTTGAAAGTTAAAACATTATGTTGATATTTGAACAATCACAATCTGGACGTCGCGCACAGACACAGTCAACAAATTCGGATGCCAGTGTGGATATTCCGAAAAAGTTTCTGCGCAAGGACAAACCGCTGTTGCCGGAAACATCCGAGATGCAGACCGTGCGTCACTACACACGACTGAGCCAGAAAAACTTTTCAATTGATACCCATTTCTATCCGTTAGGTTCCTGTACTATGAAATACAATCCGCGCGCATGTAACAAGCTCGCGATGTTACCGGAATTTGCGATGCGTCACCCTCTGGCAGCAAGCAGTCACAGCCAGGGTTTTCTGGCCTGCATGTTTGAATTGCAGGACATGCTGAAAGAAGTTACCGGTATGAAGGCGGTGTCATTGGCGCCAATGGCCGGTGCACAAGGTGAGTTTGCCGGTGTCGCAATGATCCGCGCCTATCATGATGCACGTGGTGACAATGGTCGTACTGAAATTCTGGCACCGGATGCAGCGCACGGCACTAACCCGGCAACTGCAGTGATGTGCGGTTACAAGGTAAAGGAAATTCCAACTAATGATGATGGTGATGTGGATATCGAGGCATTGAAAGCCGCAGTGGGTCCACAAACGGCCGGCATCATGTTAACTAACCCGTCTACGTTGGGTGTGTTCGAACGCAATATTATGGAGATCGCCAAAATTGTACATCAGGCGGGTGGTCTGCTGTATTACGATGGTGCAAACCTGAATGCGATATTGGGTAAGGTGCGTCCGGGTGACATGGGTTTTGATGTGATTCATATGAACTTGCACAAAACCTTTTCCACACCACATGGTGGTGGTGGTCCCGGTGCCGGTCCGGTGGGAGTGAATGAAAAACTGATCCCGTATTTACCCATCCCTATGGTGGCCAAAAAAGATGATGAATATTATTTGAAGTCCGAAAAGGATTGTCCGGAAACCATTGGACGTATGTCCGCCTTTATGGGGAATGCCGGTATTCTGATGCGTGCCTATATTTACGCGCGTATGCTAGGCGCCAAAGGCATGGAACGGGTTGCCGAATTTTCGACACTGAATGCCAATTACATGATGAAAGAATTGCAAAAGAAAGGTTTTGATCTCGCCTTTCCCAATCGCCGTGCTACACATGAATTTATTGTCACCCTGAAACGTCAGGCAAAAGAGCAGGGAGTGACGGCCATGGATTTTGCAAAGCGACTGCTGGATTATGGTTTCCATGCACCAACAACCTATTTTCCGTTACTGGTACCGGAATGTTTTCTGATCGAACCGACTGAAACGGAATCAAAGGAAGCGCTGGATGGTTTTATTGAAGCCATGCAGAAAATTCAGGAAGAGGCCGAGGTTAATCCCGATAATGTGAAAGGCGCGCCTTACACATTACCGGTAAGGCGTCTGGATGATGTGAAGGCGGCAAGAGAACTGGATTTAACCTGGAGTTCAGAAAAAGGTTAAACTTGCCAGCATGGCAAATCAAAACAATACAGGGATGAAGCGCATTTGGCGTGCTACCGGTTTTTCATGGAACGGGTTAAAAGCCGCTTTCACCCATGAAGCTGCATTTCGTCAGGAACTGTTTGCTTTTGTTATTCTCGCACCACTTGCATTTTATCTTGGTAATACATCACTTCAGATTGCTGTCATGATTGGCAGCCTGTTTCTGGTACTGATTACTGAATTACTAAATTCAGCCATTGAAGCGGTTGTTGATCGAACTGGCAAAGAACATCATGAACTGGCTGGACGTGCCAAGGACGTTGCCTCAGCAGCGGTATTTTTATCTTTGGTCAATGCCGTAGTAGTATGGATCATCATACTGATACTATAAAACATCATATGTTTACTCGTTTACGACAGTTATCAATTTTAGTTTTACTGGTTTTTCCGGCACTTGTTTTTGCCAGTAACTATGACAAGGGACTGCTCTGGAAAATTGAAAAACCGGGAGCTGTGCCGAGCTATATTTTTGGCACCATACATCTGGAAGATGAACGTGTTACCGCCCTGCCTGAAGTTGTCAGCAAAACATTGAATCAGAGTCGCAGTTTTACCATGGAGATACTGCCTTCACCGCAGGATGATCAAACAGCTGCCATGGCCATGGTGTTTACCGATGGGAAAAATCTGAAGCAGGTACTGGGTGACAGCCTGTTTAAAGAAGTTGCAAGTGTGGCACAAAAAAGTGGCATGACAGAAGCCGGTATTATGGCATTCAAGCCATGGGCCATGATGATGATATTAAGTTTTCCTCCACCCAAAACCGGTATTTTTCTGGATAAGAAACTACTCGAAATGGCGCGTACGCAAAACAAATCGTTGCATGCACTGGAAACCATGAAAGAACAACTAAGCGTTTTTAATGATGCGAGTATGGATGAGCAGATCCACATGTTGCGTGAAACCATAAAAGAACATGATTCCTTTACACAGGAAATAGAGGCCATGACAAAGGCCTATCTGGCGCGAGACCTGCAGACATTGCTGGCAATCAGTAATGACAAGATCAAGCCCGGGGATCGGGTAGCAGAAAAATTCATGAAAAAATTGACTGTAGATCGTAATCACCGCATGGTAAACCGTATGTTGCCAAGACTCGGGGACGGGAATGCCTTTATTGCATTTGGTGCATTGCATCTTCCCGGTAATGAAGGTGTGTTACAGTTACTGGAAAACAAAGGTTTTAAGGTTTCACTTTTATATTAAATTACATTCATCCTGAGCCAGTCGAAGGATGATAAAAATGACTAGGAAAGGTACTCATTATGTCAGCTCTTATTTGTGGTTCATTTGCCTATGACACTATCATGGTGTTTCACGATAAATTTAAGAATCATATCCTGCCGGATAAGGTGCATATCCTGAATGTGTCCTTTCTGGTACCGGACATGCGACGCGAGTTTGGGGGTTGTGCCGGTAACATCGCTTATAATCTGAAACTGCTGGGTGGTGATCCATTGCCGATGGGTACCGTGGGCAATGATTTTGCACCTTATGCCGACTGGATGGACAAATGTGGTATCAGTCGCCAACATCTGAAATTGATCGACAGTACCTATACCGCACAGGCCTTTATAACAACCGACATGGATGATAATCAAATCACGGCATTTCATCCCGGTGCCATGGGTTTCTCACATGAAATGAAGGTCGAGCAGGCGAATGGTATTACGATTGGTATTGTTTCTCCCGATGGACGCGAAGGCATGATCGAACATGCTGCCCAGTTTGCTGAAAGCAATATTCCATTCATTTTTGATCCCGGTCAGGGCCTGCCAATGTTTGATGGTGATGAGTTACTGGATTTTATTGATAAGGCCACTTATGTCACCGTGAATGACTATGAAGCTGAACTGATGCAGGATCGTACCGGCTTGTCACCGCATGAAATTGCTGAACGCGTTGAAGCCCTGATTGTGACATTGGGTCCGAAAGGTTCACATATCTACACAGATAAAAAACGTCATGAAATTCCAACTGCAAAACCGGAAGTATTAAATGATCCAACCGGTTGTGGCGATGCCTATCGCGCCGGTTTATTGTATGGCTTGATGAATGACATGGATTGGGAAATCACTGGTCGTATTGCCTCTCTTATGGGGGCGATCAAGATTGAACATCATGGCACGCAAAAGCATGTTTTCACTAAAGACGAATTCGAAGATCGGTTCAAGAAAGAATTCGGGATGTGTTTGTAATTTAATCAAATGCTGACCTTCCCTGAAATTGATCCCGTTGCGATTGCCATTGGTCCCATCAAGGTACATTGGTATGGTCTGATGTATTTGATTGGTTTTGCGGGGGCATGGTGGCTGGGTGTGGTACGTGCCAAGCAACCCGATTCAGGCTGGACGGCTGAACAGGTGGGTGATCTGATTTTTTATGGCGCAATGGGCGTGATCGCCGGTGGTCGTTTGGGTTACATGCTGTTCTATAACCCGTTTCTGCCTGAAGGTCAGGGATCTGAATTCTGGGAAGTCTGGAAAGGCGGCATGTCGTTTCACGGCGGTTTTCTGGGCGTGCTGGTTGCAGGCTGGTTGTTTGGCCGCAAATACAAAAAGACCTTTTTTCAGGTCATGGACTTTGTCGCACCGTTTGTGCCGATTGGATTAGGTGCCGGTCGTATCGGTAATTTTATTAATGGCGAATTATGGGGGCGTGTGACTGATGTACCGTGGGGTATGTTGTTTCCTTATGGTGGTCCGGATCCACGTCATCCTTCCCAGCTTTATGAGTTCGCACTGGAAGGCGTGTTGTTATTTTTTGTGTTATGGGTGTTCTCACGCAAGCCGCGTCCCTTAATGGCGGTCTCAGCCCTGTTCCTGATAGGGTATGGTTGTTTCCGTTCCCTGGCTGAGTTTTTCCGGCAACCGGATGAGGCGCTGGGTTTTATCGGTTTTGACTGGCTGACTATGGGCATGATTTTGTCCTTTCCGATGATTGTTGCCGGGATTATTATGTTTGGGTTGGCTTACAAACGTGCAGGATCAAGAGTCTGACTCAAGCTCTTGTAGGCGCTATTTCATGTGTTTCATTAATACTACAGTCTAACCATTCAATATCACTGCGATTGGTGCAATGAGTCATCTCACGTTATTATTCGCGCATAACAATAATAAGTATTTTCAGAGGGGCAGTGCATGAAACAGTATCTCGATTTAATGCGTCACGTGAAGGAAAACGGGATACAAAAGGGCGACAGGACAGGGACAGGCACGGTCAGCGTATTTGGTTATCAAATGCGTTTTGATTTATCCGAAGGTTTTCCCTGTGTTACCACCAAGAAATTGCACTTACGCTCCATTATTCACGAACTGCTCTGGTTCCTTAAAGGGGAAACCAATACCCGCTACCTCAAGGACAACGGTGTTTCCATCTGGGATGAATGGGCGCTTGATAATGGTGATCTGGGCCCGGTGTATGGCAAACAGTGGCGCTCATGGCCAGCTCCGAAAGGCGGTACCATTGATCAGATTAGTGAACTCATTGAACAGATAAAACAAAAACCGGACTCACGTCGTCTGATTGTCTCGGCCTGGAACGTGGCCGAGTTGCCGGATGAAAGTATTTCCCCGCAGGACAATGTAAAAAATGGCCAGATGGCATTGGCACCGTGTCATGCCTTTTTCCAGTTTTATGTGGCCGATGGCAAGCTCTCATGTCAGTTGTATCAGCGCAGTGCAGATATCTTCATTGGCGTCCCATTTAATATTGCGTCCTATGCATTGCTGACCATGATGATTGCGCAAGTCTGTAATCTGGCGCCAGGTGAATTTATTCATACCTTTGGTGATGCCCATCTTTACAGTAATCATCTTGAGCAGGCGGAAGAGCAGTTACAACGCAAGCCTTACCCATTGCCGATCATGAAACTCAATCCTGAAATAAAAAATATATTTGATTTTACGTTTGAGGATTTTGAGCTGGTTGGCTATGAGTGTCATCCACATATTAAAGCCCCGATCGCTGTTTAAAACCGTATGATAATTTCCCTAATCTGGGCTATGGCCGATGATCGTGCTATCGGGATTGAAAACCGTTTGCCATGGAAATTGCCAGCCGATATGAAATGGTTTCGTCAGCATACACTGGGGAAACCGATAGTCATGGGGCGCAAGACATTTGAATCCTTTGGTTCGAAACCGTTACCGGAGCGCACTAACATTGTGATTACGCGTGATAAAAATTATCAGGCCGAGGGTGCGGTTGTCGTAAATACAATAGAGGAAGCACTGAAGGCAGCGGGTGATGTGTATGAGATCATGATTATCGGCGGTGCTTCATTTTATGAACAAATGTTGCCAAAGGCAGATCGGCTGTATGTTACACAGGTTCATGGTCAGTTTGAGGCAGATGCCTTTTTTCCTGAATTTGATATGACGGGGTGGCACGAAAGCCTGCATGAGGATCATGATATAGATGAAAAAAATTCCTGTCGGTACTCGTTCAGCATTTATGACAGACGATAAAAAACGGGGCCAGAGGCCCCGTTTCTAATTTACATGCTGATTTCAGGAAGCCATTTGTGGTTGTACAAATGAAAGTCCTGAGCGTGCCCAGCTCAGCACACCGCCACGCAGGTTGATGACATTCTCAAACCCTTGTTGTGCCATGAACATGCAGGCATGAGCCGAGCGCATGCCGCTGTGACACAGGAAAACGACGGGCTTATTAGCTTCCACTTCATCCAGCCTGAAGGGCAGTGTTTTTAAGGGGATATGGGTTGCACCCGGGATAGTTCCCTGGGCTACTTCATGCGCTTCGCGCACATCAATTACCCTGTATTCATCGGGGTTGATTTGAATTTTTTCATTTAATTCAATAGCTTCTATCTCTTTTACCATCATAACCATGTTCTCCGCAGATCTTGTCTACCACACACATATAAGAATATAAGGAAACTCTAATATAATTTCAAGCCCTGAATGAGGGTTTCATACAGAATTACTTGGTCTAGTGGGGTAGAATGATGTGTCTGGGCATTGTTTAAAGGCATATGATAATGAGATTGACCGGAATTCTGTTTATTTTTGCTGTTTTCCTGACAGCATGTGAATCTGCTGAAAAGGTTGAAATAACGGTTTACAAGTCAGCTACCTGCGGCTGTTGCAAGAAATGGGTGAGCCATCTTGAGGAAAACGGGTTCGAGGTTATTAGCCATGATGTGTCGGATGTAAATGTAATCAAGCAAAAATACGGTGTAAGACAGGATTTGGCGTCATGCCATACCGCGATGGTAAATGGCTATGTGATTGAGGGGCATGTGCCGGCAAGCGATATCAAGCGTTTTTTGAGCAACCCTGTAACCAATGCTATTGGCCTTACTGTTCCCGGTATGCCAATGGGTTCCCCCGGAATGGAAGGTGATCGTAAAGATGATTACAACGTTTATACCTTTACCAAAGATAACAAGATAGCCGTATATTCCAGCCACTAATAAAGAACTGACCTGACCATAATTATTTTTACTCTTTTAGCCAGGCTGCATCATTTGCTTGCATGGAACACACAGGGTTTGTGGTTCTGATGTATCAATACGCAACGCAGTCAGTTTTCCTCCCCACAGACAACCGGTATCAATAGGGTAGATACCTTTAACATCACATGTACCGAGAGTTGACCAGTGACCAAAAATAATTTTCATGTCACTGCTGGCGCGATCCGGAATATCAAACCAGGGAACAAATCCTTTGGGTTGTGAACCGGGGCTCCCTTTTACATCCAGTAACAGTTGTCCATCCGTATTACAAAAACGTATTCGGGTAAAACAGTTAGTAATAAATCGCAGTCTGTCCCAACCTGTCAGGGTATCAGACCATTTATCAGGTTCATTGCCGTACATTTTTTCAAGATAGGACGACCATGCATCGCTTTGTAATGCTGCTTCCACTTCCTGCGCACAAAACTGTGCCTTGGCCAGATTCCATTGCGGTGGCAAACCGGCATGGATCAAGGTAAAGCCAGTCTTTTCATCATGATGGAGCAGGGGTCTGTGTCTTAGCCAGTGAAGTAGTTCATCACAATCCGGGGCTTCCAGTACCTGAGTCAATGTGTCTTTTGGGCGGTGATATTTGGTATGACCTTCTGAAACAGCAAGCAAGTGCAGGTCATGATTACCCAGAACGGTGATGGCATTATCACCCAGATTTTTTACAAAGCGCAGGGCTTCGAGTGATTGAGGACCACGATTGACCAGATCACCGGTGAACCAGAGTTGATCATGGTCGGAGTTAAAACTTATTTTTTCGAGAAGAGCGAGTAATTGATCAAGACAGCCTTGTATGTCACCAATGGCATAGATAGCCATATTAATGCAGGCTGTGTGGCTGTGACAGAGTAAAGGTCGGTATCTCGGCATCAAACAGCTTGCCGTCGTCACCCACCATCTGATATGAGCCGCGCATACTACCGACAGGTGTTTCCATCATGGTACCGCTGGTGTACTGGTATTCCTCACCGGGTTTGATATAGGGTTGTTCACCAACCACACCTTCGCCAATGACTTCCTGTTCCTTGCCATCAGCATCAGTAATAATCCAGTGGCGCGTTAGCAGACGTGCGGGGAGCGATCCCTTGTTACGTATCGTGATGGTGTAGGAAAATACATAGCGGTCAATCTCGGGATCAGATTGTTCCTCAATATATTGTGAGCGGGTCTCAACCCTGATTTCATGCTCTCTGTTTTTATCCATCGCAAAATACCGTCTATCAGGTGCTCTTTTCATGTTCTCGGTAGTTTTTCTACCGAGCTTGAGTACTAAAAGAGAGCTCATTATACCTTTACCGGGCAGTGTGTGGGAGGTGGAGGTGTGAAAATAACAGCAGACTATATAAGGTTAACTATGACCTGCATGCTTAGGGGGATTTCTTTTTATTTTTGGTTTTCTGAACAAATTCAACCGCATCCTTAACGGCTTTTTGCACCTGCTTTTCCATTTTATCGCGCTCATCAGATGACATGTAGAAAATAAAATCTACGTCGTGGCGGATATAACGTGCTGGCAGCTGGTTGAGTGCAACACAGGCGATATCCTCGATCAGCTCCTGATCACTGGATAGCTGGTCATAATTATCCCTGAGGTGTTCAGCCACCAGTGTTTCATAGTAATTATGTAATGATTCAAAGGCCATAATTTGATCCCTGTTTTGCGGCAAATGCCTTTCAGCTAATTGTAGACAATAAATTGGCCATATTGACAAAACCCTCAATGGAAATCGTTTCCGGACGTGCACCCGGATCAATACCCAGCGAGAGAATCTGGTCATCAGTCAATAATCGTTTTAAAGCATTCCTGAGTGTCTTGCGTCGTTGTGAAAAGGCCTGATTGACGAGTTCTTGTAAAACAGTTTTGTTTTTTATCTCATACTGTGGGGATTCATGGGGAATCAGACGCACAATC
>Ga0224501_10002729_pt1 | contig 13908 bp, 13 predicted proteins | sample SF_Oct11_sed_USG_4_FD_169105 | JGI IMG/M metagenome (GOLD analysis project Ga0224501, IMG submission 169105) | Sediment microbial communities from San Francisco Bay, California, United States - SF_Oct11_sed_USGS_8_1 | ecosystem: Environmental > Aquatic > Marine > Sediment | place: USA...
TGTTGTGACGCAACAGGTGGTGCAGGTGGTGGCGTACTTGGTCTTGCAGATGGTTGTTGTGACGCAACAGGTGGTGCAGGTGGTGGCGTACTTGGTCTTACAGGTGGCTCTATATTAACCCCTGGTTGTTGAGGTATAGCAGGTATAGTTTTGAGTCCTTCGTCAATTCTTGCAATTTCTTTTTTATTGTGACCCTTTCCATGCCTTCTTATTACTGACGCCGGTATTGTCGTTTGCCCTGGTGTTGGTATTGGTGTTGGTCGTTGTGATTGACCGCCCATTCTATTCCTCAATAATTTCATTATTTGTGGATTTGCCATCAATCTATTCAATTCATTTTTTGGTTTGCTTATATTTTCGCCAGTGATGCTTCTTATATCCTTTAATGTAGTAGAATTTTTAAATCCATCTTCCATTTTTATACTTTTATTTTATTAATATAATTACTATTATATATATAATTAATTATATTAATATTAATTATATTATATCAGCATATTATTAAACTTTATTTATATTAAAATAGATAACACTTTCTTTGTTATATCGGTATAATATTGTGTATTTTTAATTTTTATGCCAGCATCAGAAGCAATAGCAATATTTTGCTCAAACGGTATGGTGCCCAGGGAATTGCAAAATTTATCAGTGATGAGATGAATATATGATTTACCAAACAATTCAATTTTTTCCTCATTATGCAATAGATATGACATATTTTCTATCAACCCTATTAGTGGAATATTGAGCACTTCCATCATATTACAATATTTTATAGCATCAGAAATAGCTAAAAGTTGTGGTGTGCTAACTACAATAGCGCCAGTAATATTAAACTCTGCCATACTAAGATGAACATCGCCAGTGCCAGGAGGCATATCAACAATGAGAAAATCCTTTTCTCCCCATTCAGTTGACAGTAACATTTGATTTAAAGCTTTGCTAATCATGGGGCCACGCCATATAAAAGCTTTTTCTGTATTTTTAACAATCATACTTATTGACATAAGGGAAATTCCATTTATCTCTAATGGTAAAATTTTCTTATTTTCCATTGTAGTTTTATTTGCTATTAATCCAGATAAAATACCGCTAGAGGAACCATAAATATCAGCATCAAGCAAGCCAATATTATGTCCTGCATTTGCTAAATTAATGGCAAGATTATACGCAACCGTAGATTTACCAACCCCACCTTTACCAGAGCCAACTAGAATTATTTTTTTTATATTTGGTATTTTTTTCTTTAAGGTTTTGTCATTTATTAAAATGATGGAAATTTCATAATTTTTTATTGATTGATGAAGTGTTTTTTCGCACTCCATTTTTAATTGCTGATATCTCAGTATAGATTTCTGATCACTATGTATAATATTAATAAATATTTTAATATTACTTGCTGATACCTTTATATCAGCAATAATACCTGATTTTATTATATCGCTTTCATTTTCAAAGGGATTGTTAATACTTTTTAAAATATCAATAACTTTATTTTTTAATTCTTCTGTCATATTATTTTATAAATTGTATGATCATAATTTCTTTTTAATTTACCGTCTAATTCTAATTCCATAATGGTGCGCATAAATAGATTTTTATCTAAATTACAATGCATTTGTAATTCTTCCAAAAATACCGGTATATCGTCAAGGGTGCTGAGAATAATATCCTTTGCACTATCAATTGATTCAATCATATTAGACACTTCACTTATTGGCTCTGATCTAATGACGCTACCTTTATAGCCTTCTAATAATTCTAGTACATCATTGGCATTTGTTAACAAATGTGCACCACTTTTTAACAATTGATGACTACCGCCGAATCTTTCATCTCCACCGAAGCCAGGTACTACGAAAAGTTCTTTGTCTCCGCTATCAATAATGAATTGCGCTGTGCCCAACGATCCGGATTTTGCAGATGCTTGAATTATTAATCCTGTCCTTGCCAATGCAGCAATTATACGATTACGCATAGGAAAATGATATGCTTTTGGAGGTGATTCCAATGGCATTTCCGTTATTATTAGCCCACTATCGCTCTTGGCGATTTTTTCATATATATCTTTATGTTGAAAAGGATATATATTATCAACACCAGTACCCATAACCGCTATGGTTGGGTATCCATTATGTATTACCTCATGTGCGATTTTATCAATACCCATAGCTAAACCGGAAACGATAATATATCCTCGCTCTGACAGCGCTTCAGCTAATTCCTTAGCAATTTTAGCGCTATGGAAGGTTGGTCTTCTTGAGCCGACGATAGCAATTGTTTTTTCATAATTTTTTAATAATTTAATATTACCTCTATAGTATAATATAGGAGGGTAATCATAAATTATTCTTAGATTTTTTGGATATAAAGAGGAATTAGATGTTAATATTTTAGCGTCATATTTAGCAAGATTTTTTAAATAATTTTTAGCTTTTATTTCTGAGCACAAGAAGGCTTTTGTGGAAATTTCACCAAGTTTTTGTAAGCGAGAAAAATTGCTTAAAATATAATTTATGTCATTATATTTTTCCATTAATTTATTGAAAGAGATTTTACCTAGGTATAAACTTAGATTTAATCTGATCCAAGCAATTAATTCGTCGTCATTCATTTTTATTATTAAAATTTATAAATTATTATTAACATATTACTTAGTACAAGTCAAATAATTTACCATTAATAATTTATCATTATTATGGATTTTATTATTGTGTTCTATGAAATAAGCATATATATACAAGATATATATGATGATTAGTAGATTTATTATGATCTATAATATATTAATATATAAATTATTTTTTTATTTTTTAAGTTTATGTGATAGCATAATAAATCAAACCACGGCTCAAACCCATATGCAAATGGTAGTGATCAGTGGAAAAGCATTGAAACACCTTCAGAGTATGAAAAAGCAGGCTTAGCAGCTAAGAATCTTGCAGATGATCTTTTTTCTAGTTGTTATACTAAAACTTGTAATATATATTCTGATCAAACAACTTTTAACGGTAAAGATAATGGACATTATACTGTTAATGGAAGATTAAATGACACTGAAAGAGCAGACCAAGTAGCAAGAGATTTGGGTAGTAAAAAAAGAGTAAGTAATATCTATAATATTTTACGAGAATTTATTGCTTCAATAAGAGTGTTTTTATCTAAAAATTCTATTTCTCCACCAATTGGCACACCAGAAGCAAGGAAGGAAACTGCTATGCCTTTTTCGTGATATTTATTAACGATATTAATGATATATTGTGCTGTGGTCTTTCCTTCAAGGTTGCTGTTTAATGCCATTATCAATTCTGTAGCATCATTATTTTTTATGATTTCTATCAATCTTTCTATGGCTAAATCATCTGGGTCTGTGTCTTCTGAAATAGATAGAATCCCACCTAAGACATAATAAACTCCTTCATATGTCTGTGCATTTTCTATCGCCCACAATGAAGAGATATCTTCTACTATACATATTGTTTTATTATCCCTATTTGTATTGCTACATATCTCACAAACATTAGTATTATTGCAGTAATTATTGCAATAACAACAACATTTAATATTTGCCATTAGGTCGGTCATTTGATTTGTTAATAGCTTTGTTATGCCTGTTCTTTTTTTTAATAAATACGAAACAATTCTTGTTGCGCTGCGGTAATTTAATGCAGGTAATTGAGTGAATAGTCTAATTAATTGAGATATCTCTTTATTCATGAACCTCCTCATCCTCTAGAATTTCTAGCATCTTTTCTGCTGCGTCTTGCTGTGCTTGTTTTTTGTTTTTCCCATAGCCAATTGCAGTATATGCACTGATATTTAATTCAATTTCAAAGACTGGCTCATGATCACTGCCAGTTTGAGAAACTATCGTATAATTAGGTATTGGAAGCCCTTGCGATTGCATTAATTCTTGTAATTTTGTTTTTGAATCTTTTTCCATGAATTGAATGCTTTCTATTTTTTCATGGAATTCTTTAAGGAAGGTGATAATATTATCAAAAGCAAAACCAAAGCCTTGTTGATGTAGAGAATCTAAATAAATAGCTCCAATCAATGCTTCCGTTATATCTTCTAAAACTTTTTTACTTGTGCGAATTTGATTGGCATTTTCATTTTTACTTAAAATAATATGACGAGATAATTCAAGTTTTTCTGCTATAACTACAATCGAATCAGACTTGACTAATTCCATATGCATAAAGGCTAATTCGCCCTCTGTTCTTTCAGGAAATTTTAAAAATAAAATATGACCAATAGTCATTCCCAGTATATTATCTCCTAAAAATTCTAATCTTTGATAATTTTTTGATGCATCAATGCTGGAATGAGTTAATGCCTCTATTAATATCTCTTTATCATGAAAAATATAATTTATTTTTCTTTCTAATGTTGTAATAGACATCTCTATGAAATATATAATTAATAGATATGATACAATTAATTTTTTTCATTCTCAATATTAAAAAAAGGCAATCATGAAATATATTTTAAATTATAATCCAATTTCTGTTCAGTGTAGAAAATTATTAGTATTTATGCATGAAGTAAGGGTAGAATTTGAACTAAAAAAAGTTAAATATATTTCAAAAATAAATAGTATTTACGATCCAACTCTTCCACATCCTATATTAATTGATCAAAGAAATGAGATATTTGATGGCGATGCTGCATGTCAATATATACATGAAATGCATAATATATATAAGAATTTATATGGTAGTAACGCTAGTTGTCGTGCTGAAGTTAGAGCGATGTATAATTTTCTTGAAAATAAAATGTATAATGAGGCGGTTTTTATTATTATAAATGAAAGAATCGTTAAATTTATTTATGAGAATTCTTCTCCAGATTCAATAGCTTTAAACAATAGCAAAAAGAAAATAGCATTTTATTTAGAGTACTTGGATTGTTTATTAGATTCACATCAATGGCTTGTGCCATATGGCTTTTCGATTGCCGATATAAGTGCGGCTGCACAAATTTCAATACTGGATTATTTGAATGATGTTTCATGGGAAAAGTATGCAAGATTAAAAGATTGGTATGCCGTAATAAAGTCAAAACCAAGCTTTAAGGCAATACTTAATAGTAGAATTCAAGGATTTTATCCATCTAGACATTATTCAGATCTTGATTTTTAAATATTTTACTATATAATGTTCTCTGTAGAAGTGATTTATATAGTATTATTATAAAGTTTGTATATTTTATATATTTTAGATAAATTTAAATAAATTTTAATTTTGGTTTTTTATGAGTGAAGAAAAAAGAGACGATTCTAGTATGATTGATGCTATAAAGGCAGGTATAACTGTTCGTAATTTTTTTTATGCAGATGGATATTTTGGACATAAAAAATCTTGCTGCAACCCCAAGATGTTGCCATATATTTATGGAACAACTAATAATGGAACACATGTTATAGATTTACATAAAACAGTTGCTTTATTTAAGAGGGCTTTGGGGTTTATTGAGAGTGTTGCGGCTAGAAAAGGTAGGATATTATTTGTTGGATCTAAGCCGCAAGCAGTTGAAACTGTTGAGCATGAATCCAAGAGATGTGGTCAATATCATGTAACTCGTCGATGGTTGGGTGGTACTTTGACAAATTGGTCAACTATTTCATCTAATATAAAAATATTGGCTAGCAATGAACGTAAACTTGAAAGAGTTAAGAAGAATTTAGAGTATATGACAAAAAAAGAATATTTTTGTTTGATACGTAAACAGCAGAAATTAGAGCTTGACTTAGCTGGAATAAGAAATATGGGTGGCATGCCTGATTTGCTATTTGTAGTGGATATAAATAAAGAATATATTGCAGTAAACGAAGCGGCAAGTTTGGGAATACCTGTGGTTGCATTGGTTGATACTAATACTGATCCTGATTTGATAAAATACCCTATACCTTGTAATGATGATTCAATAAAGGTAATTAAATATTGTTGTGAAAACGTTGCAAATGCAGTTTTAGCTGGAATAGAAAAAGACTTATCTTCTCGTGCAATTCAACAAAGCAAGAAAAAAAGAGCAAATATTTCTAACAAAACTGAAGGAGATCACGATGATCAAAATGTTTCAAGTGATAGTGCGAAATAAGTGTTAAATTAATTGTTAAAAAAGTTTTTAAATATGGATAGCAAACAATCAGAGATTTTAAAAAAATTAAGAGAGAAGACTTCATTTCCAATGAACAAATGTTTAAATGCATTGAGGGAAAGTAATTGGAACGAAGCTGATGCTGAAAAATTGCTGATAGCATCAGGTGATAAGGCTGCCATCAAGAAGAGTGACCGAGAAACTTCTTGTGGCCTAATGGCTGTATGTGGAAAAGATAACACATTTACTGTTTTCCATATTTTATGTGAAACTGATTCAGTTGCAAATAATGAGAAATTTATAGAATTTGCACGCGTGTTAAGCGTTGAATCTGCAAGTCATTCTGAGATAGATGAATTTCTTGATAATAAAATGTCTGATGGTTATACTGTGCAGAATTTTATAAACACTAAAATTGCACTTTTTGGCGAGAATATAAAGGTTATAAATTTCAGTAAACACAACAATAAAGGCGATGAAAATGTCGTATTGGGTTGTTATGTCCATGGTCAAAAGCAACTAGCAAGCAAAGATGGGAATGTTTATATTGGAACTTCTGCGGTAATAACTAAGCTAAAATGCACTTCTTCTTTATCAAATTATAATGAAGAAAAAATTGGATCACTGATAAAAGATATTAGTATGCAGGCATTGGCGATGCAGCCTAAATATTTGACAGTTGATGCTATATCTGAAGATGATAAAAAGACTATGATTGAGACTTTTGGTGATGAAGTTGATTATAGTAAGCCACCTGCAGTTGTAGAGAAGATTATTGCTGGTAAATTGCAGAAATTTTATAAACAATGTGTTTTATTAGAGCAAGAGTTTATAAAAAATCCAGATATTATTATTAAAGATTTTATTGAAGACTTTAAAAAAGAAAATGGATTCACTAGCATTGATGTTCTTGAATATTTTTATGACAAATTATAGGATATTATATTAATATGTTAGATATTGATGAATATCCTAGGATTTTATTAAAAATATCAGGAGAAATATTAAGTAATAGCAATGATATACATAATATTGAAACTATTAATTTGATATCTCGCGAAGTTATTGGCTTGGCACGCTTAGGTTTAAAAATTTGTATAGTTGTCGGTGGTGGCAATATATATAGAGGTAAAAATGCTGCGCAAAAGTTAAATATTGACAGTGCAAGTAGCGACTATATTGGCATGTTGGCGACTGTAATAAATGCTTTGGTTTTGCAGGAATCTTTATCAAAAGGAGTTGAATGTCGTGTTTTATCTGCCATACCTATGCGTAGTGTGTGCGAGCCTTATGTTCGCAAAAGGGCTTTACGCCATATAGAGAAGGATAGAATTTTAATTTTTGCTGGCGGTACTGGAAATCCTTTTTTCACTACAGATACTGCAGCAGTTTTGCGTGCTGTCGAAATGAATTGCTCTATTCTTTTCAAAGGAACGATGGTTGATGGCGTGTATGATAGCGATCCAAATAGCAATACTGATGTAAAAAAATATAAGAATGTTTCTTATGATTCTGTATTATCTAAACACTTGAAGATAATGGATTCTTCCGCAATATCATTGGCTAGAGACAATAATTTGCCGATTATAGTGTTTAATATAGGAAAACCCAATGCTCTGCTTTCATTTTTTGATACCGAGAAAAAACAAAATACTTCATTTACAATTATAAACAATAAGGGAGATTTTAATGAATAAAGAAAATAATATTGATTATATAAAAGAATTAGAACGTAAATCAAAGCATACTATAGAGAATTTTCAAGAGAGCTTGAATGGAATAAATACTGGTAGGGCGAGTAGCAATTTATTGAATGGAATTATTGTAGAGACAAGTGATCTGGGAAAATCAAAGATTAATCATATCGCCAGTATATCTATAGGTAGTAAGCAATCTTTATCGGTTATGCCATGGAATAAGGATCATGCAAAAGCTATATCAGATTCCATTGTACAGAATTTACAGTTTAGCTGTATTGTTTCTGACGGAAAGATTACAGTTTCTGTGCCGTCTTTAACGCTAGAAACTCGCAAGAACTTAAAAACTTTTGCATCAAAATGCTCTGAGAATACTAAAATAGCAGTTCGTAATATAAGAAAAGATTTATTGCGTAATCTTAAAAAAGAATTAGATGACAAAAATATTTCTGAAGATGAGCATTCGAAAATTAAAAACAATGTTGATAAAAATGTAAAAGATATCGAGGGCAAGATAAACGATATGCTGTCTATCAAAATTAAAGAAATTGAAATTGATTGAATAATTAATTAATTTTATGTTAAAGCACATTGCTATTATAATGGATGGGAATAGAAAATGGGCGAAATTTAATAATACTAACAATATTGTTGCTTATAAAAATGGAGTTGATGTAGCAAAATCTATTATAAATGTTGCATTAATATATTCTATTAAATATTTAACGTTATTTGTTTTTTCATTTGATAATAATAAAAGAACTCAGTATGAGAAAGCCGTGGTGAGATATTTGTTGTGTATTTTTTTATCATCTGATAATATGCATGAAATGTTAGAAAACAATATAAAAGTTAGTTTTTTAGGAGAAATTGATTTATTAGATAATTATTTGCAAAAAAAGATAAAATATTTAGAGAATCTTACTAGAGGTTGCTCTGGCTTGCATTTAAATCTTGCATATAATTATAGCGCAATGGAGGAAATTATATCTGCAATAAGGAATATTATAAAAAAAAATATTTCAGCTGAAGATATTAGGGAAGATTTAATATATCAGATGTTATATACTTCAGGAATGCCGAATCCTGATTTATTGATTAGAACTAATTCTTCTAGATTGAGTAACTTTATGTTGTTGCAGCTAGCTTATAGTGAATTGATTTTTTATAAAGAGCTTTGGCCAGATTTTTCTGTACCTATGTTTGTTAGTGCGATTTGTGAATATTATAGTAGACAGAGGAAATATGGTCAGTAATTTTATTAAACGCTGTCTATCAGCAGTTGTTATGTTGGTCATTGTGTGCAGTGTATACAGTATCGGCGGACCCTTTGTCTATTCATTTTTTTTATTGATAGGATTTTTAGCAGAATATGAAGTATCAAATTTATTGATAGACAAGCCTAAGTTGTTATTAACGATTATCACAACTTATTTGTTGATGTTTTTCTGCTCTTCTTGTATATATGTTTATTCATTAGATAGTAAATATTTTATTTTCATATCTTTATCAATTATTTTAACAGATATATGTGCTTATTTTGGAGGTAAGTACTTTAAGGGTATAAAATTAATGCCATTTATTAGTCCTGGCAAGACAGTTTCTGGCGCAATGACTGGTTTATTTTGTGGAGGATTGTTTCCCTATTTATTATATATAATTTACGACACAGAGAAATATAAATTATTTTCTTTATATTTCTTTATAACGATTTCTGTATTATCTCAATTAGGTGATTTGTTGGAATCAGCATTAAAGAGATATTGTAAAGTAAAAGATAGTAGCAATATAATACCTGGTCATGGTGGTATTCTTGATAGAATAGATGGATTTTTGATATCTTTGCCATACTCAGCTTTTTATTTATATTTTAATCATTAATATTGATGAAAAACAAAGATATAGATGCAAGAAATATAATTATTCATATATTGCTAAAAATAATAGGAAGATTATTAGGCTTTAGTGATGTAGCTATATTATATTGAATAAAACAGTTTGGAAAAAATAATTTAAATTTAAAAAAATAAAAAAAACCAATCAAAAGTAAAATTGTTTGATTTTAAGGATATAGATTGGAGTAGATAAAGTAAAGAAAAAATTTATAGATTTTATCATAGGAGATAAAAGTAAAAATACAGAAAGAAAGTTTTGAGAAAAAATTAAAAGTAAAAATATAAAAGTAATTGTTACGGATAATTATCAAGTTTATCAAAGCTTTCTTCCTGAAGATAAGCACATAAAAGGAAAAGCTAATACTTATACAACTGAAAGATACAATGATGTAATTAGAGAATTTTTAAAAAGATTAAATAAAAGAACTAAAGGATACAGTAAATCAATTGCAATATTAGAAATATCACTTAGGTTGTTAGCGACTAATTGTAATGGACGATTGAATTAATTATTTGATAATGCCAATTATAGAAAACCTACACTTTAGAATGAAAAAAAATATGCTATAAATATATTTTGAATATATTTATAGCATATGAGATGCCCAAAATGTAATAATTAATCCTATATAAATATATGGTATCTTGTGGTAATAGAAAACGATACAAGTGCAAAAACTGCAACTATCAATTTACTAGAAGTACTAAGCATGGAAAATCAGAAATATTAAAACTATTCTCTTTATTCCTTTATTTATCTTCAAAAACAAATGATTTTGTTTTTGATTAATTAAGATAAAAAAAATTTCAATTACCTGAAATAAAGAATAGAGTAGTCGATATAGAAACAGATAATTAAAATGCAAATAGTATTTTGTATTTTAATTAGGCGCTTTTTAGAGTCAAAAAAAAGATAATATGAACCTGGCAAGCTATTGAACATAGAATTCACAAAGTTCTTATAACTAATCTCACATGAAATCGTTCATGTAAGAGGTAGTAAAAAATCAAGAAATATATAATATGAACGATTTCATATTATATCTAAATTACTGAATAACATCAGAGAATTAGAATATAAAATAAAAAAATATATATAGATAAATATAAAGGCTTTCAAAAGGTAATTCCAATAAATTAACTCATTCAATTCAAAAAGAATATCTATAATATGAATAGTATTTCATATTATAATCAGATGATTTTTATAAATCTGTGGATATGATATTAAATTCTTTGAATTTATTGGCTTATTTTAAAGGAGAAAATCTTTAAAAGTTAATTTATGCTGTATTTATTGGTTTGTTTTTATCTTAAGGTGCGGGCTTTCCAATTATAATACTATCTATAAAAAAAAGATTCAAAAGAAGTATATTATAAAATAGCTATATTTATACGCCAATAAAGCTTAAATTAATAATATTTGCACCAATATTTTTATTGTATTGCATGCCACGCCATGATATTTTTGTTACACTTTCATATAACAATTTAATGGCATCATCCATTGATTCATTGTGTATTACGATATTAAGACTCCTACCTTTGCAAGCATAAATATTGCCATTTTTTATTTTTGTGCCAGCATGCAATAGTTGTATTTTATTTTTATTTTGATTGAAATAATTTTCATCTATAGTAACCAGTTCTTCTGGATACGAATCATCATTTGGATAATTTTCAGAAGCTAATACTAGTGTTGCTGTAGAAAAATCATGCAATTCCACTTCATTGTTATTAAGTTTGCCTTGGCTAGTTTTTATCATTAACTTCAATAAATCATTTTTAATTCTTGGTAAAATAACTTGCGCTTCTGGATCACCAAATCTTACATTATATTCTAATAGATATATTTGTTTATTTTTTCCTATTATCAAGCCAGCATACAATATACCTTGAAACTCTATGCCAAGATCAGTCAATGCATTGATGGTTGGATAGATTATATCACGCAATATCGTATGTTTACAGCTATCAGATATTATATTTGAATGAGAGTACGCACCCATACCGCCAGTATTACGTTCTTTGCCATTTTTGTCGATTATTTTCTTATAATCATGAGCAACCGTTAAAGGAAGAACATTTTTTCCATCTATCATTGAAAAAAAACTTATTTCCGTTCCATCTATAAATTCTTCTATGATTATATTAATGATTTTATTGGTATTTTTAATAGGATCATTGATAAATTTAAAGAATTTTTGAATAGATTCTATTGCTTGGTCTTGGGTTTGGCAGATATCAACTCCTTTGCCAGAAGCAAGTCCATCAAGTTTTATAACTATTGGATGTTTAGTGAGGTTATTAATATATTCAATGGCACTTTTTTCATTAAAGAAGATATCACTACATGGAGTTGGAATTGAATATATGCTGCATATATCTTTCACAAAGCTTTTGGATGTTTCTAATCTTGCTGCATTTTTTGTTGGACCAAAACAATTTATCCCTTCATCTTTCAAGTGGTCAACTATACCATGAGATAGATAATTCTCACTTCCAATTATAACAAATGTTATGTCTTCTGTTTTACAAAACTGTGTTAAATTAGAAAAATCATCTATTTCATTGAATTCATAGAATGCAATTGATTCTAATTCACTGTGTGTTTTTGATGTTGTGTATAATTTATTTAGCATGGGAGACTTCATTATGCTTTTAATTATTGCATGTTCCCTGCCGCCATCGCCAACAATCAAAACATTAATTGTTGTTATTTGAGTGGAATTATAATTCATAAACGAGTATATAATTTGTTATTAATTTTGACTATTTTGAGTCTAGCAATAAAACTATTTTATAACAAGGTATAGATTATAGATAGTATTTAATTTTTTTAAATCCAAGGGTTGTATGTCTTATTAATTATTCATCAATCATCTCTTTTTTAATATTAGCAATTGCCTTTGCTGGATTTAAGCCTTTGGGACAAGTTTGAGTACAATTCATAATAGTATGACACCTGTATAGTGAAAAATGATCTTGTAATTTATCTAATCTTTCTCTTTTTTGGGTATCTCTACTATCTTCGATCCATCTATTTGCTTGTAATAATGCAGCCGGCCCTATATATTTGCCTTGATTCCACCAATAACTAGGGCATGAAGTAGAGCAACAAGCGCATAAAATACAATCATATAATCCGTTTAATTTTTCCCTATCCTCTATTGATTGCAATCTTTCTGTTTTATTTGATATAGGGTCAACATTTGATTTTAACCATGGGTCAATTGAATAGTACTGACTATAAAACTGCGTCATATCTGGCACTAAATCTTTAATTACAGGCATGTGTGGCAAAGGAAAAACCTTTAATGTTTTATATTCATTGATTTTTTGAATGCATGCCAATGTATTTTTGCCGTTTATATTCATAGCACACGATCCACATATTCCCTCTCTACATGATCTTCTAAAAGTAAGCGAACTATCTATATGATTTTTGATATAAATTAACCCATCTAGTACCATTTGACCACAAGATAAAGGCACCTCATATGTATCAATTTGTGGATTGTTGTCTGGAGTATCTGGATTATATCTATATATTTCAAATGTTTTAAATTCTTCGTTTTTTTCTTGTGAGTTATTATTTGCTCTTATATGTTTGATTCCTTCAACTACTTTTGATTTTTTGGGTAGTCCAAATGATATCATTTTTTTTACAGTTGGCATTATTTATAGTTTTTAATTAAAAAAGAATGAGCTTTATTATAATACAAAATTGATTGTTATACCATGCTAGTTTATCATTAAATAATCACCAAATTATAAACTATTTAATGTTATTAGATTATAATTAAAATATTTATTACAATTAATAAACCATATTATGAATAATCTAGAAGAAATAAAAGATATTAGAAAATTAAATAAGATATTAATTATTGTATATGATGCTCCTAATTATGGTCATCAAAAAGCTGCTATAACTTTAATGCAAAGATTGCGTGAATTAGGTTTTAAGGGTGTATTTGATATATATTACACTAGTGATGCTACTTGTCTTAAGATGAAGACAATGATCTCAGAATTGAAAAGAATTGATGAAGGTGTATTAGCAACTGATCCTAATCTTGGGAAAATAAAAATGAATAGCATGGAATCCTTTAATCGCGATAAATTGACTGAAAAGATTGAATTGGTTATGTCAGCAGCTTGTGATGACTATGAATTAATACCTCTTATGGTAAAAACATTTCAAGCTAATT
>Ga0224501_10002730_pt1 | contig 13907 bp, 14 predicted proteins | sample SF_Oct11_sed_USG_4_FD_169105 | JGI IMG/M metagenome (GOLD analysis project Ga0224501, IMG submission 169105) | Sediment microbial communities from San Francisco Bay, California, United States - SF_Oct11_sed_USGS_8_1 | ecosystem: Environmental > Aquatic > Marine > Sediment | place: USA...
GCAATAATGACACTAACTGACAGAGATGAAAAACTGCACTCTGAAACCCTATTTATATATTTTTGTTGAACATTTTCTCTATTCATACTTGTGTAACTACAGCTCTAGTATACACCTGCAAACATCAGAGCGTAAGCCGAGAATCCAACGCAAACACCAAACAGCACTGTGTTAATTTCCTATCTCGAAGCCAATTCTGGTGCGTCGACAGTCTGAACAGTTCATCTCCGGGGACTCTAAGTATGCGCATTGGATAGGGCTATATCTAAGCTTCCATTTGAACTGGGTATTGGGCCCATTTGTTCATGGTAGGCTTCAGAATCTACAAGCAAGTGAAGTCACTTTTGCCCGTGTCACAACCCCTTTAATTATTTTTTTATTACTGAACAGGGTTTTCTGCGAACCCTTTCATGTGCATACATACCGAAATTGTAGACATCCTCTCGAAATCAAATGAGTGGGGTTTGTACTTTTCACTCTGATTACTCTGGTTCACTGATCCCATAACATTGCTCTCTACTGCAGGTTTATACTCGAAAGCTAAAGCGAGCCATCACTAAAGGAGAGGGACAGCAAGCAGACAGGCTGAAAGGCAATAAACCGAAATACACCCTCGATCATATCGTCAGAGAGAGGTATTGGTCTGATTATTGACTTCGCATGGCGTTTGGGAGTCTTTCGTTTAGTTACGTTATCTATTCTATAAAGTTGGGATATTGCTGGTCAAATAAGAGTTGTCCTCCCATGCCATATTTTATTCATGGAGGGACAACTCTATGAAATGTAAGCTACCATCCATTTTGATATTTTTCAGGTATCCGACTTTTATTGATGCAGTAAGAGATCTTGATGATTGTCTATGTCTTGTATTCCTGTTTGCCACTTTACCAAGAAGCACCAAAACACACTTTGAAGTTAGCAGTCGTTGTCGACGTCTGTCAAGTAAGTTAACACACCTACTGGTTTGCCGTACCTCACTCTTGTGGTATCACTTTTAATTCTAATCCCTTCAGTACCTACTTCTTGTGGGGGCCTAATCCTGTTCCCTGTCTGTTTTTCAGTTGAGTTCCTGCACTACCTGATAGCCTCCAAGGGATTACGAAAAGTGTTTGTGTCCATCAAGGGAATATACTATCAGGCTGATGTGATGGGGCAAACGGTGACATGGATAGCACCGCATCTTCGCGGGTATCAGGTAAGAACGGGATGGTGTATACAGTTGAACCCTTGGTAAACTATGCTAATCACTTTCGGTCGCAGACTTCAACCGAAAGCGAAAGATGCTTTCTCAAGTCACTGTTTTTGGTGGCACCGATTTCGCGACTGAAATCCATTTCGGTCACGAAACATCGAGCACGTGTATGCACCTATGATGCTTATCATCTCATCCATCATAAGAAAACCTCTGAATTAACTGTCAATTAGAGCTTAGTATGAGGTTTATAATGATTCGTTAATGTTTCAAGCAGGGTAAGACAACTCCCGAATCTTATCATTAACGCTTACGGTTACCTGTTTCAAACTCGTTCTGTCTCTATTATTTATAGAGTTGTTGACTGAAATTATTATCTGTTTTGGGAGTTGTTCTGTCTTTTGAGCTGATCCCATTTGTCCTTCTCTGTGACTTTAAGTCTTTTGTCAATCGGTGAATGCCCAGTAGGCATTGGATGAACAATCGAGGATTACTCTCTTCTTCAGCTGTAATCTTTATCCGATGCTGTTTTTACCTGCTTTTGACCAGCTTTGCCCCTCTTCGCTATATGCGGTTATTATCCCAGTGTTAACGTCGATAGCCTTCCCATGAGAATCTTCTCATTCAAAACCAGGACGCAAACAACATTCTTTCTGTAAATGGATGTTGCACTCTCGTATAGTCCTTGCCAACTTATCAAACTATTTTAGGACCTTCTTGAATTAGGAGACCTTAATTTGCATGAATAATATACTTCCGTCGTTGATTGTAGAAACCTACTGACGTGGATTTCCAGGTCATGGCTATCTTCATTGAGTTCTACCTGACCATGCTTAGTTTTATCAACTACAGACTGTACAGTAGTCTCAACATTTACTATCCTCCTAAGCTAGATTTGCCCACTGACAAATATAATACTCTCAGGGACATGTCTGAGGAAGATAAACTTGAAGAGGTAATTGGCACATGTATTTGAGCTCCCTACAATTGTGAACTTTTGAATTTCCTGTGAATAGTGTTCTGAAAAACTGAAACACTGGAAACAACACCTATCGTGCAGTAGATCTTTCATGTCTAAATACGCTCCTGGTTGGCAAAAGTCTCCTCTATTATGATTCTGCGCGAATTGGGAAATTTACTACGCTTTTTGGTCAACAGCTTAACCCGTAGTCCATGAAAATGTGAAGCAACAACATCGATGATTCAAGACCGAGTCATGCGTTCACTTGTAGGGGCTCAATGGTCTTGTTTATCTTGTAGACGCTTGCCGCACTCACACAGACATTGTCAAAAAATGTTGCTGATATAGACACAGAGGATGTCGATGAGTTTCCTCAGAATGATGTAAGTTAGCTTCCTGATCAGTGGAAACGGTCTGTCTATCATGCCACCTGAAGAGGATTACCATTTCGTTCCATAAGTCCGATGGTATGACTTGCATGTATATTTTAATGTGGTCAGGTCAGTTCCCAATCATCCTGTTTTGCCGAATATCTGTAGGTGCCTGGATTTGCATATCTGTAACCCAAGAATCATTATTATAAATTTATGTATCTCGTTGTCAGATTGTTGGTCATTAATGTACCCGCCTTCATTATAAACTCTGATCTATGCGACCTTCTGGAAAAAATTCTTAGGCTGGCTTCAATACATGGTAAAAAGAAGCATACAAAAAGCTTTTAGCGATTCCTTTCTGTGGCTTATCAGTGAAAGTTGACTGTTTATAGGCCGCCCCCTGTCAAGTTAGTCAAATGATGTCTTTATTCAGGAAGAAAAGGTTGGCCTAAATGAGGAATTGAGAGAAGAGCAGGAGAGCACTAAGAAGCTGCTCACTCTCTTCTCTGGCTTGAAGTTCTTCCTTGGCCGAGAGACGCCTCGTGAACCATTGACATTCATTATCAGGTATTGCATGTTCACACCCGAGCTGCTTGGGGCTCTAGAAAGTGACAAGATCGTGCTTGCCCGGGTCTAGTTTCCGCTTTAGTTTGACGCGTTTGAGATCGCGACACCTTTCATGAAATTAGTTTTCTGTCAGTGAAGGTATATCGACACGGGTAATGTGAGATTGTGTCTAAGCACCTTTCTTGTTGAGATGTTTGGTACCACCCGCAAATTAATGTGGCCCTGTTTTCCTTCTTACAGAAGTTTTGGTGGCAAGGTATCGTGGGACGCAACTGTAGCGGCTGGTTCCACATATCAAGAAGGGGATGAGTCTATTACACACCAAATAGTTGACAGAACACGGCCTCCAGCTAATAAATACATGAACAGATACTACATACAGCCGCAGTGGGTATGTTTTTAAGACATTGCTTTCATTTTGCTCGTTGATTTCTATTGGAGTGTGACATTTCTGGTCGCTGACTTAGATCATGTTTTGTACTACCTCGAATTGGACGATAAATTTGCATGTATGTGACCTCGAATGAGCCCCTTCCCTCGTGGGGCATATTGGTGAGAGCCACACCATCTGCTCACCTGATACCACGTCTCCTCACTTCGCCTGGATAACACAGTATCAGCTTGTTTTTCACAGTCTCAGAATCCGTGTTATCGCAATGAGCTCTAAATCAGGCGAAGTTGCTGGGACAGATGATCCGCTGGTACTCAACGACTATATGTCCATGGATTGACTGGTTGATACAATGTATTTTCGTCTGTCATTTTTAAGCTTCACTGCGACAATCAGTATCGCATAATACCTAAAGTACCCTGGCCTGTTGACCCATAGAGACAACAATTCTACCTTATGTCTATACATGTACACCCTTTTTGGGTGTGCTGTTGTTTTGCTACGCATCAGATGTGAAGGAGCCAGTCGTTTACTTTCTTATTACATAACAGGTATTTGACTGTGTGAATGCGCGCAAGCTGAAGGAGGTGAAGGACTACTTTGTTGGAGTCGTGCTGCCACCTCACTTGTCACCATTTGTGGAGGAAGGTGAAGGAGAGTATGTGCCGCCTGAGAGAGTGCAACTACTAGAGAGAGCTGAAGATGAGGGTAAATCAGCCTCAGTTATCCGCCCTCGATATTCATTAAAAGTGATAGAATTTCGAATAATAATAATAAACTGGATGATTTGAGGGCGCTGATGTCTTGGTTCTTGTTATGCTTGAGTTTATCTGCAGCCTGATTCCCACTCGCAAATCCTTTCCGCGTCCAGCGCAAAACAGCCTAAAAGATCATCCTGCGGCAATCCGATTACACAGTATGGATTGCAGTATATATAAAAACCGTTCGGTAGCAGTAGTTTGCTTGGGCACCGAAATATTGGGTTTTCTAGTCCTGTTGTTGGAAGTTGCTGCGTGGTTCACTGGCACCAGCTATGGTGGGGAAGTCGTGTAGTACCATATGCTGGCCTCAATCTGGCCCGTCTTTATATGCGTTTGATCGCTGACATAGTACCATCCAGGGAAGTAGATTAGGTGTTTACTAAAGAGATGGTTTGCTTTGATCGGGCTTTGAAACTGGCTTGGGATTGAAATGCTTAAATAATCTTATGTGATTCACTCTATCCCGCTAACAGCATAAGCAATTCAATGTTATTTTGTTTCCACCAGAGCTCACTGGACAAGCTGAAAACTCTGATGAAGAAAATGTTGAAGAAGACGGTATGTAGAGGTTGCCAACTATTCGTGTTAGAAAGTCAAAATTTACTATACCATGTATCATAGTAGTGCAGTCTGTGGGGTGTCGTCTATGAGTTCAGATCTATTTCTACACAAAAATATGGAATTGCAATGACTTAAAGCCGATCTAACATCCAACTACATGGTGAAATTTTAGTAGTCTTTGGGATGATGTCTCCATCGTACATGCTGCTTACACCCGGTTCTCATGCGCACAGCCAAGCTTATACCTAACCAGATAAGCTTATCTGTTGCCGGCCGGCCTTGATATCCAGGCCAGCGTGAATTGTTGTTGCATTGTTGCCCATCACTTGGATTTAATCCGCCCAACATTTAATGCAGCCCTCTCCAATATACCACATTTTTATCCTATAATTTTGTTAATCCCTTTTGCGTTATTCCTGGGTCTATAAATTAACCGCATATCTACTAGGAATGTAGGGTTTGTCAGCTTTCTATAGACGGTTGGCCATAGCAAATTGTACTGGCAGTGTGGAATTTATTCGTTAATCCTTATGGGCAGTGGCTTCAATCGGGTTCTGATGAATGTTGATCGACTGCCACCCCACCTCCTTACCTTGCAGACGTTTGCCAATTTATCTATGTTTATCTGCATTCAGCTGTTGGTGAAGTGTCCGTCCGAAACCCGTTCTAGTTATAGAAAACTTGTCCACGTGAGACCTGTCCAAATTGGACGTTAAGTAATAGGATACCGAATTTCATTGAGTCCTGCGAAAAGTTGGCACCCGCTATGGGCATAGCCTATTCAGGCTGAATTTAATAAGATGCTGGTATTTGCCGCAGAAGATGTTGCAGTTGGCGAAAACGAGGAATGGTTATTCAGAAACAGAACCTAACTGAAATGGTACATCAGCAAAAAATTAGGAAAACCTCCACTGCAGTGAGAGTGACACTGACTGACTGATTCACTCTCTGTCTTTAGTTTCCAATAGGCTTGGTTAATAACTGGCAATATGATGTCAGTGTCACTTGGAAAAGAACCAAGGTTGCGACAAAACCTTACTAGGGGGTCGTAGTTGAAACGCGTGGTGTGCGCCACCGAATAACCAACAATTTTCCTCCATTGTTTAGACCACTGGTATATGTAGTAAATCCCAGTGTCATTCCCGTATTTCATTGTAAGAGTTAATGAGTGAGGCCTAGCTGTATTCCCATCCATCCTAGCATGTTAAACAAGTTGTTTTTCTTAAATTTTAGCTGCGGGGGTTCTTTTGCTGCTAGGTGTAGCGCTATCCCTTGTCAGAAGATAAAACTTGATATTTTAATATAATCTATTCATTTTCCAGAAGGTATTTACTATCCTCCCATTAAAACTGGGCTATACGTTGGTTCCCTCTAACGGCTAGGTATCCACACGCAGCCATAGTTTTTGGTCGATCAATTCCTAAATGCGAACAAACCACTACAAAATCATTCAGCTTTGTTACATGATGGCAAAAACACATTCTTTGCACAGCACTTTTACACTTGTGATGGATAAGAAGTGATCGAATTGGTAAAATTCCTTATGGGCTATAAATATAATCCTAGTCCGGATGAGGCTCACATTACTGTGCCCATCAAATGTCTGATCTAGCGTCAAAGCTATCAAGCTGTCAAAAATTCAGTCCAGATCAGCTGTAGGCTGGATGCTCAGCAGGAAGAATTAATGGTCCGAGGGCGATGCCCTTCTGCCTTGCCGATTTTGGGGCCTAACTTAATGGTCCGTAGGATGCTATTTTAAGTGCTGGTACTCCTACCCATAAAAGCACAGCCTAGAAACTGAACTCCTGATTCAGGTACATTTATGCCATGCTCCATTAGTATCCTTTATCAAATTGAATCGAGTAAAATGGGCACCTTTGAGCCTCTAAACAATTGGCGAAATATCATCAGCAGTGGAACTAGCTATAAAATCTAAACTCTGTACATGACTCACTAAACTTGTGCCCTGTCCCCAAAAATGATTTTGTATGGAAGCTCTGTATTTATTCTCTGATTTATTCAACAGATGTTGTGGAAAGTGGTGACGATGAGGAAAGTGATGCGGGTGAAGACGTCATGGAGAGCGAAGATGAGGAGGAGGAAGCTCCGCCCGCTAAGGTATTATCTGTCAACTTGCTTTCTTGGCTTAACTGATCTTAGTATTATTATTTTATTAGCAATGCAGTGCTGAATCACAGAGTCCTTATCCCTCTTCCAACGTGTATGGAGAGTCATGATGTGTTAAGTTAGTTTGCGATTGTCATTTCCGGTCCCAATGTTCCCATCTATAAACATATAATCCCATGTGTATTTATCTGGGCTATACCTCTATGTTCTCACCCGAGGTTCTCTAGGCTGTACGCCTTTGTGATTATGTTATCCAAATATTCTTTTGTTGCTACGAGCTTTTAGTGGAGATAAAGGAACTTAAGAGAGGATTTACCATCTGCCCGAGCTTTTACATCCGCGAGTAATATGTAATAACAACTCAACCGAATCTTCTCTCGATTCCCCCAATGACTTGGGGCTGGACCTAAACTGTTACCTTTGGTATTGCTCGCTTTTGGAAAAAAAATCACCACTGCCACCAGATTACTAGGCTGTAGTCCATAAATAATGGTTGATATCTTTACTTCTTATCATTCGACTGTGGTGTTTTTAAGAAACTGTCTGTCAGATCTGGAGAGATTGAGAAACCCATTGACCCAGCGAAGTTAGCACAAAAGGAGACTAGTGAACAGCGCAGGCTTGCGGAGATGATGATCCCGAAGAAAAACAAGCGTCTTTATCATAAGATCATGTACTCCAAAAAGAAGAAGGCTCAGGAGGTGAGGGAGCAAGATTAGCCCAGCGCCCCATCCTGATTCCCCACCCCCGCAGCGCTGGTTTCTCAATAGTTTTATTAGAGCTAATCCGCATAGCTTTTCCTCCTGAGTCATTGTTGCAAGCCCTATCCTGCACTGCAGCGTTGGGTGTGTGGATCTGGCTGCAAGCAGTTGGTAATCTCTAGCTACAAGGCAACTAAATCATTAACCTTGCTGAACTAACCTGAGCCAGTTATAAATGTGCTGCTAATCGCTATTTGATGACAGAGTTATTCACAACGGTTGGCATTTCTCATCTTTGCCAAGAATGGCAAAGAAACATTTCATTTTCATAAAATGGCTTGATTCTCTTGTACGCTGAGCATGCCCAAACTGGAGAGTTTCGCTCGAAGACCTAAGCTTTCACTGTCAAAAACATTCTTTCAATTGATGTTGAGTGATTCAGTCACCAGATGGTCAGTCAATAATGGTCGCTAATCCGTAGCGTAGCAGATTCACTCATTGAACTGTTTTTGAAACACAATACCATCACTCTATGTTAATCGGCTAGTCTTCCTGCCAAAGTATCTGCTAGCTTACGAATTTGGTGAGGGGTTTTGGAATCCACAAACCCATCAATGGGTTGGTGATTAGCACTACTTCTGAAACTAAACTTTATCCTATGAAGTATTGCACTCAGTTGAACTGAAATCCACTCATGCAGTCTGATCGCATCTACGTTACTTGATGTGCATACATCTCTGCTGATTGCATCAGCATTACATACACTTCACTGAATGGTGCTATTCAAGGATCTGATGAAATGCAGCAGCCCCAGCTCATTATTCATCGAACCAAAAGCCTGGTATTTCAGCTCTGTCCGCAATAAACTAATCTAAGTGACTCATACTCTAACCCCTTTGTCCAGGTAAAAAAACCAATCATTTGACCCAGGCAGTCTCTTACCTATTGTGAACCAGGACAAAAGCAGTGTGTAAACTACTGCATTGGCAAGTCCAAACCAAATCAATTGGTCATTAGACTAGTTGAGCAGTGTCCAAATCATATAGTGTAATCACGAAAGGCAGCTTCAAAGCTGCCGATATTCGATTAGGCAATGCCTCTAGCCATGGGCACATAACTGGGTGGGCCTCCCATTTTTTGGCAACAGTGTATATTGAAAACCATGGAAAACTCGGCAACGTAACGGTGTGAATGTCAGTACCAAATACCTGATCCAAACACCACAAGCCTCTTCCGTAGGTTCGAAACCTGACTGAGAAAAGGAAAGCATACGAAGTGGAGCAACTCGCTGCAAAAAAGAAAAAACCTGCTGCCAAGAGGTGATGTTCAGCAAACTGACTGCTATTACCATTCACCGCCGCGTCGCTGGACTGACACATCTGTATAGCAGCGTATAGAGTGAACTGAATGGAGATAATTAGTCTTTCACACCAGTCTGTGTGTTATTGGTCACATGGTCTGCCATAGACGCAAAGATTACGGTGTTTGCTCACAGTGAACGCATTTCTCTACGCAGAGACAGGCGAGAACATGTTTTTCGAACAGCAGGTTATTAATCCTTGTCGATTTATATCTGACCTAATCATTATGTACACTCCAATAAACTGGAATGGTTAACAAGTATTACACATTGTGTACAGAAGTTTTTGTTTGTAAATATCAGGTACAGTAAACCTTGAAATTGCATGCACACAACAAGATGGAGGTGTTTTTGCGACTCTATGACTGACACATAAACCCAGCTCCATTGGCTGAGTATGTCATTTGAGCCCACGTGTATCTTGGTGATGCGAGTGCCTAATAGCAGCTGTTGCCTTCCAAGCTGCGGGGATGAGGACAATGTTGCACGGACTGCTCCAGATATTACCATAGCATGCAAGAACCCTCCACCATATTATCTACTCAGGACTCGTTGGGAAAGCTTACCATAAAGCACTGGCCTCTGTTTGGGGTGTGAGTTTTGATGCAATGTAGTAGATCGAGTTGCGGTTGATCCTATCTACTCATGAGCTTTTTAAAAGCCCTGTCCGAAAGAGTGGAGCCATATCACAATCACAATGTGCAGGCGGCTGCATCTTCTGCGGAAACAGGCGCAGAATATACCTGTTGTTATTATAGTAGGTTTGTTGATTATAAGACAACTTTTACCAAATACTCTTTTGAGTGCTCAATGCTAACAAATTGTCTTTGCTTGATGAATCACGATCAACAGCAGGGGTCATCGACTCCGGCATTTTAACCCGTGTTAACCTAGGCCGCTTGCCAAGGCTTGTTATCGCCTCACCCGCTCGGCCAATCAGCAAGCAGACACGTTTTGTTTTCTAGGCCCTATTGTATGGACTGTTACGAATTTGCTCTAATACCAGTTTTGCGGTTAAGATAACTGTCCATATACCAGTCTATACGTACTGCGTTTACGTTCACCGCGAGAATAGGCAGTGACGACCGACCCAGAAACTTCTGGAAGATCTGATTGGGTTGACGTGGACCCATGCGCTACGTCACAAATTGGCGAGTATATAAAGCTTGCTTTGTTTATCAACAATCTGACGAAGCAGAAGAGTGTGTGTGTTGCCTTGCGTGCCGGAGTGTCAGCGATAGCTGTACAGCTAGTGCTGATTTGAAGGATTACACCTTGGATAGATTGGAGCAGGCTTCTCGTCGCAACAACCAGGTATGTCAATTGCCATCTCTTAGATGGCAACCATTTAGACTTAAACTCAACTGCATATCGACCAGGCAAAGCAGCGGTCGGTCACTGAGTGATCATTGGTGACGGGTTGATTGTTGACGTTGTGAGTCATCTCGTCTCTGATCAAACTGTACGTTCGGTCCCACTGTCCATGGCTGGGCCTGGTTAAGAAAATTCTACAAATCCATCAAGATACCGATCGTGTCGCCGGTAGTCAATACTTCCAGCCAATCCTCACTTGGTTGAATAATCTAATTTACTCAGTAATTTTTTATTCTATTTTGTTGAATCATTGACTTGGTTATTATAGTTCTGGTCACCCGAATTCAATGAATCAGTCATTCAACTTGGTTTCAAACAAACGAAGCTACAAAGCATCACATAACACGAATGGCAATGCTGCTCCTATATTGCGTTCTGGTGACTTTGTTGAGACATATTATGGTGTTTGCTATAGGGACTTCTTTCACTATTATAGGATCGATATTACAAACTAGAATGATTGATACCAGATTCCAAACCGCATCACTGAACATTGAGGTGCCTCGGGCTCGCGCCCAGGTACGCCGAAAGAGAAGGTCACGTCCCGCTCCAGAGCGCTTTCACGGTAAGTTTACATAGTTCTCCTCCATATGAGTGCAAGTCTTGCCATAATACCGTAATATCGCCAGTCATGGTTCAATTCAAAAAGCTATGATTTGACCTAATTGATGGTTTATTTATATTATGCTCCCTTTTTTTCAGATTTGTATGAGTCTACTGGTGAGGTGCTGGGAGAGGGGTCGCATGGTGCAGTTCACTGCTACAAGTCTAAGCGTACAAACGCAGAATATGCAGTCAAGGTACCTACTTCAATGGAATACGATGTTCTCGTTTTGAACTACATGTAAAAATGCTATGTACTATACCATTGTCTCTTGGACTGCAGTGGGATGGAGCAGTAGTTTTTGGAACGGTTCCAAACCATAAAGCCACAAGTATTTTTGTATTGATATTTTTTGGATCTGCGCCAGACAAAGTTGGAGCCTGCATAGTCACATAATTGCATTGATGTATGGTTTTCTCTCGTAGATTATTAACAAGACTTATGACTATGATCGAACAAAGATACTCAAGGAGATTGACTTGTTTCATCATTGCCGTGGTAACAAGAACATTCTTGAGCTCAATGAGTTCTATGAGGAAGACGATCAGTTCTATCTGGTTTTCGACCGTCTGAAGGGCGGCTCACTTTTTGAACAAATTCAGAAAAGAGGACAGCTCACTGAGCTAGATGCTAGGAATATCATAAGGGACATTGCCGAGGCTTTGGCTTTTCTCCATAGCAAAGGTAATTATTAAACAATTATGCAATTCAGTCCGAGAGTACTGACATATTCGAACCCAAAGTATCCTGTTTAATTAGCATATAGGCTATCAGCTGAGCTATCAATCCTCTCTGAACTTATCCTGTTGCATAAATTTTCCTTTGTGTTCATGTAGGCTCTTTGGTAATCTTTAGTAGATCAGTATCCATTACCATAACACCTTTCTTGTGAATTGTAGGCATCGCGCATCGCGACTTGAAACCCGAGAATATTCTCTGCGAGAATGTGGATACACTGACTCCAGTTCGTATTTGTGACTTTGACCTCGGCAACGCTATTGTGATGAGACAGGAGAGCCCCGTAACTACTCCAGAATTACTAACACCGGTAAGTTGTCCCACGCACCACACATGCCACCTGCCATACATTTGTTGCAATGAGCAATTAAACATTTGTTTTTTTCGACACCTGATACTAGTTTGTCTTCTACAGGTTGGTTCAGTTGAATATATGGCACCAGAAGTAGTAGACGCGTGGGTAGGCGACTCGCTGTCCTATGATAAGAAATGTGATATCTGGAGTGTTGGTGTTATGTTATATATTATGCTCTGCGGCTACCCTCCATTCGCTGTGGATTGTGGCACCAACTGCAGCTGGAACCAAGGATCCTCATGCAGAAAATGTCAGGTATGTAAACCTAAGCCTCCGCTATTTCTGCGCTGTATGTAATCCCCATAAATAAACCCATGACAGAGAATAGGCGTCGGAGCGTAAAGCCAATTGTGATCCTGTGAGATGGATTAGCTTCAGCTGTGTAATATCCTGGTTCTATTTTAGGATCTACTATTCGAGAAGATCCAAGATGGCACTTTCGAGTTCCACCCAAAGTTCTGGTCTCATATATCGGCTAACGCGAAGGACCTTGTGAGTCATCTCTTGGTCAGAGACCCGTACTACCGATACACAGCTGATCAGATGCTGAATCACCCATGGATACAAAACTCTGTACCAGCTACGTTCCTCGATACACCCCGAATACTCAGCAGAAACAACAGTTCTCAGTATCTCGATCAACAGATTGCAGACACAAAAATGGTCTTCGATAGAATCATGCTTGCCAAAATCTCACAGTCTCTATCTAGTCTTAGCTCCACAGACAGTAATCCGTTCTTCCCTTCGGATGGTGCTGAGAGCCCACGATTTACCCTCGGGGACTTCTCGGACGACGAAGACTGGCAACCAAAACCAGTCAAGAAAACCGAATCTCAAAGTACCCTTCAGCTCAATCTTCCTTCCAGCAAACTTGCTCAAAGGCGTATGTCCTCGCGTCATATCTAATGGACAATCCTATCTCTATAGTATCATAATTTTATAAATCCTTAGTGGAAAAAATGCCAAAACAGAATTGTATAAAGTTGTAAATTTTAAATTTTTCGGTGCTATGATGCATTACTTTTCTGTACAGAAACTTAGTGACAATCACTACTGATTTTATTCCATCAGTCTGCTATGTGTAGTAATTTCCCGGTTACTATTTGAGAATTTTGTTAAGACTTTTAGTTGCTCAGTCGCAATAAAAAAATAAAAAACCCAACAGTGACTTTTCCTTGTGATCTGATGTATGAATGATACACTGATTGCTAGATTGATTTGAGCTGGTAATCATTATGCCTCTGCCTGCCACACTGGGATTCACTGAGGGCAACATATGGCAGGTGAACCCGTGATCCCATTATATCCCAGCACATGACTTGTCAGCAGAGGTAAACAAGTATGTTTTCGATTTAAGCCTGCTCAGTTGCCGCTGTGTGTGCACAGATATCTGTATGCAAAAAAATTACAAATCTGGAACGAACCTGCTTGCGTTAGTTCCAGGTAACTGCCACTGTTAGCCTACTGGTTCTATCACTCTTTGTGCTGTTGGATGCTCTCTCTCTCTCTCTCTTCAGCAAAATGAGAATTGTGTATACATTTACATTAAACGATAGACTGTTTGTACATGTATAGACAGATTTCACCCCTCCCTGAGTTCCAAATTCCTTGCAGAAGGTAGTGAAACAGTAGGCTTTAGTTACATCCAGAGCCCTTTAGGAGACTCTGGTTACATCCATGCTTGCTAGTAGACCAATGGAACAACAGTGGTAGGTAGGTGGTTGTGATAATCTCCCTGAATGATGACTCACTCATATGCATAGATTACAACATATGGCATATGGCCTGATGACAATGCATAAGGAAAACCCATAGGAAAAACATTCTGTCATGCTTAGGTG
>Ga0224501_10002731_pt1 | contig 13904 bp, 7 predicted proteins | sample SF_Oct11_sed_USG_4_FD_169105 | JGI IMG/M metagenome (GOLD analysis project Ga0224501, IMG submission 169105) | Sediment microbial communities from San Francisco Bay, California, United States - SF_Oct11_sed_USGS_8_1 | ecosystem: Environmental > Aquatic > Marine > Sediment | place: USA...
ATTATGTTAAATTATAATATATCAAATTAGATTAGATTTGATTGGAGTAGTTAAGGTAAGATTATAATACAGTAAATTAGATAAGGGTGGATTATGCATATTAGATTACATGTAGGTGAAGGATTATACCAAGATGGGACATGATCTTTAGTTTGTATAAGCATATGAACTAGCTCAGTGAATTCTCCCAGTGTACTTACCAAGGTGCTCTTTGGAGGTCAGTGCACATGCGAGGGTCTTCTAGGGACTCAGAGTTCAACAGCACTAGAACCTTCACCCCGACATTGCAACCCAACAGCTGGTTACTTTTTTAGTAATACGCGCATGAATTGCAAGATCTTTGCGTGTGAATGAGCAAACCCGCTTTTATCTAGAGGCATCATATTGCGGTTTCGATTGATCCGATCAAAGACATTGACATTCTGCGCAATCTAGCTGTACTGTTAGTGAGTCACCCAGGGCTTTAGAGTATTATAGACCCTTTCAACTAGAGCCCCCACAAAGACCCAACAGTCCCACCCACTGGAGTCTGTGGCTGTCATTTGGAAAAGAGGCCTCATTTCCTATCTCCTAGTTAAGATTAGTAAGGATTGAATCAGATTAGGTTGATTCTGAAAATAAATGCGCGGCGAGACTGACGTCGTCACGCCATCTCATATCACCAACCAGGTTCGCAATCTGCTTTGATGATTGGAGCTGTTCTCAACAAATTCATACAAACGTCTCCTTCATAAACTGGATCATCTTTGATGTCCACCTATTCAATAAAGTTCAGTGAATTAAAAAGATGATACAGATTTTACCCACATAAAATGATAAAGGCTGTCCCTTAGCCAGTGGCCGTGTGTGGAGGTGGCTGTCAGAGAGCCAACTCGAACTGGGTGTGTCACTCCTCTTCCTAGCCCATTTTTTATGTTCATTTTGCAAAAAATATGGCTTGTTGTTATTGCTCATAGGTGTTCAGGGCTTTTCCCGCCTATGAAATTGCGGTGGGGTTTGACCAATAACCGGTTCATGTTGAATCTAAGTCATCTCGTGCTAGCCCTACAGGTTTCGCAGTCCGAAGGTACCTGGATGCAGATATCCCCTCTATCTTGTCTAATCTCATCCTGAATCCTCTCCAAGTCTTGCTTGGTTGGAGCGAGCTCACTGTTACCCTGGCGTGAAGCGAAGATTTTCTCCGCGCAACATTGCATCTTCACTGTAAAACACAAAACATGATCAATTTTATTATGGAGTGCTTTTCCGTTTGATGTTTCCATGACAGAAGCGCTGTCAGGAGTGGTGCAGGTACCCTGAAAACCTGTCCAGAGTGGTGCAGAAACTGGCTTAATGAATCTATTTTGGCTAAGTGTTTCCCAGGATGCATCATAAGGAAATTTTGGGTGATTTCTGTGCACTGCTTTTGATGTCTGGTAGGACAGCTGTGCCCAATCAGCTGCTCAGGGGCCCAGTCTGCTCACTGATCTACCCTCTCCTTATCTCCAGAAACAGACAGCTGTATTATAAGCTGCTTGCATGATTGTGGATGTTACCAACATGCAGGCGGGGAGACAAGATGTGCCTCACAAACCGTTGGATTCTAGCTAAATTGAAGCCTCCCACATTCTCCTCTGAAAGAAGCACTGCTAATGGTAAGGGCTCTAACCACTCACTCACTTGACATTTGCAAGGTCACAGGGGTACTCAACTCCCAGGCTGAGCTTCACCCTCTTACTGGTCGCCATCGACTCATCGGCCTCAGGTTGAGAAAAGGAAGAACGACCCCACCATAAATTGTGGCTCATTATTCAAAAAGCATGAACACATTGCTAACAGGAGAGAAGGGAGAAAGTACGTACAGTCTTCTCCGCCTCTGTGTGTGATGTCATGAGATATAAACTGGCCCCACTGCATAATGTTATTGCTACTTCCTGTTCTGTCCAGTACAACCGTAGTGTCAGCGATTTTCAGCGAGACTGTTCTGGGATTGGGTAGAGGTGTTCCAGTGTGATGCGTTGTCTTCCTAATTTCATTTCCATCTGTTGGAAAAGAAGTTGCTAATGCCTATTAGCTGTATGCATCGTCGGCAGCGATTGCGGGATAGCTGAACGGTGGAACACCGGGCTCGTAACCGTAAAAACCTTGGTTCAATGCCGGGACATAGCAGGATGACATTGTGAGTGTAATCGCCTCACACCAATCCTAACTCAAAACAATAAAATAATTTTTGTTATGAACTGGTACATTGATATTGACCTGATTGTGGTGCTCTGGGAGGAAATGGCGAAAAAGCCAGATATCTAGCCTGGCAACTTCACCATAACAATAAAGTTGTCATTCAGGGAAAAAGTTGCCAGCAGTCTGCTGAGTTTCCTTGCCGGACTTAGGCCTTTGCCAATGCCAGCCACTCATTGCGTCCCAATCTTTTGCAGATTCAGGTCAACTTCTTTCTTTTCCTAGAAGTTTCTCTGTGTATTTCCCTTGATGAACCTTTTCTCCATATCCCAAATCGCCTATACATTTCATTTGTGGTCTTCTCTTCTCTCGCGTGTCATAAAGCTGCCGGGTTATATACTGTTTTTCACCAGTTACGGATTAGCATGGAGCACCACGTGCGGGTCAGTATCATCGGTCCAGGTTGGAGGTCATTCAACCTAAGTAAGTCTACCCGCCAAGTTTCGGCTACTCCTATTGAGAAGCGAGAGGTGGATCTTTAACAACTGTGGGATGACTTCTGACCCTTATCCACTGGTTGGGACCTCCATTTTTTATACCATAGTGATCCAAACCCACGCTAGTAATTTGAAGTGAGGGGCTTGCTAAAGGCCCACACCAGTAAAACACCCGGCCGACAGTGAGCCCTGGACCTCGGGTGTTTGAAACACCACCTCTGGTAGTTTAATAAATGGGTCTAATGGCCACAGTCTCAAGCCTGAATCTCCGAGCGAAGATTTTATGCACCGCTTTCGAATTCTGACATCTGGTTTTCACCTCAGTCATCTTTTATCGGTGGTTGGACTTCGGCCTTTCTCCTCGCTGTCCACAGGTTGTGTGGTGTCATTGAGGGGAGATTGAGCTTTTTCTTGCCACATTGGCTCAGGATGGGTTGGCAGAGTGTGATCAGCCAATGAAAAATCCCTGGAAGTACCTCAACATGGCCGGGAATTGAACCCGAGCCATGGGGAGGACAGAGAGTGAGATACATTCACTTTCCCACTGATCTATCATGGCTGACCGCTGTTGGTTTCTGTATAATATCTGCGAGGAAGACAAACTAATTCGCACTCATTTGTTGGCTTGCACTATCTTACCATCTTCATATCGAGGTGGTAAGAGTCTGTTCATGGCTGTGCCGGACATCCCCCAAGTCTTGGAGATCCCAACTGTGCCTGCGAAATTAATCAAATCTGACTGAGTAAACACTTGATTGATTGATTGACTGGTGTATTGAAAGCTGATTAATTAAGTGATTAAATGATTGATCAACTGATTGACTAATTGATTGATTGATTGGTTGCTTGCTTGATTAATTGATCGATTGTTTGATTGATGGAGTGATAAATCACACCGGTGGTTGGTTGATTGATGGATGGATTATCTGATGGATTGCTTGATTGATTTAGACTACAAACCTGCGGCACATCTGCCAGAGATTTCACGATAGGGCGAGGATTCATCGCATTGCATGTAAATTGCAGAGTCGAATATACACGGAATTCCATCCATCAAGCTTCTGTCTCTGTAAAAACAATGGTAATCAAATATTTATAATAAATGCCCCAGATTTTCTTCACAAATGCCTCAGCGCTCGTTCAGAGTTTGATATTATTACGGAGTAGTGGGATGGCATTAGCCAAGTGACCTGGCTCATCGGGTGGGTCACTACCCTGCCCGAAGAGCCAGGTCACCAGGCTAGATAGCATGATAGGTCTGACGCGGAGTGCTGGGCCCTCAACCGCGAGAATTTTGGGTTTAAATTGCAAACACTGCGGGCTTCTGTTTTGGGTTTGAGATCCTGGCATTAATTCTGAATCAATACAACATCTCACCATGAGTTGGAGCATTCATACTGACCCGTTTAGGGAGCTACGAATGCTAGGCTTTAGCTAAAATAAAGTTTAGTGTCTAATACAGGAGCTTTGCCAAAACAGTGAAGTTGTCATACCCTATCCTGTCTATGCCCATCGTTCCCCTGCCTCCATATCAGAACACCTGTCACCAGTGGCCCAAAATATAGTTCCCCCGCCTCCACGTCAGAACACCTATCACCAGTGGCCCAAAATCGGCTTACTGAATCTTTGACTCAACAAGGCCTAATGTCGTATGCTTGTACCCTCATCATCTCATGCTCCGTGTCGAGAACGTAACTCTATGGGAAAGCTTCCTTTATTTGCCGTTGGGATCCGAAGCCGACGTGGATGTTGCAAAAGACAAAATTTTTGGTCTGAACTAGGTCCAAGGTATAGTATGCCATCACTTCACCCCTCAGTGACTTCCATGCAACATGCAGTATGCCAGGAAGCCAGAAAGCCACAAAGCCAGGAAGCTGGTTCACATATTTGATTCACTCACTGAAGGAGGAATGCGGAGATTGATGCAGTGGTGGCAGCTCGTGCTATGACCGGTTCAATAAAGTCGCTGTCATCCAGATCCTTAGTCTGATCCTGAAGCAACCTTTCTCCTTCATCAACATCAAAGTCAGCTTCTGGGATATTAATTGGAAAAGTCAGCGCAAAGTAGTTTTAAGAGAGAGCCACCCGTTTTAGAAAGGAGATAGCGCAAATATGTCTATTTCTGGTACTGAGTTTAGTTTGAATAGGCGAAGTTTTCATTTTCCACGGACCTTAATCTAAAAGGACCTATGGACTATGGCTATCCATGTAACATGACATTTACCAATCGAACCAAAGGACGCCCGGGAACTGACTCACCGGCAAAGTGCTCCAGGTTCTCTTCCTTCTTAGTTAAATATTCTACGACGCGTGTTCGAAGATCCTTTCGCTCTGAAAAAAGGCTAGACATGTATCCGTTGGTAGTGGGAGAGGTCAGAGGTTAGACCACTGGGGTCGATATGGTCAGGCCTTAGATATTTGAGTCAGAGTCACATTTTCAGCCGGAGTTTCTGTACCTGCTATGGGCTCACAAGAAGCCTTATGTTTCGGAACTACCATGTTTTTCGTTTATTTTTTAGTACAAAGTCATATTCTCCTTCCGACAAAGCAAAACTACCTAACAATTATTACAAAGCGAAACTACCTAACAACTAATACAAAGCGAAACTACCTAACAACTAATACGAAGCGAAACTACCTAACAACTAATACAAAGAACCGTGAGAATCCAACCGATGCTGAAATCTGAACGAATCGACGCGCGCACCGCCATTCACTGTGGACTGGTTGAGCGTTTTTGATGAAGGCTCATTCTGGCAATCTCGCAAAAGGGACACTGAGATATGTGGCATTTTCTAGGGTAACCATCATCCCTCCACTAAAGTATGACATCACCAAGAATGTAAGCGCTTTCCTTACTGGTCATGGAGTTTGCTCCCTCGGTAACAAAGGATTTTTTCCAGCTTAGGAGCGAAATAAGGCCATAAAACTTCCAGTTACCCCCATCGGAAGACTCAAATAGACTAGCCACACTCCACACCCCACGCAGGCCAAGTATTCTTACCACTAAGCCAAGGCTGTTTGGTTAAACTATACGTGTAGAAATGATACTCATAAATCGATCAACATAGCTTGAGACGCTTGGAATTCACGGTGTCACGCGCCTTCCAGAGGTCATGACCTGGTCACATGACATAACACATGGTACAAAATCAGCTATCCTATTAATTACAGACAGCATGGCTGGTTTGTTTATACAAGCTAGCACAGCTGTGGTGCATATAATGTAGAAGTAGCTTGATACATTAAGCTTAACAGGACAGCTGGATAGCTAATACTTATAGGAGCTGGCGAGTATGAGCTGCTTACTACTGGAGAGTAAGTGGCTGACTCAGGAGACCTGCCGAGTCGGATGGTCCGGGTACAGCAGGAAGACTACCCCAGAAAAATAATCTACTGAGCATTGCACAGATCATGTTGGTTATGGTGAAGTTGCTAAGGTTTTTGTTTTTCAATGGTCAGGACACAAAAGACGAAGAATATCTTCGCCTTTTGTAACTTTTGGTATTGTAGGGAGTGTCCCTATATACAACGTGTTCTTTTCAGTTCCGTTGCTCCGGATACAAAACAGCAATACGAAGTGGCATTTACAAAAATAATGGCATTCACATGGCAAAAAACAATGACGGGTACACTTATAGTAGAAAAGGCCCTGCTTTATAGATAAGTTAAAACAATTATAGTGCAAAAACAAAGCTATGAACAGTGGATTGCAATCTGATGAGTATTTTTATATTAGACCCACCTTTTACCTTTGCCTTTTCATTATCTTCTGCTCCAAAGCCCATGTCGTCGAGTTCTGCTACTGTTACAAAGGTCAAGGCCTTCTCCGACTTCTCCCGCAGTGCCTTTCTGTTAGATAGAGTTAGTATTTACTACCTATGGCTCATTATATGTCTATGGCTCTATAGATTTATATGTCTATGTGAATGTGGAATTGTATGTCTTTGAGTTTATTTATCTATGAGCTAATGGGTTTATATACCTTTTAGTCAGTTATGTTAGCTTAGTGGGATAATGAATCTCGCTGTCCATCCTCTTCAGTGCTATGGTATAATGATACTAATTGTATAATGAATACATTATTAAGAAAATAAAATAATAAATACAGTCAGAAATGTATCTAGTGTATTAAATTTAATTTACAATGATGTAAAGTAACAATTATTAACATCTATATTATGTTATAACAAAAACATTGTAATAAAACAAATTTGGAATTGTAATATATTTAATATATTATAACATAATGTTATAATATATAATTTATACCATTCAATATGAATACAATCACAATAATAGGCATTTTTGGATGAGCTAACACCTGTAGCGTATTGCCCTCCCACTTATCCAACGCACCTAGAACGCACCGTCCTGTTTGAACATACGCGTTAGAGTTTTCTGCTCGATCAGACAAGTCGCCCGAACGCGTTAGGATGAGGGGATTGGGGCCTATTGCACGATACGTTGACTCGCTGGCACAGTTGTTTGGACAGACTAACGCGTTAGAATCTTTCTTTTTATTTAATTTCCAATGCGCCCATATAATTTCAGTGTATTGGCACAGGCTACGCGAATTTAAACAAAGATAGAGCCCTCTTTTACCCAACGTTTTAGGGCTACCATTAGCCTTTCACGAAATGCCTAATATCACTCATAAATTATTGAGAAGGTGTGTCGACTCTCGCCTACTGTACAATAATCGTACATGTAGATAAGAGAAAGGGAAAGATTATGGTTCAGTCTTTAGAATAAACGATTTGCATACAGCGAACGAGTCAAAGGTTCGAATCTGAAAAAATTCAGCAGTGGTGGCGGAAAGGGATCCAACCTTATTTCTCTCCTTAGCCTTAACAAAGTCTCTCTGTTAACCAGAGAGCAAACTTCATGACCAAGTCTAAGGAATAGTAATGTGGAGTATAAATGGGAGCAACAAATATAGAAAAATAGAATTGTATACATACTTGGCTTTCGCTATCTTTTCATGTTTACCACCCCATGTTCCATGAACCACCAACGAAATCACCAACAGCCTGCAGATAAAGTAAGTTACTGTGATAGTATAGTGGTTATGGCGAAGCTGCCGGTATCAATATCATAAACAAGTATCATACTTGTTTTTGTCACCAGTTATGGCTTAGCATGGAGCACCACGTGCGAGACAGTATCATCGCTCCGGGTTGGGGGTCAGTCAACCTAAGTCAGTTTACATATCATCTGCAGAAATCTGGCTACTCTTCACTATAAGGGGAAGCTGGATCTTTAATAACCGTGACTTTGACTCGTATCCACTGGTTGGGACCTCCATATTTTTACTGTTGTTACACACGGTCGCTAGCAATTTGGAGAGAGGGGTTTGCTAAAGGCCCGTGCCAGAAAGGCAACCCCCCAGCAACAAGGGTGAAACCCGCGAGCCATTGATTGCAGATCCTCTTACCAATTGAGCGACCATGGCCCCATATGTTTTACCAATTGAGCTATTGTGGCCTCTTATTAATGTGAATGAGTGTTGCTCTTTCTGTCGTTTGTATGGATGAACATTTGCCCTTTCTCGTTCGTTTTTGCCATGATGAGGTCAAAAAGTTATTTCGATTGTGAGAAAATCTAAATAAAAATGTCTAGTCTAAATAAAAAAAGAGAAAAATGGCTTATTAAGTGGTTAGAATGCATAGCTTGTGTACTCGTATTAGCCGTTGGTTCCAAGCCCAGAGAAATTAATAGCAGTGAAAGTGAATAGCAGTGAAGGTCATCCTATCTTAACTAATTACTGAGCTTCAATAAAGTCTTATGTTGAACCGGGACGCGAAGAGGCGATTAATTCCATCAATGAGTCATGCAGTGACTTTCTTTGGCTTCGAATGCACGAAATGACATATACATGAATATCACAACCACTCAGCTATGGTTGGCGGGATAGCGGGATTGCACAGGTAGCCTTAAAATAGCACAGCCTTTGTTTGAGTCCATACGGCATGATGGGCTTCGGTATGTGGATGAGCTCCTCACATTAATCCTTATGTAAAACAAACTTCACTATGAGATGGAGCATCTCTACTGAGTCGCTAGTGGCGCTCCATGCAAAACCACAACTGTCTAGACGTCACGAGAAAAAGAGGAAGCATGAGTGGGAAACAATATCAGATGTTATGTTGACAAGAATGGGAAATCATTGCTATTATTAAAATTTATTAACATGATTGCACTTATCTTGGATCTACTTAATTTTATATAGATTGGTATACACCTGCAGTGTCAATCTTGAGTCATGTGGTCTAGCCTCTAATTAAAGGAAAGGTGGAGATTATCCCATAGCTAATGGCTGTCTGGGAAATGCCTGTTAGAGAGCCGAGTTGTACTGGGAATGGTGTAACTGAGGTGGGGGCGCCACACCTCTTCCTCACCTCATTCACCTTCCCCAGTTTTAAAGGGAGTATGTTGCGTACTTATTTACTGCTGGTTGAACAGAGAGAGTTCTAGAATAATCCTATGTATGAGCTGTGGTTTGAAATTGGGACCTCGAGCACCAGCGCTGAGAGCTATAACCACCCAAGCCCAGCACCTCTGAGCCCCTAATTAAATTTCTATTATAATATTAGATTGGATGCTTTTCAATTACGGGTTTTTTAGTGAATTAATTAAAAACTCTACTCGGTCACTCAGCCATTCTATTTAACAGACCTCCGAAGCCTGAGGCTTGTTGGAGTAGTGAGAGCTAGGATAAATGTGAGGAGGCCATACTCACAAGGGTGGCCCGGCGTGACCTGAAATTAAACTGAGGCTCTCACGGTTTTAAGCCCAGCGCCAACCACTGAACTATCCGACTAGCCTCCCTTATGCAACTACAGACTTACCTTAGAAGAGTACATCTGGTATTGGCCATCTTGACGGTAAGGAAGTAGCACTTGTGTAGGTAGTTTTATACTTACGGAGTCCCTTCAGGGGCGGATGAAGAAATAGCCACAGGGAGTGAGGGAAGGATCTAAACAGGGGAAACCTCTGTTTACTGCGACAGAAGGGGCAAATCTCGCAGCTGAGTCCAGCTTCTTGTTGGTATGGTGATTTGATGTCATGGAGCGCTGTTCTGATAACGGCCGTATTGCTGACCAAACCGCTTGTAGAAATTATTTTATAATTCTTTTCAGTATTCGTAGTAAAACCAAAACTTCAAGTTAGAGTTTAATCCCATTCTCAATAAAAAGCTCAGCAATAAACATACCACTTTTTTATCATTATATTAGTAATAACGATAATAGGTGCATTCACGTGCTCAGGTTTCGACGTCTGAAGTGCGGTTTCAGATGCATTTTCAGTTTTTCTGATCTAAAAGTGTACCTGAAAAGTGTGTTTCTACAAACCATGTACCTCAACTGTGTCTGAAAGCGAATTCAATCGTGCAAACAGAATTCCGCATCTGAAAATAGGCATGCTAGTTTATACAGTGTCGACGGTATCAAAATTTCAAGGCTAACTATCGATTACTTGGTGGCTTCACAAATCACTTCGTTGCCGCAAAACAGACAGCCCACAACTCTTTTGTCCTTAGAAATGCAAGAGATTGAGAGAGGGCCGCTTCGACGTGCCCGAAATGACCCCTGAGACCCTTGCATTTTTTAACTGCACCCATTCACTCGTGCGATCGTGTCTTAAAAAAATTTCTGCATCTGACAGAAAGGACGTGAATTGACTTATTACCGTTCCACTGGAAGCTCATAGATTCCATTGTAAACCAAAAAGTGTTCAGAAGTTTGTTTCTTATTTGGTGTGCTGCTGAAAAGTCATAACCTTTTTGTCTCATATAAATTCTTTACCTCTCAAGTTGCAAAGTTATATGCTTGGTTTCTCACCAGTTACAGGTTAGAATGGAGCGCCCCAAATGGGTCAGTATCAATGCTCCATCTCATTGTGAGGTTTTTTATTTTGAATCCTGATGTGAGGAGCTCACACTCACCACCTAGCTGTAAAGCTTGTCAGATAATAGTCAGCAATCTCCTTCTTCTGGCTGCTTCCCTGGGTGGGGTCGCTGGTGCAGTAAGGTTGGTATCATGAGTTTGGCATTGTTGTTACGACCGGGTGCCCGTCCTGCCATCAAACCTCCTCCTTTATCCAGACCAGGATTGGCGCCAAGTTGTGCTGGCTTGCAGCCTCACTCCTCCAGTGTAAGGAAATTGAGCCATTTTCTGCCACGCTGGCTCAGGACTGGTTAGCAGAGTGTGCTCGCCCGGGGAACAATAGCTTAAAATTACCCCGCCACAGCTGAAAATTCAACGCTGACCACTGAACAGGCAGTACACTACAATACATTTATTCTCCCACGGACCAACCATGACAGATGTTAGTCAACAATACACTGAATATTTTAGGTATCCTCATGGATATGTTATGCCTGTTGAGTGCTAGTTATTAGTGACACTAACTACTTACCGAGTATGGGGATTGTCTGGAAAGCCAGTCAGTCTACCCTGAGAGCGTTGAGAGGTTTTAGTGTGAGCTGGCTTGTGCAGGCCAACCCACACTCTACATGGGTGATTCAGCGTGAGGCATGCGCTGCAAGATGTATTGAAGAAAATGGTCCTGAGAGGTTGGGAAGCCACCAAATCTATAGACCATTTTCAAATCGCCTGTCTGTGCTCTCTTGTGTGCGGTAAACCCATAGCTTAGTGACTAGTGACTTAGTGACTAGTGACTTAGTGACTAGTGACTTAGTGACTTAGTGACTTAGTGACTTAGTGACTAGTGACTTAGTGACTAGTGACTTAGTGACTAGTGACTTAGTGACTAGTGACTAGTGACTTAGTGACTAGTGACTAGTGACTTAGTGACTTAGTGACTAGTGACTTAGTGACAAGTGCACTGAGCCTTGGGCCGGGGGACCCTGTTTCTATTCCCAGCATGGGCAAAGAGTTTGCCTTTCTTAACACCCCAGTCAGTTTCAGATGTTAAATAAAAGAAGCCCATAGAGTTACCTTCTCTATGGAGCACACGGGTGCAAACATAAAGCCTCCTAATGATCTATAGTCTGGGAGTTGCTGAGTCAGCACCACTCCTGATGACTGTTCAGTCATGAAGATCAGCGGAAGAAGGCTCACACTTTGACATCTATGATCTAGACTTGGTCTAGACTAAAAGCTTAAGATGAGTTGGGTATAATGTTATACTACTGGATACGGCAATTTGGCCCTTCATTATTATTAAACATGGCTGGCTTCGAAACACCCCGGTAAAACTGAGGTCCCGGCTAATGAATAAGGGCAAAGATTACTCCGCGGTTGTCAAAGATTCACCTCTCCTTTCACATCAAGAGAAGCTAGACTCTCGACAGCTGATGTGAAACAAATGGCTAAGGTTGACCGATTTCCAACCTCTCAGGGTCATCTGCTCAGTTTTGTAGCAGGCGCTTCGCATTGAGTCAGCTGGTGCTCTGGAAGTGTGAAGATTGTCCTGGGCATAATCAGCTTCTTATAGATGCCAACCATGCACATCCTTGAACCTCCTTGCTATGGTATAGCCACGGAATAACAACTGACGCCGGGCATTCAGCATTCAAAGACGCGTGGCTGATGCCCTATCTGATGCACATCACAAAACTCATTGGGAAAACCTGTTGCACAGTTGACTACGCTTCTGTCTAAAATTACTTGGCAACAATCAAAAATCGCCAGAATATGCAGTTTTAATGGTGGGGCATCAAACACGCGTATAGGTGATAAGAAAATTGGCATAGTCGAGCATTATATAACCCGTGTCAGCTTTTTTTATGATGAAGGGGTTATGTCATAGCCACGAGTGTCTTCAGATTCTGAAGCGTACCATGAACAAATGGACCCAATACCCAGCTCAAATTGAAGTTTAGATATAGCCCTATCCAATGCGCATACTTGGAGCTCTCGGTCTGGATCCATTGGCGTTTGCATTGATTTCTCGGCTTGTGCGCTGGCGTTTGGAAAAATCTCTTGCAGATGCACATTAGACCTGTGGTTACACAAGTATATATAGAGAAATGCTCAACAAAAATATAGAATTAGGGTTTCAGAGTGCAGCTTTTCACCTCTGTCAATGTTATTACCATTACTGCGCAGTAATAGAGACCCAATGCTATACGACCTCTATTTAGGGCTAGGGAAAGCACAGCAAAGCACTTCTTACAACTTCAGTTTTCTCCAATATTACATTCTATTGTAGGTTTTACTCGATGTGATGAGGGAGTAAAGATCATTAGGCTATTAAGTTTCAGCAATTAGATCCCATTTTCCTTTATTTGGCCCATTCAGGTCGTAGTTATTCGAATGACTGATATTCGCTTTTTGGCAAAAGACCACGCGCTCTCGCTGCAATGAATGCAGAGTTGCCTGAATGATGAACATAACTCTGAAAGTGAGTCCACCCTTGACCGTGGCTTAACCCTTGCAATGAAGGACGTGATATGGGAATAAAAAGGCCAGCTAAAAATACTTGACAACTCATTAAATACTATGCGGATCACATCATCAAGGCGAGTCCTCGCTTCCAAAATGGTACATGATGGCATATGCGGCTGAAATCAGGACAACAGTGAAGGCTATTGAAGAGAACATCAGATAGACCCCAAGGAGAATGGAATGTCAATGTAGCGTCGTTACATACCGTCAGAGGTGCATTTATTTGCGTGCTCGCGGCCAAACTTAAAAAAAAATTCAATCGCGAACACACAGTCGCGGTGAGGAAGCTCAGTTGATTTCAGGATGGATTTCAATCGGACAAGAGTTGTCATCTCTCCACTTCAACTCATCGGATAGAGCTGAAAAATCTTTCGTCATTCATTATCCCAATGTATAGTAATCAAGTCTCTTTGCGGTAACCTTGACATTTGCCTAAACAACTACGCTAACGCCTACCTTTGGCCGCAGAATTCTGTTCGCGTGCTTTGCAGACTGCGACCGAAAGTGAAAGATGCTTTTTTGATTTACTCTCTTCGATGATGTCTTAAACACTTGTTTAGATTTCCCGAGCGAAATCCATTTTGGTAGTGAAAAAACCGAGCACACAAATGCACCTATTAAACTGCCAGTAGAGCGATATTATGTGGTATTGGAACACTTTGATATTGCTAATAATCACTGAATGGAAGCCATTGCTTCTCAATACATTTGATATATTTTTATTTGCTAACAACTGTTGCTGAATTCCGCATAAAATGTAAATGACTCCGTCTGTCAGTAACGCTCGCAGATATGTGTGTGAGAAGATAATTCCCGCTTCTTGACTAGAGATTAT
>Ga0224501_10002732_pt1 | contig 13903 bp, 12 predicted proteins | sample SF_Oct11_sed_USG_4_FD_169105 | JGI IMG/M metagenome (GOLD analysis project Ga0224501, IMG submission 169105) | Sediment microbial communities from San Francisco Bay, California, United States - SF_Oct11_sed_USGS_8_1 | ecosystem: Environmental > Aquatic > Marine > Sediment | place: USA...
TCAGCGGAGGAAGCGGATCTTGCGGTCCTGACGGATCCCGATGAATTGGTATTGATCAGAAAGCTTTCCGCATATCCCGACGTACTTCAGGCCAGTGCCACGGCATTCGAGCCGCACCGCATGACGTACTATTTACAGCAGGTAGCTGGGCTTCTGCATACGTTTTATAACAAACATCGAATTTTGCCTCCTGCGATTGAGCAGGAGCCTGCAGAAGCTGGGCCGGTCGAAGAGCTGACGCCGAATAAAACCGCCGCCCGGCTTGTGTTGATGCGGGCCGTTCAGCAGGTGATTAAAAACGGCTTGGCCGTGATTGGGATCTCCGCTCCGGAGAAAATGTAGAAGGAACGACGCGCGGCGATGATGCAGTATCGACTTCGACACAAGGATCCGGGGTCTCGCGCGAGACTTGGTCAATTGCGGACAGCCCGAGTGGTTATTGATACTCCGGCATTCATGCCTGTCGGGACCTTGGGACCGGTGAAAGGACTGGAGCCGGATGATCTCTACGATATGGGTTTCCGACTGGTCCTGAACAATGCCTATCATTTATATTTGCGGCCTGGTCACAAGCTGGTCGCCGACATGGGGGGACTCCATACCTTTACCGGGTGGCCTGGCGCGATTCTGACCGACAGCGGAGGGTTTCAGATCTTCAGTCTGGCCAAGTTGTGCAAGGTGACCGATGAAGGCGTCACGTTTCAATCTCATATCGACGGCTCGACACACTTCATCACGCCGGAAACCGCCGTCGAGATTCAAGAGGCCTTAGGCGCCGACATAGCCATGGCGTTCGATCAATGTGTCGCGCTTCCTGCCGAACGGGATGTCGTCGCGGAAGGTGTGCGGCGGACCAAGCTCTGGGCTGAACGGTGCCAGGCCAGCAGAAAGCGAGGGGATCAGGCGTTGTTCGGAATCGTACAAGGAGGCCTGGATCGCGACCTGCGCGTACGGTCGGCGAGGGACTTGACGGCGATGGGGTTCGAGGGCTATGCGGTTGGTGGCTTATCCGTGGGAGAAAGCAAGGCCGATATGTATGAAATGCTCGACGTCACGGTCCCCGAGCTGCCTGAAAGCCAACCGCGCTATCTCATGGGGGTCGGCCATCCGGAAGATTTGATCGAAGGAGTTTCACGCGGTATCGACATGTTTGATTGTGTCGTCCCATCAAGACATGGGCGAACCGGATCACTGTTTGCCAAGAGCGGCCGCATTGTCATCAAACAGGCACAGTATGCCTACGATGAGCGACCGATCGATTCCGACTGTGGATGCCCTGTGTGTGGGAAGTATTCACGAGCGTATTTGCACCACTTATTTACCACCAAAGAGATGTTGGGGGTACGACTCAACACAGTACACAATCTTTGGTATTTCTCGGATCTCATGCGGCGAATGCGGACGGCAATTGCGGAAGGCAGGTTTTCGGAGTTTCGGCAGGCTTTTTACCGTGATCAAGAGAGACAACCTATCGGGGCTGATACGGCGGATGATCCAGAGGCCGATCGGTCGATCGATGTCTAATTCATTAAAAGGGGATGTTTCGTTATGTTTATGGAATCCATAGCATGGGCGCAGTCAACGGGCGGGGGTGGAGCCGGGGGCCAGGGGCCCGGAGGCTTGTTGTCCCTGCTGCCGTTCGTCATGATCGTCATCATCTTTTACTTTCTGCTGATCCGTCCGCAGCAAAAGAAACAGAAGGAACAAAAGGCGCTCGTCGATGCCTTAAAGAAAGGCGATAAGGTCGTGACGACATCGGGGATTTGGGGAACGGTGACCAATCTCGGGAAAACCGTCATTACGCTCCAAATTGCCGACAATACGAAAATCAAGATTCAACGGGACAACATTGCACGAGTGCGCGGAGAAGAAGAGGATAAGGATTAGGTTGATTCATCCGCACGAGACAAAGGGGTTGGAAACACCATGAAGAAGGTGGGGGGGCGATTGTGGTTGTTGGCGCTGGTTATTGTGGCGTCGTGTGTCAGTTTTCTCCCGTCATACCAGCCGGTCTTTCAGGCATTGCCGGGTTGGCTGAAGGGGATCCTTCCGGAGAAGGGGATCGCCCTGGGGCTTGATTTGCAGGGCGGGATCCATCTGGTGATGGAGGTCGATGAGAATCGTGCGGTGGAGATCGCCGTGGATCGTGTCGTGACGTCGATCCATGACCTCTTGGTCGACAAGAGTATCCCTGCCGAATCCGTCACCCGGACGTCGCTGGATCGGATCACGATTCAATTCCAGGATGCGGATCAGAAAGCTGAAATCCAAAAGCTTCTGGTCGACTTCCCGTCCTTTACGGAAGTGGATACTGAAGGGACGGACAATTCCCTTGTTTGGCAACTCCTCGACGTCGAAAATAAACGCATCAAAGATTCGGCGATCAATCAAGCGTTGGAGACCATCCGTAACCGGATCGACCAGTTTGGTGTCGCGGAGCCGATTGTTCAACGGCAGGGGCTGACGCAGATCGTGGTGCAGTTGCCTGGTATCAAGGAACCCAAGCGCGCGAAGGATCTCATCAAGGAAACTGCGTTGCTTGAATTCAAAATGTTGGATGAGGAGAACCACATGAGGTTGGACCTCCCGTCCCGCATTCCGAAAGATATGGAGGCTGAAATTCTCCGGCAATTTGAAGACAAGGTGCCGGAGGGCGACCAAATTCTGTTCGAGCGCCTGATCGAGAAGGATACGGGGCGTGAATCACGTATCCCGTATCTGGTGAAGAAGCGGGTGATGCTCACCGGCGATGTCCTCAGCGATGCACGGGTCTCTATCGGCCAGTTCGATGAGCCCTATGTCTCGATCACGTTCGATACCAAGGGCGGGCAGGAATTCGAACGGATTACGGCAGCCAACGTCAAAAAACGCATGGCGGTCGTGCTCGACAACACGATTTATTCGGCTCCCGTCATCCAGGAACGTATCGGAGGGGGCCGGGCTCAGATCACCGGAACTTTCTCGATGCAGGAAGCCAATGACCTCGCGATCGTCCTCCGGGCCGGTGCGCTGCCGGCGCCCCTGAAGATCGTGCAAGACCTGACCGTCGGTCCGTCGCTCGGACAGGATTCTATCGATAAGGGAGTGAAGTCAACCCTCATTGCCGGCGCAATGGTCATCATCTTTATGATGGTGTACTACCGTTTGTCCGGGGTCATTGCCGATTTCGCGTTGATCCTGAATCTGGTGTGTCTGATGGGGGCGTTGTCCGCGCTGACCGCGACCTTGACATTGCCGGGTATCGCCGGGATCGTGCTGACGATCGGAATGGGCGTCGATTCGAACGTGCTGATCTTCGAACGAATCCGTGAGGAACTCAGGAACGGAAAAGCCGTGAGGTTGGCGGTCGACAGCGGGTATGACAAGGCCTTGCTGACGATCATCGACTCCCACGTGACGACGTTGATTACAGGGGTCGCCCTGTTTTTGTTCGGGACGGGGCCGATCAAAGGGTTCGCCGTCACCTTGTGCCTCGGAATTGCCATTAATCTGTTCACGGCATTGGTCGGAACCAAGGTGATTTTTGATTTGTGGAACCAACGAAAAAAGGTAGAGGCGCTAAGCATTTGAGCCGCGGGAAGGTAAGAGTCGGCTCAAGCTTTCGATTAAGGGGAGCAGCATGTTAGAGATTCTTGGGAAAACCAATATCGATTTTATGGGCAAGCGAACGGTTGCCTTTACCTTTTCCGGCATCCTGGTTCTGCTGGGGCTGATTGCTGTGGTCCAGATTGCGTCTGGTTCGGCCAATCTCGGCATCGACTTCGCAGGCGGCACGGCCGTGCAATTGAAGTTTGATCAATCGGTACGGATCGATGAAGCGCGGAAGGCGCTTGAGTCCAACGGAGTAAGCAACGCCGAGCTGCAGGAATTCGGGCAGGACAACAAGTTGCTTATTCGCGTCAAAGCCTCGACCACGATCGAGGAAAAAACAGCGGAACGTGTTATGGCGGTATTCGCCAAAGAGTTTCCCGACAATACGTTTGTCGTCGATTCTACGACCGAAATCGGGCCGACGATCGGGAAGAAGCTTCAGGAAGATGCACTGATCGCGATCATTATTTCTTTCGCCGGCATCATCCTCTATGTTGCGGCACGGTTTGAACTTCGATTCGGTGTCGCAGCGGCGCTGGCGACGTTTCATGACGTGTTGGTCGTACTTGGCATATTCTATATATTGGACAAAGAGATTAACGTGTTGATCGTCACGGCGCTTTTGACGTTGGCCGGGTATTCGCTGACCGATACGGTGGTCGTATTTGACCGGATCAGGGAAAACTTGAAGTCGCGACGGCGCGACACCGAAGAGGCGACGATCAACAATGCCGTCAATCAGGTGTTAAGCCGTACGATCGTGACGAGCTTGACGGTTATTCTTGTTCTGGTCCCCTTGACGCTGGCGGGCGGCGAGGTGCTGCATGATTTTTCCTTGGCGCTGCTCTGGGGGGTGATCTGTGGTACCTATTCATCTGTCTTTGTGGCAAGTCCGCTCGTTCTGTTATGGCCTGGAAGGGGTGGGCGACTCATGAAGCGCAATTAAGCCGATGGCGGCATGGGACGGCGTGCCACTTGGGCGTGCCGTTCGGTCGCTTCCCCCATGCCGAGTTCGTCGGCCTCGATCGTGTTCGGTTTTTGTGTAAATTCCTGGCGACTCCACAGTGAAGACCGATGTCGTGTGTCTCCCCTCCCGCCGTCGCAAAGGGGTTTCTGTTTAGGCGAAGGTGGGTTACACCGTAGGGCCTGGAGCTATTTGGCTGGAATGCCTTCCATGAAGGCCGAGAACCGAAGCACCCCCACAGCATCCTCTTTCCCTCTCCCCAAGGTGCAGATATGACGCTCTGGAGCCGATTTCAGAGTCTCCAGCGGAAGATCATCGCCGCAATCGTGGTCGTCGGCCTTTTGCCCCTCATGATTCTTCTCGTCCTCATTTATTTTGAAGAACGTCGGGCATTGCGGGAAGCGACCGGAGCGAATTTTAAAGAGGTCGCCGTAGAGGCTGCGCGCCGGATCGAGATGCATGTGACCCGTGGGGTGAATGAGTCTCAACAGTTGGCAACCATGCCCTTTCTCCGTACTGCCGTCTCCGAAGCCAACCGAACCTACGAAGGCAAGGACGCCCATCGTATTCAGGAAATCATCAAGGATTGGCAGCGGCGCTGGAAGCGGCGGGACAAACGAAACGAATTTCCGCTGTTCGTCAATCGGATCGTCACAAACTTGCTCATCCAATGGCATGAAATTCGGAAGGCGGACTATCTCGGGATCATCGTAACGGATGGACAAGGGGCCCTGGTGGTCAGTTCCATCCCGCAGGTGGATTATTCGTATGAAACGACTGCCTGGTGGCATGCGATCGTCAAAGAGGGGAGCCGTGATCCCTATGTCGGAGATGTGGTGTTTGATCCGGCCTTTGGAACGTACGTCGTGGTTGTGACGGCACCGATTCTGGACGACAATCATCAAACGGTGATCGGTGCGGTCACGATTTTGCTTCGTCGCGACACCGTATTTCGCTCCGTCGCCGAGGTGGCGCTTGGGGAGACGGGTCATGCCATGGTGTTCGGTTCGGACGGGGCGTTGGTGATGTGTCCGGTGCTGGCACCGGAAGCCCATACGGTCGATGCGGAATTCAGTTCCAGGCTTGGGGCGTTGAAGTCCGGATGGGCTGTGTCTTCTGACGATTCCCATGGCGGCACGGACTCATTGATCGGATTTGCTCCGGTGCGGTTTCTTGAACGACTGGCGCCGGGGAGTATCGGCGGGAAACAGTGGGTGACCGTCGTCCGCCAAGATCCGCAAGAAACGTTCGCGCCGCTCGGGGAATTGATGGCCAAAATGCTCTTATTCGGAACCGCGGTCATCGGTGTGCTCTGTGGAACGGGAATCATGGTGGCTCGCCAAATCGCCGGTCCTATTCGCTTATTGCACCATGGTGTTCAGGAGATCGGGAGCGGCAGGCTGGACCGGCGACTGGACCTGAAGACCGGAGATGAAATTGAGGGGTTGGCGGAGGCGTTTAACCTTATGGCCGGCAACCTCCAGCGCTCGTTCGGCCGAATCGAACAACAGATGGCGGAAGTCCGGCAACTGGAGGAAAAATACCGCGACTTGATCGAACATTCACCGGAGATGATTTATCAGTTGGATCGTGACGGCCAATTCGTCCATGTCAATAAAACAGGAATCGACAAGCTGGGCTATAGCCTTGAAGAAATGTTGGGGCTGAAGTTGTGGGAATTGGTACCGAGCGACCAGAAAACGAGAGTGTTGCACTACCTGGAGCGGTTGGTCGAGCAGGGACAGGGGTCCATCGACACGGTCTTGCTGGCAAAAGACGGTCGGCCGGTCGACGTCGAAATTCATGCGACCGCGCTGCTTGATCACGTGCGCGGCGGACTGATCTATTCCCGCGCGTTCGTCAGGGACGTGACGGAACGCCGCCGATTGGAGCAGGAATTACACCGCTATACGTCGGGCCTTGAACAGGCAGTGTCGGAGCGCACACATCAGCTTGTCGCATCCCAGGCCCGGTATAAGGCCTTATTCGACCTGGTGGCCGATTCAGTGTTCATGGTGAATGCGAATGGAACGGTCGTTGCCGTGAACAAGCGTGAAGAACTGACGTTGGGTTACGTGGAGTCAAGTATCGTCGGGCGGAGCATCCTGGAGGTCATGTCCGTTACGCATCATGATGCGTTTGAAAAGTGGCTGCGCGACATCGGTATCGGTCAACGGCAGGTCGCAACACAAGAAATCACCGTCTTTCACGCCGATGGGCATGAAATTCCGGTCGAGATGGATTTGATCCGTGTCGGAGATGTTGAACAAACGTTGGTGATGGTGCAGTTACGGGATATTACGGAACGCAAGCGTTTCGAACGTCAGCTGCAGTCTTATCGGGAGGATCTTGAGTCAAAAGTGCAGGAAAGGACCAGGGAGATCGAGGAAACAAAACAGTACTTGGAAAATTTGCTCGAAAACGCCAATGACGTGATTTATACCCTCGATACGGACCAGCGGTTTACCTATGTCAACGGCAAAGTCCTTGCCTGGGGCTACCAGAAAGGTGATTTGCTGGGACGGCCCTATCTCTCCTTGCTGTCTCGACGCCATCGCGGTCGACGTCTGAAGAGTACCTTGGATATCGGCGCCAAACAGGTCTATGAAGTCGAAATTATGACCAGGTCTGGTGAGGTCCGTACGGCAACGGTCAGCGTATCTCCGCTTCATGGGTCGGAGGGGCAGATTCTTGGCGTGCTCGGCATTGCGCGCGATATGACGGAGACGAAGAAGTTGGAACAGCAGATCAGAAATTCTGAAAAATTGGCGTCAGTGGGAAAGCTCGCGGCCGGTGTGGCACATGAAATCAACAATCCGCTCGGGGGCATTCTGAATTGTTTGTATAACCTCCGAAAAGGCAAAGTCTCTGCCGTAAGGCAGGAGGAATATTGGTCTTCTATGGAGCATGGCGTGCGCCGTGTCCAGAAGATCGTCCGGCAGTTGCTTGATTTTTCCCAGCAGCATGACCCGGAGTTTAGTCCTGCCGATATCAATCAAATTATTGAGCAGGTCTTGGTACTGACGTCTCATCTATTCACAGCGAACCGGATTCAGTTGGAAACGATGTTGGGACAGGGGCTGCCGAATATTATGGTGGACCGTCATATGATCGAGCAGGTGTTGATGAATTTGATCTTGAATGCCGTTCAGGCAATGAAGAACGGCGGAGTACTGACGATTCGCACCACTGTGGCCGAGGGACTCTGCCGGGTCGATGTGTGCGATACGGGATCGGGGATTCCCGCTTCCGTCCTTCCGCGCGTGTTCGATCCGTTTTTTACGACAAAAGGCGAGGGAGAAGGCACGGGATTGGGCCTGTCTGTTAACCTGGGTATTGTCGAACGCCATGGCGGTGAGATCCTCGTCGAGAGCGAGGTCGGCAAGGGAACCGTGTTCACACTCTGCTTGCCCGTTTCTCGGGATCGTTCGCTGATGGAGAAGGGGTCATGAAAGGATTCTCGATACTCTTGGTCGATGATGAACCGTTGATGCGGCTTTCAATGGTCGATGCGCTGGAAGCCGTCGGGTACGATGTGCATGCGGCCGCATCCGGGACGGAAGGTATTGACGTGATCGGGCAAAAGACGTTCGATCTTGTGATTACCGACTTGCGGTTGCCCGGAGCGGACGGGATGACCGTGTTGCAGGCTGCGAAGGACAAAGCATCCGAGACGGAAGTCGTCGTGATTACCGCGCATGGATCTGTGGAAACAGCCGTCGGCGCCATGAAAATGGGCGCAGTAGACTACATCACGAAACCGTTTCAGATGGATGAACTGCTGTTGATCGTCGAGCGAATCAGTCAGGTCGTGGTGTTGCGTCGTGAGAACCAGGATCTCAAGGCTGCGCTGGAAGATAAATTCTGTTTCAACGGGATTTTGGGTTCCAATAGCCGGATGCGTGCGGTATTGGACACCATCAAGCTTGTGGCGGCAACCGACTCGACGGTCCTGATTCTCGGGGAGAGCGGAACGGGAAAAGAACTGGTTGCGAACGCGGTGCATCAAAACAGCCCCCGCAGGGACCGCCCGCTGATTAAAGTCAGTTGTGCTGCGTTGCCGGAAACGTTGCTGGAGGCTGAGTTGTTCGGCCATGAGAAGGGTGCGTTTACCGGCGCGCTTCGGCAGAGGCGCGGGCGGTTCGAACTGGCCCACCGTGGCACGTTGTTTCTCGATGAGATCGGCGAACTGTCTCCGGTGGTGCAGGTGAAGCTATTGCGGGTGCTGCAAGAACGGACGTTCGAACGAGTCGGTGGAAACGAAACGATTGAAGCGGATGTCCGCTTAGTTTGTGCGACACAAAAGGATCTACGCAAAGAGGTCGCTCAGGGGCGGTTTCGCGACGATCTGTTTTACCGGCTCAACGTCGTGCAGGTCATCGTCCCACCGCTCAGGGAGCGGCAGGAAGACATTATGGTCATCGCCGATCATGTGCTGGAAACCTGTACCGGAAAATTAAGCAAAAAGTTAAAAGGGTTCTCGCCGCCGTCCAGGGAATTGTTGCTGCGCTATTCCTATCCTGGGAATGTGCGGGAATTAGAGAATATGGTTGAGAGGGCCGTTGCATTGGGGCATGAGCGCGATGTGATTCAGCCGTTCGATCTATGCGGATTTCGATCATGTCCGTACCTTGGCGGTCCCCAACAGGAAGCCTGTGGATTTTGTAACGAGGGTTTGACCGGTGGGAAGAGAAGAGCGGATGTGCCGTTGGTTTCACTTGCGGCGGCGCGGGAGCAGTTCGAAAAAGAGCATATTCTGTCTGTTTTGGAGCGAGTCGAGGGAAGCCGTACGACAGCGTCAAAGATCTTGGGGCTCTCCCGTAAGGCCTTGTGGGAAAAGTGTAAGCGCTATGGGATTCCGTCCGCACACGGCGACAACCAAGACGAGGAGTAGCTCGCCTGCCTCCGCGGGAGGCACGGGCGGGAAGCCGTGGAGCTTCACGTGATTGCGGCATGCTGCGGCTGGCCGGGTGACTTGGATGTTCGTCTCGTGTATCATGTGCGAGGAAGGAATCCTTTGTAGGAAGTGGTGTGTGCCTCAGGAGGGACGCTTAATGAAATACGTAGGGATGGTCTTGAGCCTGTGCTTGACGGTAGCGGTAGCCGGGTGTGTCGGAGGACAGGCTGAAATCAAGGAGGACCGGCTGACGGTCGGAAAAGTGCAGGGAGAGATCAAGGTGGGCATGTCGGCTTCGCAGGTGGCGGAATTGCTCGGCAGCCCCAATATCGTCACGACGGATGAGAAACGCCGGGAAGTCTGGATCTACGACAAGGTGTCGACCGACCGGGTCGACTCCGCCAAATCCTCTTTTGCGGGGCTTATTATTCTCGGCGCCAGTGCTGGACAGCGTTCCAGCTCGCAGCGTCAGCGGACGCTGACGATCGTCATCAAGTACGACGAGGACAAGAAGGTTCGTGATTTTGCCTATAACTACACGCAATTCTAGCAGGGAATAGAACTCGATGATGCGGCGATGGCTGACGGCGGTAGGGTGCATGATAGTCGGATGCCAGCTCATGGCTTGCGTCGCCCATACTCAGCCCCAGGAGTTTTTTCAACTGACGGCGGAGAGTTCAAGCAACAGGGCCATGCAAACCCGCATGTTTGAGACCAAGGACGAAGCGGAGTTGTTATCCGCATCGGCTACCGTTCTCCAGGATATCGGTTTTCAAGTCGAAGAAAGCGTACGAGAAGTCGGGTTTCTTCGGGCGGCGAAAGAACGAAGTGCGCGTGAATACGGCCAAGACATCAACAGGTTTCTCGTATTGCTGTTCAGCTCCGGGGCAAGTATCGTCGGAGTACCGCCTATCGTCATCCCCGTAGACCTGCATCAAAAAATTGCTGCATCGGTGGTGATTCGCCCCTTGAACTCAGAATCCACACGCCAGGAAGTCAGGGTCGCATTCTATCGGGTGGTATGGAAAGGCGCAGGCGCCGCCGGACGGCAGCAAATTCCACCGGGGGAGCAACGGATGGAAATGCTGAGAGATCCCGTGATGTATCAGGCGTTCTTTTCCAAATTATCAAAAGCGGTATTTTTGGAGCCCTTTGCACTCTAATTGTGAGGCCAAGATGATGCGACAGACGATCCGGGGATGTGTTGCGATCGCCATGCTGGTTTTTGTAGAGGGCTGTGTCGCGCCGCAACCAAGCCAGGATTTACTTGCACCGACCGAAGCCCAGATGAAAATCCGAAGTGTGCAAACACGGACATTTGAGGTGAAGGATCGTCAGATTGCCATGCGGGCCGTCATCGCAGCCCTCCAAGATCTGGGTTTCATCATCGAGCGCGCCAATGAAGCGCTGGGTTTGGTCAGTGCTGCACGGTTTGCCGAGCCAAACTATTACGATGTCGTCGGTGTGACCGTGACGGTACGTCCGCAAGCGGACGGGCACATGATGATCCGGGCCAATGCCATCTACAACAATAAACCGATTGAAGACCCCAAAGTCTATCAGAACTTCTTTGCGACGCTTGAACGGTCATTGTTCGTGGCGAAGGATTGAACTGAGTGATGCTCTGGAGATGGTGGGTGACACGGTTTGGACGGAGACGGAACGGTAGTGGGAATCCTGCCGTGATGGCCGGTGTGGGGTTGATCCTCCTGGTCCAGGGGTGTCTATCGCCCTATGAAGCACGGCATGACAATCAATGGGATTCGCGAGAACAGATCTGGATGTCGGAAGACAGTCAGGTCAAGCTTCGCTCAGCGCAGAGCCGGGTATTTGAAACCGGCAGCCGTGTGGCCGTCCTCGAAGGGATCGTCACCACCATGCAGGATCTGGGGTTTATTGTCGAAGTGCTGGATCAGGAATTGGGGATCGTATCCGCAAAGAAATATGTCGATCTGGAACGGCCGACCTTTCCGGACCCCTCGTATGTGTCCTATCGTCCGGATACCCTGTTGATTTTGAACAGGAATATGCGTACGTGGGGCCCCTTCTTTCATCGCAATGATCTTGTGAGGCTGACGGTGACGGTTCGCAAGCGCAATGACGCGCAGCTCGTCGTGCGCGCCAGCGCCCAGTTTTATCTGCGTGCCGTCGAAGATCCTCTTCCCTATCAGAAATTCTTCCGCACCCTGGAGCAGACCCTATTTTTAGAGGGGCAGGTGGTGGAATAGACGTGCATCACGTGGATTCAAGTAGGAGGCAACCTCGCCGCCCGGCCGATACCCACTGCTATTCTTGTTGCCCTCTTGACTGGCTTCTCTGCAAGGTTCATCCTCTTTACCTTCAATACCCGTATGCACCATCCCACGGAAAGGGAGGTCGTCATGCACCCCAATATGACCCTGCCGTCGTCACATTCCTCTGTCCAGGTTCAACCCGATCGCTACTGTACACACAGTCGAATAGTCGATGAGGTTCGACGCGCCGACGGCATGAAGACTGGCCGGCTTGTGTGTCTGGAATGCTTCGCGGAGTTTCCAGATCCGGATTATCATCCGTCTTGTCAGTAGAGGAAGCTCTGGTATTAACCCCGCCAGTATCGCACCATCACCCTGGTCGGATTCCGTCTGGTGTCTGGGCGCTGGGGTTCGTCAGCCTCCTGATGGATGTCTCTTCCGAGATGATCCATAGCCTGCTGCCATTGTTCATGATCACGACGCTTGGAACCGGTGCAATTGCCGTTGGTATCGTGGAAGGGCTTGCCGAATCCGTTGCTCTAATAGTCAAGGTGTTTTCAGGGACGCTGAGCGATTATCTTGGAAAGCGCAAGCAGCTGGCCTTATTCGGTTATGCATTGGGGGCATTGACCAAGCCGCTGTTTGCCGTGGCTTCTGGATTGGGTCTTGTTTTGGTCGCGCGCCTTGTGGATCGAGTGGGGAAAGGGGTGCGTGGAGCCCCGCGCGACGCCTTGATCGCGGATATCACACCGTCGGATATGCGCGGCGCCGCATTCGGATTGCGTCAGTCACTCGACACGGTCGGTGCCTTTCTGGGGCCGTTGTTGTCAGCGTCGTTGATGCTTCTATGGGCCGACGATTTTCGAGCCGTCTTTTGGATCGCCGTCATTCCGGGGTTGATGGCCGTGGCACTCTTGCAAGTCGGCGTACGAGAGCCAGCCGCGAGCAAGATTCGCAAAAGAGTCAATCCAATCACGTTCGATAATGTTACGCGCCTGGGCCGAGGCTATTGGTGGGTGGTGGGTATTGGAGCGGTCTTTACACTTGCTCGGTTCAGCGAAGCGTTTCTTGTGTTGCGCGCTCAGCAGGGAGGGATTCAACTGGCCTTCGTTCCGCTTGTGATGGTGGTGATGAACCTCGTCTATGCGGTTTCGGCCTATCCATTCGGTCGTCTGTCCGACAGGGTCAGTCGGACAGCTCTGCTATTGCTTGGTCTGGTGGTTCTTATCGTAGCGGATGTGCTTCTGGCTTCAAGTTATCACTGGAGCGTCGTCTTGTGCGGGGTGGGTCTCTGGGGGCTGCATATGGGCATGACACAGGGGCTGCTGTCCGTGATGGTAGCGGACGTAGCGCCGCCTGATCTCCGAGGGACTGCGTTCGGTTTTTTTAACCTTGCCGCGGGAGTTGCGATGCTCGGCGCAAGTGTGTTTGCAGGATTACTCTGGGATCAGCTGGGCGCCTCATTCACATTCTATGCAGGTGCTGCGTTTTGTGTGATCGCGATCTTGGGCATCGCGTTGGGAGGCGTTGGGTATCGAAGGGGCTGAGAGTCGTACGTCGGCTATGGTTGTCATACGGGCTAGTCTGCAAACGGTCTGGTCAGGATGGTATGATGGCCATTCCCTTGGTTTAATGACGCACATCGTGAGCTTGCTCTGCAGATGCACTATGGCAGGGGATCTGTGGTGGAACAGAGGGTGTCGGTTGACGTTTTGGCGAAGAGAAATATGCTTTGGCGAGGTGTCGCCGAAGACGAAACGGGAGTCATGGTTGTCGAGCCATGGGACTCCACCAATGAAAGGGGTAGATAACAATGAATCTGAAGTATCACGTATATGGCATGGTGCTGGGAGCCGTTCTTTTTTCCGGGATAGGATGGGCGGCAGAACCTGCAGAGGTGGAGAAATTTGTGAAGGCTCGTATCGAGATCGGTGAGATGATGATGAATTACTTTCAGGGTGGGGAAAGGTTTGGTGAGGGGCAGCGGCCTTCGCCGGAGCAGATGAAAGCGATGGGCGAGGATATCAGTGCGAAGCTCGGCACGCTGCTGTCGAAATACGACCTCACGATGCAAGATTACCGGGAACGCAGCAGGGGCATTTTTTCCGATGACGCGGCGGTGAATGGTTTTCTCGACGCGAATCCTGACCTAAAAAAACGGTATGAAGCGCTTCCGCTTGATCGGATGGGGCGGGGAGGGAGCACCGGGAGAGGGTA
>Ga0224501_10002733_pt1 | contig 13896 bp, 8 predicted proteins | sample SF_Oct11_sed_USG_4_FD_169105 | JGI IMG/M metagenome (GOLD analysis project Ga0224501, IMG submission 169105) | Sediment microbial communities from San Francisco Bay, California, United States - SF_Oct11_sed_USGS_8_1 | ecosystem: Environmental > Aquatic > Marine > Sediment | place: USA...
AATGACAGGTGAAAGTTTTAAGCATCATACCTGACTTTCTAGTTGTTGCTAAATAGATATACATAATTATGTTTAGCATTAGGTTTTCGATATGCCTAAACATGACACTAGTAGTGTTGCATATTCATTAGCCACGTCATAATCTTTCGAGAAACATGCAATGGGTGTAAACAAAAATATTCCCTGGAAAACAGAGCTAAACTTTTAAGTGGGCTCCTTTCTCTGTTGCTCCTGGCAAGAGACAAAGTGCTCCTCAACGTATGCAAGAAAACCGCACATGTGGTACGTGGGTACTTGAATGGTATTTTGGCAGAAATAGTCAAGACTCAAGTCCATCTATAGACCATTTCTGTTTTTCTTTCTGTTATAAAAATCTACGGTCAGGCAGTAATGTCAATGTTTCATGCAGTTGAGATTGAGAAACACACACTCAGTCGTAACGGTGCTCACAGCTCTCAACCGTGAAAATAAGCTAATTGAATCCAAATCGACTAAATCATTGGTAAATAGATTTTGGGACTCCCCAAACGTTATCACGTTCGGCTTATGTACTTACGGCTGGATGAATAAGCGTTTGGTAGATACGGATCAACATCTAGAGTAGTAGCCATGCTCCACCACGATCTGGCGTCGCACAGGTGACGCCGGCTGGTATTCCGCACGCAATCAATCAAAGTAAAACTCAGGTTCTCCAAGACAGGTGCTCGCAAAGGAATGAAAAGCTCCTGGAGCCACCATTTTGTTACTAATGGAGACGAAGATGATGCTCCCAACTAACGATCATCCGACAAAATGTGTATGATAAACGTTAAAATAGTTCATAAAAACCAAAGGAATTTTTCTGAGCGCATTTACCACTGCGAGAAACGGAGAACTTATTGTAATTTTATTTCGACGACAATACGGATATATAACAGCGCGCGCTATACTTCCGGTATGTGATTTTCGCTTTATTTGGGGACGTTTATGCCAGTTTTCCTTCGTAAGTCGTTAGCCCTTTCCCTTACGTTATTACACACCGCCTTTCTAAACAGATGAATGGTTTAGGTTGTCCATGCAGGCTAACTATTAACCCTATCTCGTCTTATGTTAGGGTTGTCAAAACCTGAAGTCGCTAGTTTTTTCTTTCAGAAGTCATGTAGAGAGAGGAAACAACTCCAGAGCATCTATAACCATCCGCACTTATCCATGAAGGATGGCGGCTTTAGGCTGTTATGCCAGCGCCAATCGCTATATTATGACCAGCTCAGAGACTGGAGAAGCTTACATAGAGTCTTTGCAAAAATTCCTACCCCCGCTCCGTTTCTACCTCGCCTGTCGCGTTTGTAATATGCTACTGAGTCATGCGATGTCACCGGATCACACCGAATGCCAGCACACCGTGTGCAAATCCTGTGTCGGTGGTAAAATGAAGCTGAAGCCGCTTTGTGGATGGTGTCAAGGTTATGAGAATTTCAAGCCGAATGCCGAAACTGACATGCTAATAAAGTGCTACCAACTTCTGTGTAGATATGTACTTAGCTCTGTTCATTACAAGTCACAGCGCCTGGCCCTAGAGGCAAACTCACACAATGGTGCTGGCACCATTTCAGATAATATTCATTCATTGCTGACGGAAGGTCGGGATTTTCAAGTGAGGCAAGATGCTGGATATCATATTGACTCATTAGAAACCATGGCTAAGCCACCAAAACCTTTTCATGAGACTTCCCAAAACCGCCTACCAGGACGACCGAAGAAAAGGTCTCATTCAATATCTTCACCAAATAACAAAGCAGTTAGAAATGGCGATACACCTCTTACCAAGAAGCTGAAAAAATCCAAAGGGTAGGTACAACCCACTTTTGCATGCCTAGAAACCTGTGGGGATAGCTCAGCAGTAAAGAGCTCAGCACGCAACCGTGAGACCTTGGGTTTGGATTCCGGTCATGACAGCCTCCCGTTGTTGTATACGAGTTTCTTACATTAATACTAGGTCAACACATGAAGCAAGCTTCTGGTGCTCCATACTAGACCTCACTTTGGTCTTAGGTCAAAATGCAGAACAACCCTCTTTGAGGTGGAGCATTGATACTGACCCATTTGTGGCGCTCCATGCTAAATCGTAACTGGTGAAAAAAGAAATGTACCTAACCCTTCACCAGCTTTGTTGTAACAATGAAGCTAAATACGAGAAAATAAATGTGCTCCATATGGTATTGGCTGATGACTGATCGTCGTTGTGATATTTTATTATGTCCTCTTAGCCGAAATGTAGAGTTGTTCTCACTTGTGCAAATCTCAACAACTCCAAATATATGATATCCAGTATTATATTATGCAGAGCAATGGTGTCTGAAGTAAGATTGGAACCATTAGTGACAGCATCTCGAGCCAGTACTTCACTAGTTGAAGAACCCGATAATCCAGCGAACCTAACCCATGATTACTGCAATGAAGTACCTGGCCCAGAAAAAGAGGAACCTACCAGGTGGGTGTATGCGTAATAACTTATGGTAAAAACAGGTAACCAGTGGCAAATTGATGGTTCCACTTTTTTGGACAGGCTATCGCGTTGGATAAAAGAGGGCTCTATCTTTATTTTGATTCACTTGGCCTGCACATTACAACTTATACAAATGCACCAAATCATCAAACGAAAAAATTCGCATTGGCAACTAAATAAAAGGTGAAAGTTGAACGTGTTAATCTGTCCGAACAACCATGACAGCGAGTGACTATTGCACAATTAGCCCTGAGTCGCCTCATCCAAACGCCTTCAGGCGACTTGTCCGATCGAGCAGAAAACTCCAACGCGTATGTTCAGGCAGTACGGTGCATTACCGGTGCGTTGGGTTAGCGGCAGGGCAATGCGCAACAAACGTTGGCTTGTCCAAATGCTTTCTCAGCAATAGCCACGATTGACCAACTACACAATCTTATCAATTTTTCCTAAGCAACATACTGTTTGGATAGCAGCGTGGTGGGCCCGGTGGTTGGTGGAGCCTTGAGCTCATCGGTTATGGGAAGATAACTCTATCTGCAAGTATATGTTGTGTACTTTCCCTTAGATTGAAAAGTCCTCGAAAAGAGAAGGCTAAATTGGAGAGAAAGGGATGTGGATGCGGTACAGCTACAGCCAACCCGGGTTAGATATAGCCTTCACATATGTAAAACATCATCTATCGTATTGTGGAAGGAAATAAGACTACCTGTTTTTTCTCGACAGGCTTATTTCTTGAACGACCTCACTCGTCAGGAGATATAACTATATATTTATATCCCCTGACGGGTGAGGTCATTCACGAAATAAGCCTGCCGAGATAAAACACGTAGTCTTGTTTTCTTCCACAATACCATAGTATAACGCTCTATGCGCTAACATATTGAGCACTGTACCACGGAAAGTAAACCAGTAAACTAATCCCTAAAACATCACCTATATATACCATCAGTGTTTATTACCACATTATATATTTTCTGGGACTTGTTGATCATTAGGTGTGTAACATTTGGCGCAACCCTGTTGCTCCTAATTTCCTAGGCACACACATGTTGTACTGACATGTCCTCATCTTGTGACAAGCAATGTACCTCCGAGGGTCGTCTTCATTGGCATGTATAACACCAGTTGTAGTTTCTCTTGCATGCTCTATGTATGGAGATGTGTGCGCATTCATTACTTTGATGATTGCTGCTATCTGTAGGCAAGCTGACATGTTATGGCCAGCGATGTCCCTGCTACGCTAACCATAATCCTTGTATGGACTGTCGCTGTCGAGGCTGCAGAAACCCTAACAAGGTGGTGAGAATCCAACAGACAAATGAAGACACTGACAATGAAATCATTGTGGAGTAGACTGTATATATCTTCTTTTTTAATTTTACCCCTGTTATGTAACTGTTATGATTGTATTTTTACTAGTAAAGCACGGGAAGATTTTGTCCACCATATTGCATAATGGTTTATCTCTTGATGAGTTTTACAGATGTTACCCCTCTACTGTATTGTTTTGGGAAGATAAAATGTGTAATATATAAATTATGCCTAGCATATGTCTGCAATTGCTCAACTTCAGTCTATTCTGTAGCATTTTTTGCATTGCAAACGACTCGGCTTTGCACCATGTATCACAGGACACAGTAATGTAAAAGAACATTGCTGCAGATCAGGCTTTATCAAGACTTTTCATTTGCCAAGTTTGTGGAAGCTTCCGTTATGTGCCTTCTTTAAAGATGACAGTTTGTTGATCACATCATTGACGTCTTAAAACAGGCGGCTGAATGACAGCAAAAGATTATGCTTGCAGTGATCCATTGAAACCAGAGTATTCAAAGTCAGAATTTAAATATATTTAAAGACAGTTTGGCAGCAAGTATACACACAGTCACTCTTTATAGTACGAATCTTCATTCAAAACCATTTCCTCTGAGCATTATGCGGTTCACTTTTATCATCAAGAGCTTCTAACCCCTAAAAGTGAAAAGGAGATAACTCAGTGCTTGGCTCGCAGAAGCAAATTCGTCCATGGCATTCCAATAATTATCATGATACATCGCCACCATGAAACACTGAACTCACAGAAATAATGACGTCTAAAGCAATCTGGCTTCTCAGGATGGATGAGAACAGTTACAGACTCTTCTCTCAGTTTATAGGCATTGGATAAAACCAGTACCACTTAATGTAATTGGTAAGGAAAGATTCCATATGGGGTAAATTGTAATTCCCCTTATCCCCAATGTTAGCATTTAGACAATGACCGAATTCTAGAGATCGGCTTACCCGCGCGTGATAGACACTGCCATTTAGCCTCAAGTCCCTCAGATTCAGCTTGTAATCTGCGGGTGTGTTGACAAAATCCCTTTGTACAGCCTGAAATATTGATGCTCACCTCGTTAACCATCTAGGTGCCATACAGCTGGTGTGTAAATTTTCTTTTGGGTTTACTTTAAACCTATACCGGCTGTTTTAGTTTTTTCTAGCATCAGCATGTACTGGGGCACATCAAATCACGAAATGCCAACCCATCTTTTACAAGTTCTGGTACTATCCTAAGTTAGAGTCAGACATGGCAAACGAGACCCAGAATCAGATAACTAACATAGCCATTAGCCAACATGCAAGGCGCAAATCAGTTGAGCAGGATTTTGAGTCTAATTCTAGTCGTACAGCTTCAGTTGGCCCTGCACATTTGCTATCGAATCATAACATTTACTAACTATATTACTTGCTCAATCTCACCGATCAATCACTGCGCAGGCTCGGACTATCATCAGTATCACCCAATGACACAGTCACTCACCACTGACTCAGTGATTGGATGTTTAACACTGCCAGCAGAACTTACTAGTCACTTAGTGTAACTGACTGAGTAGCTGCTAAAGATCCACTCAGTCAGGCCAATTTAAGGGTTCATTCAGTCAGTGACTAGTGAGTTACTGTTATTTTAACTTTAAGTTAGTATTTACTTCGTTACTTAGTCTTTCTCTTAGTCACCTACTCCGCCATCCACTCAGTGACTCACTCAGTCACTAGGTGACTCTGAGTATGACTTTCAGTTTCAGTTTCACGCTGAGTCAGTCAGTAGGCGTAGCAGTCACTCCAGTCGCCGACTCACTCGGTCAGTCAGTGACTGTGGGTCAGGATCGTCACTCGTCTGTAATCACTGATCACTCAGTCAATGGGTCAGTGAGACGGTCACACTCACAATCAGAGTCACTAGTCAGTACCGTACGTCAGGACTCACTCACTCTGTCTAGTGTCTAGACTCTAGTCTAGTCACTTGTGTCTGTCACTCTGTGTCTCACTGACTGTCAGTGTCACTTCGCGGAATCGTTTTGGATTGTGCAATCACGGGCTTACCTTGCCATTGAAGCAGACTTTATTCATTATATAATACAATGGATGCGGAAAATAGATGCATGCCATCACGACTCCGCAGGCGGGGAGGACCTCGTACCACATAATCGCGGAGTAACGCTTGCAGTCTAAATTACTATTGACTTGAGTTCAGAACCCTGCAGGGATTGATCGACTCTGAACGCCAACTAAATTCAGGCATAGGCCGATACGGCGTCCCAACGACAATGGATTGTGTGCTTCACGCCGTACCACCCCGTGCAATGCAATTCGCTGGCCTCAACCTCGGTCTACCCATCACAGCGATCCCACTTGAGCACATTCTATATCAAAAGTCATCGAAGTGTTACAGTTGACTTTCTTTGGAAAGTTGTACTTGTATTTGTAGTGAATGAACTGAAGTATAGACTAACCTGTGGAGGTCATGTCGGCCAGCGTAACCGCATTGAGTAATCTCCTTGCGGGAACACACGTAGATGACAGCGATGGGGAGCTGTCATTCTCGGGAAGACAGAGCAAACTGAACAAAGGCGAAGACGGTTGGTACTACTACTACTACTACTACTAGTAGTACTAGTACTACTTGAACTTGGATTTGGGCTTGGGACTGTCTGGAGTCCAACGAAAGTTGTAGTTGGTCGTGTTTCTCAACTTACTGTTGTGTTGGTCTGGCGGTCCTGAGTTGAAAACGAGCAGAGACTGAAACTGACTCAGAGTTAGTCAATCATCAATGACTCAATCATTCAATAATTATGATTGTAAAATCGTGACCGTCACACTCACTCACGTCACTGTCAGTGTCAGTCACTGAGTGGAATGGTAAAGTTTAATCACCATCATGCTGAATGGTGAAAATTGAAATCAAATGATTATGAATATGATCACCGTGCTTATCATGAATCCACTGACTGAGTGACTCAGTGACAGGATGAGTGGATCATTCCATTCCAAACTCCAGTACTTAACTCTTAAGTTAGTTTTTTAATAATAATAATAACTAAGCACATGTATAATCATCATCATGTCTGTTCAGTTCAGTCACTGCAGGTGTTTGAATCATTGAGTGGTGAATTTTCACTTACCCAGGTGGTAGGTAGTGGTTTTAAAAATAGATATCTGGTTTAGATGTTATCCGATCGTGATGGAATATTTCGGCTCAATTGTTCTTTTAATTTATCGCACTTGAGTAGCCTAGGCCATCCACATTCTAAGGTAGTCTGTCCTACTTGCAGCTAAGGAGATCATAGACTCCATAAAAAATAGTCCAGACCTCAGAGCTTTGCGACTCGATGGCAACACCATGGGAGTGGAGGCTGCTAAGTTGATCGGAGATGCCCTAGCAACTCATAAAGAATTCCAGGTTTGCCATAATTTATCCAAAATGAAGACCGTATAATTTCAAAAGTCTACTCCCCTTTTGCTTTCTCATTCTTGTTATGTGCATGGGCTGGGGTCAAAGACTCCACATTTTACCAGCTCAATGCCATTGACTATGATTTTATAGAGAGCGAGATGGAGTGACATGTTTACTGGTAGAATGAAAACAGAGATCCCACCAGCTCTAGTAAGTACTTACCATATAACAAAAATTCTTTTATTGCTAACTGCGATCTAGGATTTTCATCCTATCTACTAACTTTCGAGACAACAAGCTGTTTTTGAAGGATAGTGTGGGGCCACACCGGGTCCATACGAGTCTAGGTCATGTGTTGACTACTGTACAGAGGCCAGCCTGTTATTCTAAATGCGCATCATTTTCTCACAGTCCCATGCTATAGACTCTCATTGCTTTTTCCTCCATTTGCTTTCGCAATTATATGTAGAAACATCTTGGAGCGGGTATCATAGCCTCTGGAGCTCATCTGGTCGAACTCGACCTGAGCGACAATGCCTTCGGACCAATCGGTGTTGAAGGTATTACTGACCTACTAAAGAGTGCAAGTTGTTTCAGTCTCCAGGAACTGAGACTAAATAATAATGGATTAGGGCCCAATGGAGGCAAGGTATGTACTACAGCCTTGCTGTACTCAACTCATTTGTGAGCACCACCTCTAAAGATTAAGATTTTGTTTTAAATTAAACTTTAAATTGAACATGTCGTCATAGCTCAAAACAAAAACAAACCCCACTATCACAGGAACCGTTGATACTCGCTCGCTTGTAGTGTTCCATGCTAAGCCGACACTGACAGCTTCACCAGAAAAGTGAAGACGGCCATGAAAGAAACAAAACAACAATGTCATAGGCACATGCAGTGATTCCAGTAGGGTCATGAAATAGTGGAACATACAGATGTGGATAAAATCTACGATTGTATGTAATGTTGGACTTCAACTGTTGTGTGTGTATGTAACTCCTTTTGGATTATCCCCTTCTCGTCCGTGCTAGATGTTGGCTAGTGTGCTGGAGGATACCTATGCCGCCAGTACAGCAGCAGGTAAACCACTGGCTCTCAAGGTTTTTGTATCTGGAAGAGGCAGATTGGAAAATGAAGGCTCTATCGCCCTCTCAAAAATTTTCAAGGTGAGATGCAGGCCCGGCACATACCTTTCGCTAACTCGTTTACAGGTGAACGACTCGCAGAGGTCATGAAAGCGGGGACAGTGTTTCCAAACCAACATGTTATATTTCCATCACCCATTTTTTTATGTTTTCCTAGCCTAGATATCGATCTAGGGGGTCAACTAGACTGTTTCTGGTACCTACTTTTGTCTGATCAAATAGAAGCCCTGATTTCCATCAACGTTGATGAACAAAAAGGCTTACACTCACCTGGTGTGCCTTTTTTGTAGAAAATGGGCAGCTTGGAGTATGTATCCATGCCACAAAATGGCATCAACCCACCAGGCATCACCGCACTGGCCCAGTGCTTCGCGTTCAACACTAATCTGAAGTTCCTGAACTTGGCTGATAACACATTCACGGTGACTGGCGCGCAGGCTATGGCTGAGGTAAGTGGCCTGGCTTCATGAGGAATAACTAATAACTAGAGCGCTTGGCCCATGACCGAAAAAGCCTGGTCTTAAGGAGTGACATATGTCACTAGTTGAACCCCTAGTCATGCTGAGTGCCCAGAGTGATAATGAGCTCCTCGCTTAATCCTTAACTCCTACCACTCCAACAAGTCACAGGCTTAGGAGATCCATTAGACGGGTTACCACTCCAACAAGTCACAGGCTTAGGAGATCCATTAGACGGGTTACCACTCCAACAAGTCACAGGCTTAGGAGATCCATTAGACGGGTGCCCGAGTCACAGGCTTAGGAGATCCATTAGACGGGTGCCCGAGTTGGAAAAATTCTACTCGATGTTGATGTATTCTGTTATTTGCTAAAGATCCTCATCTCTGTCCCGTTGTAAAAATTAATTTATTTTTGCCTCTGCTCAGGTTTTCAATCGAAAATCAATACACCCGACTCCTACAACATCCAAATAAAAGTAAACAAACACATATTATGAAAATGTGCAGTCCAGAATCAAAACTGTCAATTTGTTTTGACAGCTAAAACCAGCAAAGGTGTTTCAAAGTGGTTCGCCCCCCCCCACCTAGATGTCACATAGATTCAATCGACTTACAGTTTTGAACTAAATATGTAGTAACCACCATCAGTTATTAGTCATCTGAACTGTAGTTGACACATCAGTGATTCCCTTCCTGTTTTAGTCAATACCCATGCTGAAAAAGCTAGAGACTCTAAACATGGAGTCCTGTCTGATTCGAACAGCTGGAGCCAAGGCGATCGCCACTGCGCTCGATGGGGATTTCCCTAATCTCAAGGTGAGACTGACTCCTGGCATGTAATGCCCATCGCCTGGATCCGCTGTGTGCGTTTGCAGTGTGCTATCTGCCATGCAGTGTGATGTACGGTCTGGCGTGTACGGAGTGCTCCGTGCTATCTTTTTGATCCCTCACACTGTGCCATGATAAAGAGAAAGCTATTACCCCAGTTTGTAATATTAATAATAATAATAAATATAATTGTATCATTATTTTTATCACCCCTCAAAGTTAACGAAAACGAAATTTGAGATACAGTACTTCAATAGGGTTTATTATTATGACAACTGGCTCAATTAATCCGCGGTTTGATTTCAGGAGGTAATATGCAACTTTAATGAGATATCTGGTGCTGGGGCAGTGGCATTAGTGGAATCAGTGGCTATGATACCGTCTGTAACTACACTACAATTGGACGGCAACGCACTGGGGGCGCAAGGTATTGTGTATAGATGTATCCTAAAGCAGCTTTTCTTCATACACGCTTGACCGACTATGGATCGATATGAATTTCAGTTAGAATGGTTTATTTCAGGTCAGAACTCTAATTTATAGGTGATTCAGCCATTCTAGAAGAAAAGAAAAGAACTCCCTGGCCGAGTTGTCCATGTAGCGGTAGCGATTAGTCGGCCTGCGTGGCGGTAGCACAACAGCAATTTTCCCGCACAGCTATTGGCTAAGGGACAACCCTGCCTTCTACTGTTTGTAATGTAAATCTAATGAATTGATCTTTGGTATGGAGTTATCCCCTACATTTTTCTGAACATGCCGATCACCCTTTGCTCCTGGGCTATAATTTGGGGATTGTAGTGTGTTTATTTTCACTATACAGCCCTTCTTTGTTAGGTAAGGAGTCAGTTCACGCGACACTCGAAGCGATTAGCCGCGAGGGTCTCGTACCGTCGATGAGTGAAGACGAGGGAACAGATTCTGAGGCGGAAGATGAAGACGAGAACGGGGAGGTTCAGGAACACAGCAGCGGTCCTATGGTGAGACGGCTTCTCTCACTCTAAGCCAGTATGAAACGAAGGCTTAGTTGTGGTGTACTGGGCCTTTGACCGGGTGTCCCTGATTAGATTCCCAGTTTGGGCAAAATCTTTTTGTTGCAACACCCTCGTTGAACCTTTAGGCTATGTGGATGTAGGCAAAAAGTCGCCGTATGGCTCACTCTGAGAAATGCTGAACAAATTTCGATTTCTGCATAACACCTGACAGCTGTTCTGTCATAGAGATATGAAATCACCTGTTGCTCTATGCGTTGCTACAGCTTTGCCGTAGAGCCTCTCCTTTCAATGTGAGGGGGTAGCTAAGCTACTTTTTCCCTCCCTCAGTTAATCGGTTCAAAGTTTGACAGTCCATCTACTCAAGAAAACGAGCTCTCAACATCAGACCATGTTCAATCATAAGATCTGAGTTGGGCCCATGCTAACCTTCTGTCAGTCGTTGTGTGAGACAAGGTCGCTACAGACACGCGTCACATTGTGTCTCGATATTCCACTATACAGGTTTCTCCCAAGGAGTATATGAGTGGTCCCCGTGAGGAGCTGCTGTCAAGAATTGATGCTGCCGACTGGAGTAGTTACATGTCCCAGCACCTCGCTGGCACGTCTGATGACTTTGAGGTCTGCACTAGTCTGGTTCACCTGTGCATGAAGCTGTGCTCACCGCTCACCACCAACAGCAAACCCGAGGTCACTAAAGCTGCCTTCAAACTATGCGGTAAATTTTTACGAAATCTATATTTGCATCTTGTATATTCATCCAGCTGTCGCTTGGTAGCGCATTGAGTATTGGACAAGCCTCTGCGGACTCTGTGTTAGGTGTCAACAGTGTCTCAGTACCCAACCTTTCAGGACTACCCATTTAGCCCTGTTGTATAAACTGTAATGATTCACACCGGGTCAGTGGGTATTCCGGTAGTGTGGAATATGTGTTAGGCACAGTCAACTTCCACTGTGCCAAACCTGTCCATGTTTGTAGCTTTATTAGATGATGCGCCATTGTTTCCCGATCGACCAGTGGAATCAAAACACTATCCCAATATAACTCTTAATATGCTCCCTGGCTATCAATACACAGTACAAGCCACTCGTTCCCCAGGGCTTGTTGCTGCCGTTTCCTTCCTATTTAAAACCCATCAATGCAGGCCCATACTTACCATATTTAGTTAAATTTTCTCTCTGCAGATAAAGCATTCACGGACTCCGCAGACAGAGTGACGGTTTCAGCTCTAACTAACAGTATACTCGTCAATTTGGGACTGCTGAAGGTGACTTTTTGATTTATTTTTGTCTCTTCTTTATGCCTTATAATGCCTTATGAGTGTTTTATCCAATGTAATATCCTGGGAGGTTGGTGGTCAGTTAACCCAAGCCCTATTTTACACTCGCCCGCCAAAAGCGCGGCTACTCAATGAAAAAGGACAGGCAGTTCTTTGACAATCATGTAGTGATCTTAACCCTTGTCCACTAAACAATCTATAACTTATGAAACTCGGATTGTGCTATATACCCATGCTTTGTAGAGTGAGAATAAAAAGTTCCGTCGAGCGACTGAAGATCTGAATGGTCCATTACTCATGTTGAACCATCTCGTACAGCAAGATTATTTCCCTGCTCAGGCCTCCCGCATGCTCTCTATCTTTCTAGAGCAGTGAGTATCTGATACCAGCCAATGTTCCTAAATATACCACCGAAGAATCCAATCGCTGTATGCAGTGTATTTGAAGTTTGCAATGGTCCTTGAATACCCTCTTTATAGGTAGCTCTTCCTCTACTATATTGTATAGATAGTGTAATAGCTCAATAGCTAGATCGCTTGGCTCAGAACCAAAACATCTGGGGTTCAACGCCAAGCCGTGTTGAGCGCTCACTATGAGTGAGCTCCTCACATAATTCCTAGCTGCTATTGCCCCGACAAGCCTCAGCTTTAGGAAGACCGAGGAAAAAAAAGTTTGTTTTCTCGAACACAGATCCCAGTAAAGGTGTCTAATCTAAGCCTCTTCACCATTTGCACTCTGTGTTGAAACGGCTACCTCAAGCACAGCAATTCCCAACGCATCCACCAAATGCATAATGAATTGGGCCCCGTGCTGCTTTGTTAGGATACACTAGTTCATAACATTTTGCATATTTTTCACCGCTTTTTCAGGTCAGAGAAAAAACTGGAGCCTTTCTTTCAAGCTAAGCACAGACTACAGCAAACATTATTTTCCGTGTCATAAACCCTGTGCTTTCAGTGTTTAAGATCTTTCTGCTAGTGACTAATGTAAAAAGCTGACCCGTATGTAAAGACCAATATTCCCAAGTACAGTTGTCTGTATTTTGAATAAATTCATTGTACATGTATCATACATTTGTTTCAGTATGCTTTGTATGTCTGAAGAGATCAGTTGTTATTAAAAGTACAGGACTGACCGTAACTATGAAATGCATGTGTTGAATCGCCGGACTGTCAGTGATTGTCTAAGACGGTTATTAAATGCAGAGGGTCTATAGCACAAGCCTCTCTTCAGATTCATGAACTTGGCCCCGAAGGTCATCATCGGTTGACCTTTGCTGACCGACTGTTCCTTGTTTCGCTTCCACCAATCGTAATACATCTCTCCACATCTTCATCTGTTTCATACTCGGAACGTGGTTCTCGCGTACAGCCTTCTGACGGTCTCTTAGATTCTTACCTAATGTTTCCTGCTCCTGTATCTTCCGGTTATACATCTCTCTGTGAAATGCAATGAAAAAAATATTTTTCATCTTGGCGGATTCTATAATTGTGTGAAAGTCATTTAGTCAGTCAATGGATCACAACAGTTTGTAAAGAGTGCCTGTTTTCGTCCGGTGATATAGTGGAAAAAGTCGTAACCCCAGCACATCAGAACGCATCGAAAATCAAGCCACAGTTGGCCAGGGCCATCTTGGGCATGTTCCTATACGACCTTTTTTGTGGAGCCACCAGGGTACGATGGGAGAACTTTGCTAGTCATAAAACTGGCAAGGGAGATTTTTGTGCAACAGCTGATCGTGAAGATTTGTTCTAACTAGTTCCTTTGGCCCATACGGTAAACCCGATAGGAATGACATACCTGTAGGATTTTTTCCTCTCCTGAGGATCTGATGACATATAAGTTTTCATCTCCTCTGCCATACGCTGCTGCTGGTTCTCACACTGTTTCTTCATACAGTTGAGATAGAAAAGGCGGGATTCCCCAGCCGCTACTTCTTCCCTGTATCCCTTCACCTCCTACACCACAGAATACATTATAGTTAAACAGCGAGAG
>Ga0224501_10002734_pt1 | contig 13896 bp, 11 predicted proteins | sample SF_Oct11_sed_USG_4_FD_169105 | JGI IMG/M metagenome (GOLD analysis project Ga0224501, IMG submission 169105) | Sediment microbial communities from San Francisco Bay, California, United States - SF_Oct11_sed_USGS_8_1 | ecosystem: Environmental > Aquatic > Marine > Sediment | place: USA...
TCTTTCTGGGATCTGCCCTCGGATCAGGAAAACAATACATCAGCTGGATTCATATCCATGACCTTTCCCGAATCATTGCTGCTGCTGTACAAAAAAACGAAATCAAAGGCATATACAATGCTGTTTCACCAGATACAGTGACGAACCTACAGATGATTCAGGTCCTGGCCCAATGCTTGAACCGCCCTGTCATCCTGCCTCCTGTACCCTCATTTCTTTTAAAGATTCTGCTGGGAGACATGTCTGAAATAGTGCTTGATGGACAGATGGTATCATCAGAAAAAATCCAGAAAGAAGGTTTTGAGTTCACCTACCCTTCTCTTGAAAAGGCATTAAAAAATATTTTATTAAATGGAAAAAAATAAAGCTCTCATCACAGGAATTCATGGATTTGCAGGAAGGCAGCTCTGCCTTCAGTTATTGAAAAGTCAGTACAGTGTCACAGGACTGTCCAGAGGGATCCATCCTTTAGAACAGAAAATCTGGGACGATGAAAATTTAAGCGAAACGCCTGTTCTCATTTCCGATCTTTCAGATGTTAAACAAATTCAGAATCTGGACGACTTTTCGTCCTATCAATATGTATTTCATCTTGCCGGAACAGCATTTATCCCTGAAGGCTGGAAAAATCCTGCAGGAATCATTCAGAGCAATACCATTAATACAATCAATTTACTGAATGCCCTGAAAGAAAGCGGTTTCAAGGGACGCTTTATTTACATCAGTTCAAGCGACGTTTACGGCACCGTTCTGAAAAACAACACTGGTTTTTCAGAAAATGACTGCTGCAATCCTGAAAGTCCTTATGCAGCAACAAAATATGCATCCGAACTTTTTTCTAAATACTTTCTTCACGACGAAATTGACATTTTAATTGCAAGGCCATTTAACCACATCGGGCCTGGACAGAACAAAAGTTTTGTTGTTCCCGCCTTTCTTCACAGACTGATCGATGCAAAACAAAATAACAAATCAGAAATTGAAGTGGGCGATATTGAATCGGGCCGCGACTTTACCGATGTACGCGATGTTGTAAATGCCTATCGGTTCATAGCAGAAAACGGCGCATCTGGAGAAACCTATAATATATGTTCCGGAAAAGTGACTTCGATCAAGGAAATTCTAAAAATTTCTATGGAAACGACAGGGATTGACGTTAATTTCAAAGTAAACCCTGAATTTTTAAGGCAGGAAGGCCCATCAAACCGATACGGGGATGCATCAAAAATAAAATCTCTGGGATGGGAGCCTCATTTCAGCACAAGCCAATCCATCCAGGATATGTACAACTATATCATGAAATATTCCTGACAACTCCCTTTGGTAGAGAAGTTTTTTAAAACAAAAAGTAAGACGAATGGATTTTCGCACCCGGATAAATGAAAATCATTAATTATTAACGAATTTAAAATATTTAATAGATGACCAGAATCAAAAGACGGATCAGTCAAATCCGCGTCCCGTTCCCACCAGGGTGGAAATCCGGTCCATCATCTGCACAATCTCTCTGGTTTTGTTATTTAAATTCTGAATCATGGAATTTAAATCATCGCTTACCCCTGCGATCGCTTCAATTTCGCCAATATGCGTACGGATATGATCCTTCATCTTTTCTCCGTTCACAGAGTTCTTCTTGATCAGCTCTTCCGTCATATGCATATCCTGTATCACCATTTTGCTGTTCTTTTGCGAATCCTTCGTTAAAGCCGAATTGCTTTCAAGCATCCCTTCAAAAAGTGTCTGGGTAAACATGATGGAATCAGAAAACCCCCTCAGCTTTTCAATATTTTCCTTGACATCACGCATATCAAGAATTCCTTTCTGGATTAATTCACCGGTTACTCTTGCATCATCCACCAGACCTCCGATAAAATGAATTACATCGTCTGTATTTTTTCTGGAACGTTCTGCAAGAGTTGCGATTTCATCCGCAACCACGGCAAACCCTTTGCCCTGTTCGCCTGCTTTTGCCGCTTCAATCGCAGCATTCAGAGAAAGCATATTCGTCTGTTTTGAAATATTTTCAATTCCTTCAAGAGCGTCAGTAATATCTTCCGATGTCTGGTATAGAGAACGTAGCAACGTATCCGTTTTGTTAAACAGGATTTCACTTCTTTTCATTTTATCCTCAACCAGAGAAAGGATCTGGTCCATGGAAGTCGTCTGTCCCCCCAGAGAGGAAGTATCAAAGACTTCCAGTTCTTCTGTACTTCCCGATACAAGATCAACCATGGTTTTCACATGTTCAATTGTTGAATTCGTTAACTCAAGAATATCATCTCTATCTTTTTCCTGGGAATAAATATTTTCCACGACAACGGAAAGCTTCTGCCAGCCTTCCATTGACATATTCACAAGACGGCTTGAGGCTTTTACCAGATCATCGCCTACCTTGCTGAGTTCCCTTACAATATTCCTCTGATTCTGGAACACACCCTGAAGATGGTCGGACATCGTTACAACGCTTTCGATGAGTTCTTTAAACACAACAGTGCTGAACATAATGGGAACCAGGATGGGCAATGCGGCCCGCGCCAGAAGAAGATAATCCGGAAGCTCTTTGCCGATATAACTGCCGTAAAGATTGATGGACTGTGCGCCCAGAATAGAACCAAAGGCTATTGTCAGCCTGAAACGAAAAGTTCTTCTGTACATCAGTATGTAGTAAATGGAGATCACCAGAACAAGAACCATAAAGATCGCAAATACCATCTGAATGATAGAATCGCTGAAACTCAATCCGAAGTGATAAATATTAAGCCAGTAGGTCTGAAGCCCAAGGTAAATCGGAACGACCAGAAGCATACCGAAATGAATAAACCTGTCAAACATGGCCTGGTTGTTAATAAAATCATAAATGAAAGCTCTTGACAGAGCCATAACAATAATTAAAAAAACAGCATTGTGAATCAGGGGAAAGAACTTGTCTGTCAGAGGGATCTTATAAAATATCTGAAGACTCAGAAAGTAAACTGTAAAAATATTCAGTATGGTAATACTTGATGATGCAATTAATTTATAGATCAGATCATTTCGTCTTGTTCTGTAAAATTCAGCGCCCAGAATATAAACCATAACACTGAACAGTATTGCCTGCACAAAATGAAGGAAAGCCAGCCCTCCTTTGCTTTGAAGAAATTCCAGTATTATGCCAAAATCGTACATTTATCTAACAGGCAGTTCATTTACGAAGTCCGTTTTATCAAAGAAAACCAAGCGTTTTCGCGCTCCATATAGCGCCTTTATATATGTAAAAAATTGCGACTCCAATAATACCTATGGAAAAAACAATCTTAAGGGTACGGTCCGGCATATATTTTGAAAGATAGGGGCCGATCTGTCCTCCAATAATCACACCCGTTCCGGTAAAGAGCCAGATATCCCAGCGGATCAATCCTGCATTTAAATTTAATATAGTAATTACCCAGTCCGCTGTCGCCTCAATCAAAATTGCCGTTGCATTCGCTTTTTTGGTTTTCAGCTTCAGACCTCTTTCAAGTACGGGCTGTGAAAGTTCGCATACCCCGGTGCCGCTTGCAGCTGAAAAAAATCCTCCGATAGGAGGAATCCACATATAACGGTAAATATCTTCGACAGGGATTTCATCTCTGTGTCCAAAGTTTTTCTGAATCGCTCCCACAAACTGCATGGACGCAAGCCCGAAGATGATTAAACCCAGAATCATTTTCAAAAGATCGGCGTTTACAATTAAAAGGATATGATTCCCCACGACAACACCGGGAATGGTAAGCATAATCATGACAAATCCGATTTGAAGATCCACGCCTTTCTGAACAATATAACGGATCGCGCCGCTGGTCATCCCTACAGTTTCCGTTGCAATTCCCGTTGCAACGGATTCCTGAATTGGAAGCTTTACAAAAAAATAAAAAATCGGCTGAAACAGAACGCCTCCGGAAAAGCCGGATGAATTTGCAGTAATTGCAATCACAACCGCTATCGGAAACATGTACCAATATTCAAAACTCATTCCCAGATCCATACATTACCTTATTTAAATAAATTTCATACCAATCAGCCGCCGTCTGTGTCTGATTTCTCTTCCTGCAGGGAAGCAAGAACTTTAAGATCTTCGCTTTTTTCATCAGCGACCTGAAACACTTTATACATATTAATAAAAGCCTGGAGAGAAGAAAGTTCTACAACCATATCATCAAGAATTGTACTCAGTTCATCACCGGTAGATACGATATTTCGCAAATCCTTAAGCTTTATTCTTTTTTCTTCTATTGCTCTTGTCAGTTCTTTCGTATGCAGAGATTTTGTTACTTTTTCGTTTGCTTCAGAAATTTTTTCACGAAGCCGCTTTACTTCCTGGCGAATTTGAATGATCATTTCTTGAAGATTCACGCTCATATCATTGATCAGATTTCCAATCTGGCCGATTTCATCGTCACTTTTAACGGGGACGGTCGTGCTCAAATCTCCATCCGCTATTTTTTTTGTCGCTGCAACCATTCCTTCCATGGGAGAAACAATTTCGCGGGTAAACATAAAAAAAGCGCCGACAATTGAAGCCGTAACAACAGACAGAAGAAGAATCATTCTCATTTGAAAGATATTGAACACTTCAAAAAGAGATTCAACATCAAGAGTCTCTTTCATAAAAGCATTTGTTTTTTCTTCTGAGAAATCCTTGGAAAGCTCTATCTGAAACTGCTTGAGGACCTGATTCCTGAAAACAGGACTGCTGAGTTCGAGTATAATTTCAGCACTGACAGAAACAGAAACAACAGAAATAAGAATAAAATAAAGAAGTAATTTTTTTTTCAGTCTGGACATAATATTCCTTTATATTTTCGGTTCACGGCTTTCCATTCTGTAGAACACCGATTTCCCATTCATAATTTGTTCAGCTGAGAATTTTATTAAAAAACTCAAAACCACAATTCTGCAGCAGGTTTTTCCTGAATCAATCTGGTTTTGAGACATATTATTTTGGGAATAAATCGGTTATAAAATCTGATTCCTTGCGGCACTTTTCAAGGCAAATACTTTTCCATTCCACCTTCACAATAAAAAATTTAAATGTATACGACGTTTTTTTCTTTTATTTTATTTCAAAAACATGGTTTTTGAAGCATCTGCCGGCTTCTGTTTATTGTTGAATGGGACTTGATCCATATAACTGGTTTATCATGAACGGATTTAAGCTATTAATATTTGATTTTCAGTCATTTTAATATACTGATGAAAACTGCCGTTTTCTGATTTATGAAAGTGATTTTTATCGAATCACCTAAATTTTCCTTGTTCCTGAAATTTACCAGCTAAAACCTGCACCAGGAAAATATCTTCAATCATTTTCAGGCAAATGCCTGTTTCAGACTCATTATTTAAAATGATGAGTCTATTAAAATTGATTGATTCATGGGCTCATTTTCAGAAGAAAAGATTCTCAATCTTCTTCTGACTGAACCCTGGATAATTCAAAATTTAATTAACGGAGGCTGAGCAATGTTTCTATTTCTTATTTCCATACTCGGGCTGATTTCTGCGGGAGCCCTTTACACAATTGAAAAAACCAGAATTTACAGTTTCGGACTTGCAGGACTTTCAGCGATTTTCTTTTTCACATCAATTCTATTCACTGTGGATGAAGGAGAAGCAGTCGTTTTGATCCAGTTCGGTAAAATTTATGACTCCATTGATACTCCTGGAATTCATACAAAACGTCCCTGGGCAAATACAAGCTCCTATCCCAAACGAATCAATCAGTCTACCATGCAGATTGAAGTTCGCACAATGGACGGAATGAAGGTCACCATCGACACTACGACCTGGTTTAAAGTGGATACCGGAAAAATTGATATGATTTACAGACAGACGGCAACAAATGTAGAAACATTAAAGGAAAACATTATCATTCCTGCATTAAGGACAACCATCAGAAATTCCATTTCAAAATATACAGTAAAAGAACTTTACTCGACAAGAGAAGAAGTACAGAAAGAAATTCTTGCGGACGCATCCGACGAACTTGCAAAAAAACATGTAATCCTGGATAATGTGCTCCTTCGCGACATCAGACTGCCTGAAGATGTGGAACATTCCGTACAGGGAAAAATCCGCGCGCAGCAGGATGCGGAAGCTGCAGAATTCAGAAAACAAAAAGCAATTAAAGAAGCAGAGATCAAGGTGGAAGAAGCGCGAGGGATAGCAAAAGCTCAGGCAATCATCAACCAGACGCTAACTCCTTATTATCTCCAGCATGAAGCTATACAGACCTACAGAGAACTGGCAAGCTCCCCAAATACTACATTTATTGTCATGCCGACAAGCCCCAATGCATCCGGAATGCCTCTGATCATCGGCGCACCCAAATAAATTTTCATGGACTTTTTCCGTCCCGGACGGGGAAAGTCCATTTACCCACTTCCTCATGACTGAAATTTATGAACATATAGCCGGGAAAATTTCTGAGATTACCGGAGTTATAGATCCCTTTTCCATTATTTTAATCCTCATTTTTACAGCATTATTATTTGCAGGTTTTATCTCTTTGTTTGCAGGAATTACTTCTGTTGTGGAAAGAAAAATAGCAGGACGAGTGCAGAGCAGAATCGGACCGAACTACATCTTCTTTCGCGGGTTTTTCCAATTTGTTGCGGATGGTATTAAAATTCTCCAGAAAGAAGACATCATTCCCGACGGAGCAGATAAAATTCTTTTCCGAACAGCGCCTTATATCATCTTTGCCGCTGTTTTCCTTGCTTTTGCTTCTATTCCAGTCGGAATGAATCTGATCGCAGCAGATTTAAATACAGGGATTCTTTACATTATGGCCGTATCTTCTTTCAATGTAATCGGTATTTTAATGGCAGGATGGGGATCCAATAACAAATATTCTATGCTGGGCGGTTTCCGTTCTGCTGCGCAGATTATCAGTTATGAAATTCCATCTGCTCTGTCTGCACTGACTGTAATCCTCCTTGCAGGTTCGCTTTCCATGCAGGAAATTATAATAAATCAGGGCGTCTGGCCCTGGGAATGGCATATTGCATCGAGTCCGTTTACCGTAATTGCTTTTTTCATCATGTTTACAGCCCTGATCGCAGAAGGAAACAGAACGCCCTTTGACCTGCCTGAATCTGAATCAGAACTGGTTTCAGGTTACAACACTGAATACAGCGGCATTCGCTTTTTAATTTTCTTTTTCGCAGAATGGGCCAACCTCTATGTCATCTCTGCAATCCTTTCTTCCTTGTTCCTGGGAGGCTGGAATTCTCCTTTCCATGAAGGATTCACAATCGGATCTGTTTTTATTGAAGCAACGGGTATCGGTATTTTATTTTTTAAATCGATATTTTTAACTTTTTTAATCATCATGCTCCGCTGGACTCTTCCCCGTCTGCGGATTGATCAGCTCATGTCGCTTTCCTGGAAATATCTGACGCCCTTTTCCTTTTTATCCATCACCGGCGTTCTTTTCTGGATGGTATTGTTTCCTGAAGGACTCCCTGCCGTTCAGTACAGCATTACCGGTTTTTTTATTTTACTGTTTCTTCTTTTTATATACAGAGTCATTGCAGTCAATCTTATCAAAATGAAAGCAAATATTGGGACAACAACCACCAGGTAAATCATGAATCCTGCGCTACAGTATTTTAGAAATATTTTTGATTCTGCTTATACAGTCTTTGACGGATTGAGCATTACGTTTTCGTATTTATTTCAAAAACCTGTAACCCTGGAATATCCGAACAGAAACAAAAAAAAGGTACAGGATACTCTTCCGGACCGATTCAGGGGATTTCTCGAAGTCAATCATCTTACCTGCACAACATGCGATGCATGTGCAAAAGCCTGTCCGATTGACTGTATTACCATGGATGGCGTCAAGGTTCCCGGAAGAAAAGGGAAAGCCCCTGTCTATTTCTATATTGATATTTCAAAATGCATGTTCTGCGGTTTATGCATCCCGCCCTGCCCTACGGATGCAATTTACTTTACAAAAGAATTTGAAGGCTCTTCTTATGATCCGAAACAGCTGATTTACAGTTATGTCTCCGACGAAACAGCAAAAGAGTATCTGGAACAAAACCGCATCCTGCAGATGGAAAAAGAAAAGGAAGATGAGGGAGAAGAAAAACAATGACCGATATCCTGTTTATCATCTTTTCAGCGCTGACGGTTCTTTCTGCAGCATATTCGGCATTTTCCGGAAATCTTGTACGGAGCGCTTTTGTACTGCTTCTTACCCTCGCATTGACAGCCGGAATTTATGTTCTTCTGGGATCGGATTTTCTTGCCGTGATTCAGCTCCTGATATATGTCGGGGGTATTCTGGTACTCATCCTGTTTGCCATTATGCTGACCTCAGAAATTTCGCAAAAAAACGAAACCACAAACCCATCCAGAAAGGATTTCATGGCTCCGCTTCTCATCATTCCAACCCTGATCTTTGTAATTTTCATGATCTTTACAGGACCGAATGAAACGTCTTTTCCCGATCAACGGCCTGTCACAGAATCCATCGGTGAACTTTTATTAACAGATCACATCCTTTCGTTTGAACTGGTTTCATTTCTTTTATTGATCGGTCTGGTCGGATCCGTTTACATAGTCCGGCATTCACGCGCCCGGAATCATCAAAACCAGGATGGTGCAGAATGAATCTTCACACTGTACTGTTAACAGGTTCACTGATCTTTCTGCTGGGAATTTATACAACCCTGACAAGAAAAAATTTAATATCGATTCTGATGGGAATGGAGCTGATCTTAAACGGCGCAGCAGTTCAGTTTGCAGGATTTGCGCTTTTCAACAATGACGGAAACGGCAGAGTAATGGCTGTTTTTATCATTACCATAGCGGCCCTGGAAGCAGCGGTAATTCTTGCTCTGATTTATTCTCTGTACCGGAAAACCGGAAATCTATCTTCGGATTCCATGTCGGATTTAAAAAAATAAAATGGACTATTTCAACTTATCAACAGAACACCTGGCAGCGCTGATCATTTTTTCTCCTGCTGCTGGATTTTTAATGAACGGCTGGATTTCTTTTTTCAACATCCGTTTTGCAAAAAGGGATCTGTTTGTGTTTCTGACGGCCTCCCTTTTTGTATTTATCTCTTTTGTCATCTCTTCATATTTTTTATTTCAGATCTTCAGCTTCGGCAGCGAAGGAAAAATCCCCGCACACCTCGGCTCCTGGTTTTCCGTAAATAAAATCCCCTTTCAGTTTGATATCCTCATTGATCCGCTTTCCGGCATCATGGCGGCGATCATTTCTCTTGTATCGCTGATTGTGCATCTCTATTCAAAAGACTACATGAAAAACGAAGAAGGCTTTGCAAGGTATTTTGCCGTTCTGAATCTTTTCACTGCAATGATGCTGATTCTTATCCTGTCGGACAATATTATGTTTTTATTTCTGGGATGGGAAGGCGTAGGACTCTGTTCCTATCTTCTGATCGGATTTTATTTTAAGAAACAGGATGCATCACGCGCCTCGCTGAAAGCTTTCATGATCAACCGCACGGGAGATTTTGCATTTCTTGCAGCAGTTTTTTTCCTGATACATCTTTACAGTCAGACAGGATCACTTCTCTTTTTTGATTTTAACAGCGTCAATTTTAGTCTCACAGAGCTCAGACATGTACATTTTTCAGGACTTCCCGTAATTGAAATTACGGCATTCCTTCTTTTCGCAGCGGCTGCGGCCAAATCGGCTCAGATTCCTTTTTACACCTGGCTTCCCGACGCCATGGCAGGCCCAACACCCGTATCGGCTCTCATTCATGCAGCGACAATGGTTACAGCCGGAATTTATCTGATTCTGCGCATGTCGCATTTTTTTCTCGCAGCTCCGTTTACCATGGATGTAATCGCTTTAACGGGCGCCTTCACATCAATCTTAGCTGGAATTTTCGCTCTGTTCCAGTTTGACATAAAAAAGGTTCTTGCCTTTTCCACCATTTCGCAGCTTGGCTTTATCTTTCTCGCTCTCGGTTCAGGAGCATTTCAGGAGGGTTTTTTTCATCTGATCACCCATGCCTTTTTCAAAGCATCTCTATTTCTCTGTGCCGGCGCAATTCTGATTTATCTGCACCACAACGGCGATATGAGAAAGATGGGAGGCCTGTTTCATAAAGACCGCCTGACAGGAACTGTGTTTTTCATTGCCGCCCTTTCCATATCTGGAATTTTTCCTTTTGCAGGATTTTTCAGCAAGGATCTGATCCTGATCCGTCTTTACGAAAATTTAAATTCTGGTCCTCTTTCGGTTTTTCTTTTTTCTGCGGGCCTTCTGATTGCTTTTATCACTCCGTTGTATATCTTCAGACAGTTTTTTATGATCTTTTTTGGAAAAGAAAAGGGAAATTTCCAGCATTCTCAAAATATGTATTTTATAAAATCAATGCTGATTCTTCTTACGCTTCTTTCATTTCTTTCAGGATTCCTCAATATTTCCGGTTTCTTTACAGATTTCTTAAAACATACTGTATCTTCTATGGCCAATCAAGGAGCTGCCGGACATACTCTGATTGCAGCCGCTGCCGGCTCTCTGTCAATTTCTGCTGTCTTTATTTCCTGGCTTCTGCATATAAAACACCCTGCTTTCAAAGAAGCTGTAATTGCACGATCCGGCGCAATTTACCGGTTCTTAACAGGATGTTTTTATGTGGATGAGTTTTATCAAAAAACAGTAATTTTATTTATAAAGAAGGCTTCAGATTATTCCGCCCTCTTTGACCGATCTATCATAGACAGTGCTGTACGTTTGGTATCCGAAATTACCTGCAGAATATCCCGTCTGAGTCATTCTTTTGAAAAGCATGTTGTATTAAAAACAGTCCGGCTGATTGTGCAAACATCAAAAACTTTCGGTATGATTTCCAGAAATCTCCAGACAGGATATCTTCATAATTATTTGCATTACATTCTGGGCGGTGTCCTGATTCTTGGATCTATGATGATCTGGCTTGATCTCTGGAGAAAATTCTAACGGTCTTATGGAAAATTATATTTTATCCATCTTAATCTTTTTTCCGTTGATTGGAATCCCACTGATTCTCATCCTTCCTGCGCGCTTTTCCGGCATATCGTTCTGGATTACTCTTATTTTTTTAACCCTACCGCTTTTTCTAACACTTTATATTTACTCAATTTATGATCCGGCAAATCCCATCCGGCCCTTTTCGTCTGAATATACAGATTTAATGCTAATTGAAAATGCAGTCTGGATTGAACAGTTTCATATTAACTACACCCTCGGAGTTGACGGAATTTCTCTGAGCCTTGTGATTCTGACATCTGTCATTTCCATTTCCGGACTTTTTATCACAAGACAGGTGCCCCATAAAGCAGGATTTTATTCTCTTTATCTTCTTCTTTTTACCGGAATGACGGGAGTCTTTCTCGCTCTGGATTTTTTTCTGTTTTACGTATTCTGGGAATTGATGCTGTTTCCCATGTATTTTTTAATCGGGATCTGGGGAGGCGAAAGAAGAGAATATGCGGCCATTAAGTTTTTTCTTTTTACCCTTGTCGGCTCCATCTTCATGCTTCTCGTTCTTATCTTATTTTATCTTTTCAGCGATATCAATCCCGACCCGGAAATTCGTGAAAGGACATTGAATATTGTTCAGCTTGCAGAACCAGGCGTTCTCCAGGGACCTTTTGCAGACGGGCTTTCCCTCATGGATGCCGGGACTTTCCGAATTCTTATCTGGATTTCCCTCTTTATCGCTTTCGCCGTAAAAATTCCCGTTTTTCCGCTCCACTCCTGGCTGCCCGTTGCCCATGTGGAAGCATCCACTCCGATTTCTGTTATACTGGCCGGCATCCTTTTAAAAATGGGAATTTACGGAATCTTAAGAATTCTTCTGCCTGTACTTCCTGACCAGAGCGTTCTTCTTGCTCCGTATTTTCTTGCAATGGCCGGAGTGATCAACATTCTGTACGGATCTTTAAATGCTCTTGCGCAGACGGATCTGAAACGGCTCGTTGCATTCAGTTCGATTGCCCACATGGGATTTGCTCTTCTCGGAATCAGTTCTTTGAATCAGGACGGTTTCAATGGCGCTGTATTTCAGATGTTCACCCACGGAACCATCTCAGCCATGCTTTTTATCAGCGTGGGAGTTCTTTACGACAGAGTGCATCACAGAGACATCACCCGCTTCGGCGGCGTAATTCATTCTATGCCCAGATTTTCTGTTCTCGCCGCTCTCGCATTTTTCGCTGGTCTGGCACTGCCCGGACTCTCCAGTTTTGTTTCCGAAGCGCTCTGCCTTTTCGGAGCATTTGCACAGCATCCTTATTATACAATTGCGGCTGCAGCGGGCATCATCCTTGCCGCAGCCTACTTTTTGAATGCATTTCAAAAAATATTTTTCGGAAATCCGGATGCTTCCGGCATAAAGGAAGACCTCAAGCTGAATGAGTTTTTTGCATTACTCCCGCTAGCTGCGCTCACGCTGGTTCTTGGAATCTACCCTTCGCTCTTTCTGGACACTGTAGAGAAAAGCGTTTTCCGTCTGAGCAGCATGTTTTTTTAATAAAATGATACACGATCTGATTACACAGAGCATGGCAATTCTGCCGGAAATCATTCTCGCCGCAGGCCTGATTGCTGTTTTAACGCTAAGTCTTTTCAATATTTCGTTTATCAGTAAAAACACAGGGTGGATTTCTCTTCTTTTTTACGCCCTTTCGCTTTATTTTTTATTCACCCAGAACGATTCAGGATTCTTCTTTTCACGCTCCGTTTATATTACATCATCTTCCGTCTTCTTCAGGATTTTGATTATTCTTACAGGGGCTGCGGCCGCCATCCTTGCAGAATACAGCAGCGAAACAAAACAGATTTCCCGGCCGGAACTCAATCTCCTGATCATGGGAAGTGTGCTTGGCGGAATGTTTATGACGATCGCCTCCAATATGATCACGCTTTATCTTTCAATTGAATTCATTTCCCTGCTCAGTTATCTTCTTACCGGCATCACCTTTCAACGTGGAAAATCTCTGGAGGCTGCAGTCAAATACGCCATTTACGGCGGCGTATCATCGGGAATTATGCTTTTCGGCATGTCCTTCCTTTACGGCATTACCGGAAGCATTTATTTTGATTCCCTTCTAAACGAAATTCAATTTGGATCATTCGCTCACAGAATCATGCTCATTACAGGAACCGCTTTTTTTATTGCAGGCCTGGGATACAAGCTTGCGGCAGTTCCGTTTCATACCTGGTGCCCCGATGTTTATGAAGGCGCTTCTGTTCCCGTTACCTATTTTTTTATTGCGCCGAGAATTGCGGGCTTTGCCGTGATCCTTCAGGTTTTCAATGCTGTTTTCCAGCAGAATCTCTCCGGCGAATTTATATTTCAAGCCATTGCTGTATTGAGCGCTCTTACCATGACCCTGGGTAATTTCAGCGCCCTCAATCAGACCGGAATCAAACGTCTTCTGGCTTATTCATCGATTGCCCATGGAGGGTATGCTCTGGCTCTTTTTTCTGTTACAAAAACCCGCATTGATCCATCCCTTGTGTATTATATGGCGGCGTATTTTCTTATGACTGGAGGCACCTTTATCATCTTTCAGATTCTGTCAGAAGACGGCGAGGGAGATCTTTCGCTTTTTAACGGACTTGCGTTTCGAGGAAAAGGCGGCGTTTTTTTATCGGCTGTCATGGCTGGATTTGCATTTTCCCTCATCGGGATTCCGCCTTTTTCAGGTTTTATGGGAAAGTATTTAATTTTTGCCCATTTAATTGAAGATGGGAATTACTGGCTTGCTGTAACCATGGGCTTCAATACAATCCTTTCGATCTATTATTACATGAAATTTCTTCATCATTCCTATTTTTTTAAAAGTCAGGAATCAAAACCTGTTTCAATTCCGATTCCCGTATATTTAATCCTTGCAG
>Ga0224501_10002735_pt1 | contig 13894 bp, 10 predicted proteins | sample SF_Oct11_sed_USG_4_FD_169105 | JGI IMG/M metagenome (GOLD analysis project Ga0224501, IMG submission 169105) | Sediment microbial communities from San Francisco Bay, California, United States - SF_Oct11_sed_USGS_8_1 | ecosystem: Environmental > Aquatic > Marine > Sediment | place: USA...
ACACCCCCAGCTCCCGGAACCCCGGCGCCACCCCGTGGGCCAGCCGCGCCGCCGCGCCACCGGCGGAAGACTCCCGCCGCCTCAGCAGCACGATGGGCCGTTCCGGGGCCAGCAGCAGGTCTTCCTCGTCCGGGGATATGGCACAGAGTTCCCGGGCCGCATCCAGGTCGCGCGCCATTATTGCAAAGGGCTTGTCCTCCCTGTGCTTGCGCGAGCGCAGGCTGCCCACCGCCGTCTCGGAGAAGGGGTCGCAGGCCAGATGGAACCCTCCCAGGCCCTTGATGGCCAGCACCTGCCCCTGCGCCAGCAGCCCCGCCGCCGCCTCAAGGGGGTCGCCCTCCACCGGACGGCCCCGGCTGTCCAGCAGGCTCAGCCGCGGACCGCAGGCCGGACAGGCCACCGGCTCGGCATGAAAACGCCGCCGCTCCGGGTCGCGGTATTCCTCCAGGCAGGCCGGACAGAGCACAAAGCCGGCCATGGTGGTCTTTTCCCGGTCGTAGGGGATGTCGCGGATGATGGTGAAGCGGGGCCCGCAGTCGGTGCAGTTGATGAAGGCATAGCCAAAGCGTCTATCGGCCGGGTCCTCCAGTTCCTCCAGACAGGCCGGGCAGGTGGCGATATCCGGCGAGATCAGGGTGAACCTGTCCCCGTCCTGATCGCTGGCCTCAATCCTGAAGCCCCGTTCCCCCCTGGGCTGGATATCGCTGCGCACCAGCCGCTCCACCCGGGCCAGGGGAGGCAGCGTGTCTTTGAAATCGGCAAGAAAGCCCTCCAGGGCTTCCGGAGGCCCTTCCAGCTCTATCAGAACGCCCCGTCCCCCGTTGTTTACAAATCCTCCCAGGGCGTGCTTGCCGGCGAGTCTGTGCACGAACGGCCTGAAGCCCACCCCCTGCACCGTGCCCTGAATTTCCAGGCGGATCCTACCGGAAGCACTCACTCCGACCGCTTCCCCGCCAGGACTTCCCCCAAGGTGTCTGTCCATAGGCTCACTCGCCCTCGAATTCCTTCAGGCGCAACTCGGCGCCCTGGATGATCGTGGCGCCATAGGCCCCGCACTGGGGGCACGGAGCCAACCCCCCGGCGCACGGGAAGTTGGCCGCACAGCCGCGGCAGACTCCCACCACTGCGATGTTTTCAATGCACAGCTCAGCCCCCTGTACCGGGGTGCTGCGCGTGGCGGCGTCAAAGCAGAAGGCCAGGGCCTCCGGTTCCACCCCGGATATCTCCCCCACCTCCAGCACCACCCGGGAGATGGTATTGATTCCCTCCCGGGCCGCCAGCCTGGTCAGCATCTCCACGATATCCTGGCTCAGCGCCAATTCGTGCAAGGAGTCTCTCCGTTCAGTTCGCCCCGGCCCGCGGCCCCTCCGGGGCCTCGCCGTTCTGCAGGGCCTGCAGCACTTCCAGCACGCTGCGGGCGGCCCGGGGCAGGCATTCCTCAATGGGTGGTGAAAGCTCCATGCCCATATCGGGGTACTTGCCGATGGACACGGCCACCAGGTGGATTTCCGGCAGGTGCCCCAGCAACTGGGCCGATTCAACCAGATCCTTCAGCCCAATGTCGTGGGCGCTCAAAGTCACGGGAAACTGCGCCGAATGTCGGGGCCGCAACACCCGGATCGTTCCCGGCGGATTGCCGTCCAGGGTGGCATCAATGATCACCACCACCGGGAAATCCTCCAGGTAGGACAACAGGTTGAAGCCGCCTGTTCCCCCGTCCAGCAGGGTCACCCCCTGCAGCAGGGCTGACATTTCCAGCAATCCCCCAGCAGAGAGAAACTCCGCTTCCTCCAGTTTTCTGACGGTATGCACCCCCACGCCCTCGTCCCCCATCAGGACGTTTCCTATCCCCATTACCAGTATCGGCCGCGATGCGTTTTTTTGCTCCACCCGGAAATCATCTCCCCTGCGGGGGCCGGCCAGTTGTTTTGATCAATGGCCGACCCCGGTTCCCTCCTCAATCCTTCTCCAGCACCTTGAAGCCGTTGAAAATGGAGGAGAACAGCCCCTTGCGCTCCCGCTGATCATGGAAGTTGATGATGTACAGGTGAAAAATGAGGAACACCGCGAAGAACCACATGGAAATGTGGTGCCACTGGCGAAGCGATTCCTCGCTTTCGAAGAACCTCATCACCCAGGTAAACAGACCGGGAAACCAGGATGCGCTCATCCCGGCATACAGGGTAAATCCGGACAGCACCTGGAACAGGCTTACCAGCCCCAGCACCAGATAGGATGCGCAGGCCAGGGCGTTATGCCCGGCGCTGTGCCTGGTGTCATAGCCCTTCACCTGAAGTATATCCGTCATGAACACCCGGAACACCTCGCCCCACTGCTCTTTCTTCAGCATGACGATGGCACTCCAGCGGGCATGGGCGTTCCCGGCAAAGGACCAATACAGCCGGATAATCCAGGCGGCCACGAATATGTAGGCCGCCAGGAAGTGAATGAACCGGTTGATGCCGAACCAGTAGGAAAATGACGCCTCGGACGAGTTCATGAGGGCCGGTGGGTTGCCGATTATATATCCGGTGACACCCAGGACAATCAGGCTCAGGGCATTTAACCAGTGAAACAGCCTGACCGGTTTCTCCCAGACGTACACCAACCGCAAACTTCTGCTCTGGCTAGTCATGGCTGCCTCCTAGAAAACGTCCAGCTTATGGCTGTATGTGCCGTCCTCGTCGTAAAGGTGCACCGCGCAGGCGATGCACGGATCGAACGAATGGATGGTACGCAGGATCTCCACCGGTTGCTCCGGATCGGCCACCGGGGTCCCCACCAGGGCGGCCTCATAGGCCGAACGCTGCCCCTGGGGATCACGCGGTGAGGCGTTCCAGGTGCTGGGCACCACCAGCTGGTAGTTGTCGATCTTCCGGTTCTTGATGACTATCCAGTGGGCCAGGGCTCCACGGGGAGCCTCGGTCATGCCCACCCCCCTGGCTTCCGCCGGCCAGCTTTCCGGCTCCCAGCGCTCCCCGTTGAAGGTGCTGGTATCGCCGTTCTTGATGTTGGCCAAAAGCTGGGCATAGAACTCCTTGGACCAGTTGGAGACAAGCTGGGTCTCCAGCCCCCGGGCCGCAGTGCGTCCCAGCGTGGAGAACAGGGCCGCCACCGGCACGTTGAGAGCCTTGAGGGCGGAGTTGACCACCTCCTGGGCATCCTCGCGGCCAGAGGCGTATGCCACCAGCATCCTCGCCAGGGGGCCCACCTCCATGGGCTTGCCCTTCCAGCGCGGGGTCTTGAGCCAGCTGTACTTCTGATCCACGTTCAACTGGTCATAGGGCGGCTTGGGCCCGGTGTAGTTCAGCTTGGTCTCCCCGGCGTAGGGATGCCGGCCGGCCTGATCGCCGTCGGAATACTCATACCAGGAGTGTGAGATGAACTCCTGGATTTCCTCGGCGTTGTTGCCGTCCACGGGCAGCACCTCGGCCAGATTGCGGCCCACGATGATCCCCCGGGGGAACTTGAAGCTGTCCGGGTTGTTGTACCCGGCCGTGGGCAGGTCGCCATAGGCCAGGTAGTTTTCCAGCCCGCCGCCGATGGCGCCCCAGTCCTTGTAGAACCCGGCCACGGCGAGGAGATCCGGAATGTAGACCTGCTCGATGAACTCCCGCGCATGGTCGAACAGTGTTCCCACATGGGCCAGCCGGTCGGCGTTGAGCGCGTTCACCTCCTCGGTATTGATGGCGCAGGGCACCCCGCCTACCAGATAGTTGGGATGGGGGTTCTTGCCGCCGAAGATGGTGTGCACCTTGACCAGCTCCTTCTGCCATTCCAGGGCCTCCAGGTAGTGGGCCACCCCCAGCAGATTGACCTCGGGGGGCAGCTTGTAGGCCGGGTGGCCCCAGTAGGCGTTGGCGAAGATGCCCAGCTGGCCGGACTCGGCGAAGGCCTTGACCCGCGCCTGGACGTCGGCGAAGTACTTGGGCGAGCTCTTGGGCCAGCGGGAGATGGATTTCTGGATTTCCGATGTCTGCCGGGGGTCCGCCTTGAGGGCGTTCACCACATCCACCCAGTCCAGTGCGTGCAGGTGATAGAAATGCACCACATGATCCTGCATGTACTGGGCGCAGAACATCAGGTTGCGGATCAGCTCGGCATTGGGGGGAACGCTTATTCCCAGGGCGTCCTCCACGGTCCGCACCGAGGCCAGGGCGTGCACGGTGGTGCACACTCCGCAGGCCCGCTGGGTATAGGCCCAGGCGTCACGGGGATCGCGCCCCTGCAGGATGATCTCCAGCCCGCGCACCATGGTGCCCGAGCTGTAGGCGTCCACGATCTTGCCGTCCTTTATTTCCGCCTCAATTCTGAGGTGTCCCTCGATCCTGGTTATCGGATCAACTACGACTCGCTTGGCCATTATTCACCTCCTTTGTCTTGGTCCTTCTCGCCATCGGCCTTGCGGCGCAGGCCGGCATAGGCGGCATGGGCCGCCACACCGGCGGCAGCGGCGGCAACCGCCGTCAGCCCGATGGAATCGGCGGTGGACTCGATGCCGAACCCGGGGAAGGAAGGAAGTTCTTCGTAAAATGGCCCGTTGTCCCAGAAACCTGCCTCGGAGCACCCGATACAGCCATGACCGGACTGGATGGGGAAGCTCACTCCCTCGTTCCAGCGGGTTACGGCACAGGCGTTGTAGGTGGTGGGACCGCGGCAGCCCAGTTTGTACAGGCAATAGCCTTTGCGGGCGTTCTCATCATCGAAGCTTTCCGCGAACAGCCCCGCATCAAAGTTGGGGCGGCGGTAGCAGGTATCGTGCACCCGGCGCGAATAGAAGGCCTTGGGCCGGCCCTGGCTGTCCAGCTGGGGAATCCGCCCGAAGGTCAGCAGATGCACGATGGTGCCGGCCATCACCTCGCCGATGGGCGGGCAGCCGGGCACATTGATGATGGGCTTGCCGGATATGATCTTGTGAATGGGGGTGGCCGATGTGGGATTGGGCCGGGCCGCCTGCACGCAGCCATTGGAGGCGCAGCTGCCCCAGGCTACTATGGCCTGGGCGTCCCGTGCGGCCTCGGTGACTATGTCCAGGGCCGTGCGCCCCCCGATGCAGCAGTGCACCCCGCCGTCGGCGGTGGGAACCGAGCCCTCCACCAGCATCAGGTACTGCCCCTTGTATTTGGTCATGGTGTCGTGCAGTGATTTTTCCGCCTGGTGTCCCGCCGCGGCCTGCAGGGTCTCGGTGTAATCCAGGGAAATCTTGTCCAGCACGATGTCCGCCACCAGGGGGTGGGAGGATCGGATGAAGGACTCACTGCAGCATGTGCATTCCTGGAAGTGGAACCAGACCACCGGGGGCCTGGGCTTGGTTTCCAGGGCATGCACCACCTTGGAAAGAGCGCCGGCCTCGATTCCGGCAGCGGCGGCCAGCCAGCCGCAGAGCTTCAGGAAATCCCGCCGGGAGTGTCCATGGCTGCGCATCTGTTCCCAGAGCGTCAGGCGCTTTTGCAGCTTCCCGGGGAGTGGCTTTTTGGCATTCATGAATTCCTCCCGTTCTTGAGACCTTTTATGAAGGACTTCTACCGGGGCGACCCTGTCAGCTTTCCCCCTGGTCTTACTGCCTGGGTTCCCGCCGGATCTTCTCTCATCAACACCTCTTCGCTACATCCTTGCTTTCCCCTCTTTTCCCCCCATCCTTTCAACAGCAATTCCCCTTTGCTTCCGAACATCATCATTTACGACATTGGTATTGCTATCCCATGCTTAGCATAATCCCGGAGTGTAAAAACATCAAGCACTCAAAACAAAGCTTTACGAATAATAATATGCGTTTTGTACTAAAATAACAGTAAGTTGATGATTGCCGGTTTCCCTGCGGCAATGGTAAGCTTGGATCAAGAGCGGATTATTTCCACTACCGCCCTGAGAAAGCGCAAGTGGCCAACCAGGCAAGGAGGGTCTGTAATGTGGAGTGTACTGCTGCTGGGATTTTTGCTGGGATTGAGACACTCGCTGGATGCGGATCACCTGGCCGCCGTGGCCACCCTTTCCGCCGAGGGGCGGGGCCTTTCCCAGGGCCTGAGGCTGGGCCTGAGCTGGGGGGTGGGACACGCCCTGCCCCTGTTCCTGCTGGGCTCCATAATTATACTCAGCGGCGAGGTCATCCCCCCCGGCGTGGCCGGTGCCCTGGAGGCACTGGTGGGCGTTATGCTGATCGTGCTGGGAGCAGGGGTGCTGTGGCGGTTTCACAGGAACCGCGTTCACTTTCACATTCACCAGCATCACGGACAAACCCGGCATTTCCATGCTCATTCCCACGCCGGGGAAAGCATCCCCCACAACCCGGAGAGCCATAGACACAGGCACGCCAGGGGGCTGAACCGCAAGGCCCTGCTGGTGGGGGTGGTGCATGGCTGCGCGGGCACGGCAGCGCTGGTGCTGATCACCGTGAACGCCATGGGATCACTGGCCTGGGGGATGGTCTATATCGCCCTGTTTTCGCTGGGGGCGCTGGCCGGGATGGCCCTGCTCTCCACCCTGATCTCCCTGCCCATGGAATACGCCGCCCGCCGCGCCAACAGCCTTTACAGGGGGCTGATCATATCCATCGGGGCCGGAACCGTGATTCTGGGATTAAGCATCGTTTTACCGGTCCTGTTCTCCTGACCCCCCCACCCGGACGCCGCAATCAGAACCCCTCAATCTTCAATACCACACTGGCGGGCCAGCCATGCCAGGGCCTCGCCTGAAAGAAGGGGCGAGAGCCCCTGCCAGACCAGGCCGTGATAGCCATCCAGCCAGCGCTGCTCATCGGCCGCCATCAGTGAGCGGTCGGTCAGGCGGCTGTCGAAGGGAATCATGGTCAGGGGGTTGAAGCGCAGCCAGCTCTTGCCGGCAGGATGGTGGGGCAGCCCCAGGGCCTCCTCCACCACATACAGGTTTTCGCAGCGGATTCCCCCCCAGCCCTGGCGGTAATAACCCGGCTCAATGGAGATGACCACCCCCGGCTCCAGGGGCAGCTTGCCCTTGGTGCTTATGCTGTGCGGGCCCTCGTGCACGTTGAGAAACGCTCCCACCCCGTGGCCGGTGCCATGGCCGTAGTCGTGCCCCTCATTCCACAGCGCGGAGCGGGCGATGGAATCCAGTGTCTGCCCGGATGTATCGTCCGGGAACACCTGGGCGGCCAGCCTGATATGCCCCCGCAGCACAGCCGTGAAGCGTTCGCGCTGCTCCTGGCTTGGCTCACCCACAATGATGGTACGGGTATCATCGGTGGTGGCCCCGGCAAGCTGCACCCCCGAGTCCACCAGCAGCAGTCCGCCGCTCTGGCCCTCAGGGGGCTCCAGCCACACCTGGGGGCTGGGGGTGCCATAATGCACGATGGCCCCGTTGGGCCCGAACCCGCAGATGGTGTCGAAGCTGAGGTCGTAGAACCCCTCCTCGGTGGCATATTCCTCGGCCAGTATCGCGGCGAAATCGGCCTCGCTGACGCGGGTGCCCCCGGCCAGCAGCCCTTCCAGCCGGGCGAAGGCCCGCACCTTGGCCGCCCCGGCCCTGAGGTGGGCCTGCCTGCTGACCTCGATTTCCACGGGGTTCTTCAGCGCCTTGAGCCCCTGCACCGGGTTGGGGCGGAATGCCATGGCTGTCTTTTCACTGTCCGCCAGCCCCTCCACGATAAGCAGGCGCACCCCCTCGGAGGTAGCCACCGGATCGAACCATACCCGGGCATCCCCCGCAGCCAAGCCCCGCACCGCTTCACGGAATCCCTCATAGGGCGCCGTCTCCAGCAGCCCCTCCAGTCGGCGGGCGCTCGCTTCCTCCAGGGAGCGGTCCGTGAACAGAACCGCCCTGTTCTCCGTGAGCAGCAAGTAGGACTCGAACACAGGGTTGCGGGGCACGTCGGAACCCCGGAGGTTGGTCAGCCAGGCTATCTCGTCCGGCCTGCTGAACAGTATCGCCCCCGCGCCCCCTTCAGCCAGGGCGTTCCGCACCCGGGCCAGCTTGTCGGCAAAGGACTCGCCGGTCAGGTGGTCCGGCAGGCCCTGGATCATCCCGTCCGGGGGAGCGGGACGCTCTTGCCAGACCAGATCGACCAGGTTGCCTTCCACGGGAACCAACTCGGTGGTGGTGTCCTGCAGCGCCTTATTCAGCCGCCCCAGGGAACGCATGGTGAACAGGAAGGGATCATAGCCCACCCGCAGGGGCGGTGATGTGGCGGCGGCTGGCTGTGGGCGCCCGCCTTTTTTTCCGCCCTTGCTCTCCGCAGGGGGGTTCAGGCTGGCCAGGAAGGCCGGTAGATCAACCACTCCGGCCAGCCCCAGCCTGTGTACCTGATAACTATCGGTGGGAGCCTGGCTTTCCGCCTGAAGATGATAGCGCGAGTCCACGAATAGATGGGCCGCGTCGGCGGTCACCGCCACATCGCCCGCCGAGCCTGTGAAGCCGCTGATGGCCTCCCGGCGCAGTTTGTACAAGGGGGGGAACTCGTTATGGTGCTCATCAATGGAGGGCACGAGGTACACATCCAGTCCCAGCCGGGACATGTGTCCGCGCAAAGCCAGCAGTCTTTCTGCTATCCGGCCCATTGCATCCGCCATCGTTGATGTCGCGCTGAAAAATACAGCGCCGAAAATCCTTGCACCGTGAGTGCACTTATTATACTGCAAAAAGCATCCGGGCGCCGTCCTGTGCGGTCAGCGCCCGGTGGTGGCCCGGGTTTACTCCCCGGGGCGCAGGGGCCTAAGGGCCCGGCCCGCCGTCCACAATTCGGAATCAGAAATTTCCTTGAGCTCCTTTTCCAACTGCTCGCGGTAGTCATCGCGGGAGTTGGCCTCGATGGCCTTGCGGGTTTCCGTGCCCTCCCTGACGCTCTTGTAGCACTCCTCGATCACCGGCTCAATGGCGGCCTGGAACCTGGGAGCCCAGTCCAGCGCGCCGCGCTGGGCCGTGGCCGAGCAGTTGGCATACATCCAGTCCATGCCCCGCTCGTTGATGAGGGGGTACAGGCTCTGCAGGGCTTCCTCCACGGTCTCGTTGAACGCCTCGGAGGGGGAATGCCCATTGCGGCGCAATACGTTGAACTGCGCCCGGAACGCCCCTTCGATCATGCCCATGAGCACGCTGCGCTCACCGGTGAGGTCACTGTACACCTCATGCTCGAAGGTGGTCTGAAACAGGTGGGCCGACCCGATGGCGAAAGCCGTGGCCAGGCAGCGCTCCTTGGCGCGGCCGGTATAGTCCTGATGCACGGCCCAGGAGGAGTTGAGGCCCCGGCCCTCCTCGAACAGCCGCCGCAGTGAAAGCCCGCTGCCCTTGGGGGCCACCAGGATTACGTCCACGTTTTCCGGGGGAACGATGTTTGTCTGGTCCTTGAACACCACCCCGAAGCCATGGGAGAAGTACAGCGCGTCGCCTTCATTCAGGCAGCTTTTCACCATGGGCCACATCTTGATCTGCCCGGCATCAGAGGCCAGGAACTGGATGATGGTTCCCTTGCGCGCGGCTTCCTCTGATTCGAACAGGTTCTTGCCTTCCTCCCAGCCGTCCTCCAGGGCGTGATCCCAGGAGCGCCCCTTGCGCAGACCCAGGATGACGTTGAAGCCCTGGTCACGCATGTTCAGCCCCTGACCCCGGCCCTGGGGGCCATAGCCCAGAATGGCGGTTTGCTCGCTCTTGAGGATTTCCCGGGATTTCTCCAGCGGGAAGTCGCTGCGCTCGATGATCTCCTCCTTCACTCCGTTTATATCGATGACTTTCATGTGAGTCGTTTCTCCATGGCTTGTTTTGTTGGCCGCCGGCATGCGGCGGGGGTATTCTTCCGCCCCGGGAATATTACATATCCGGCGCTTTTGCTGTAATCCGTAATGCAATCCCTGTTTATATGGCCTAAATTACAACAATATCCCCACCTAGCCCCAAAGCTCAACCGGGAAGGAGTTTTTTGGCGAAATTTTTACCGGCCGCGCACTCCGACCGATTTACCGGTTTTGCAGCCCGGCGTAAAAAGCCCGGGGCTCCCGGCCGTGCATAAACTAGCCGAAGTGGCCCTGGTCTATCCGCCGCTTGAGCCGTAAATCGGGATGAATAACCCGGCCACCCAGGGCAGGCCCCTGGAGGAGGCCTTCTTCAAGCAGGTGCTGGGGAAGGGGGGAGAGAACACGAAGGGGGCGGGGTGAGAAGTGGGCCGAGGTCTGGCTGAACGGGCCGCCAAAATGGAATGGGTTTAGTTGCTGGTTCCGTGTTGCCCAGGCGCTTCATATATTGTTTTTGTGGATCAAAATCACAAAAAATGATAAACCTTGATAGGAAGTAACTGCTTTTGAAGTCAAAAGGCACTGAAACAAAACCTTCCTCCAAAGGATTTTCTCTTTTATGCAAGAGTCTGTGTGCTAAAAGCCTGAACCTTCAGGCTCGCATGTCCGCTATTTAAATTTCCTGCGCCGCAGGCCAGGGATAATGCCTACCTCTTTTCGGACAGAGCAATGCACACAAATTTCGCGAGAATTTGCGCCGACTATGGCCAAATGCTTCATGTGTTTAACGAGAAAAATCAACCAGAACCCGTTACCTCGCTCAACATTGAACAACGTCCAGTTGTTGGAGACTGGGTTCAACTCGATTCGCATAAACGAATTATTGGGATCAAGGATAGTTACTCCCAGATCACTCGGATTAAATCCGATGGGAGCACCCAGCCGCTTGCCGCAAATGTTGATCACATATGGATTTTCTTCCCTTTGGACCGAGACCCATCCCTAACAAGATGGGAACGTTTCTGTTTATTTGCTGAATCTCAGGGTTTTAAACCCACCATAGTATTAAGCAAGTCGGACCTTTGCCCCAATCCCCAGCCATGGATATCCATGGCCTATTCTCTGGGATTTGGGGAGGACATCCACCTTGTTTCTTCGGAAACCGGCACCGGAACAGCAGAACTGGGTGCATGCTTGGCCCACGGTAAAACCGCTTTGCTTTTAGGCCAAAGCGGGGCCGGGAAATCCAGTTTGGCCAATGTGCTTTGCGATGACTATCAGCCGGTTGCCCCGGTAAGAGAGGCCGATCACAGGGGACGGCACACAACAACCATCCGTCGTTTGATATCAACAAGCGCTGGGGGATATTTGCTGGATATCCCGGGGCTCCGTGAGTTGAGTTGGCACGGACAGGATGAAATGCCAGATGAATTCAGAGTCTGGACAGACCAATGCCTATTCAGCGATTGCAATCATTTATCGGATAAGAGTTGTGCTTTGATTGTGGCTGTGGGTAACGGTCAAATCCCTCTGCACCGGTATGAGCATTGGAAAAAGCTTGTGCGGGAGGCGTCCTATCTGAACAGGCGTGAGGATCCAAAAATGGCTTCTAACAGCAAGCGCAGATGGAAGCAAATCCACAAAAATAAACGCCAAAAAACCAACCGAGACCGGATGGATGACAACTGGTAACAGAAAACCCACATTGATCAATGTCGCCTTGCAGGGATTTCGAGAGATGGTGGCTTCCTCATCGCAGGGGCACTTTGACAGTGAACTTGTCCAGTGCAAACACTAAGACGCCCAACCGGTGCTGCTGGTCGGGCTTGCGCGACTTGCCCTCATGCCGTGGACGCCATGGAGGAGGCCTTCTTCAAGCAGGTGCTGGGGAAGGGGGAGGATAATTTTTCAGTATGTGTTTTTGTTAATATATTCCCTCATTCCATTTCTTAATATTTCTAAAAACGTATGATTCCTAGCTTCTGCATCTGCAACAATAGCATCAAATGAAATCGCAAATGTTGGGGTCGGAACTATGTTTTTATCAGAATTAAATGTCTTATATTCCTGGTAGTAGATTTTCCCTTTAGAATATAACGGTGCCCAGTTATATTGACGGAGCAATTCCCCTAGCGAATCGTTTATTTGGATTACAGCATAATACCAAATACGCTGGATATTTGGACAGTGCTTTACAAGCTTTGTCGCTCGGCTTAGAAGTTGACTTATTGCGTTTAAATTTTCTTTTTCATCATCTGTTTTTTTCTTAATTTCAACAACCACAACATCAACATATTTTTCATCCTTTGGATCTCCAGAAAAAATCAACGCAATATCTGGCCTTCCGTCATCCTTGTAGTCCTCATCCTCGAGTCGTATTGAGTTAATTATTTTTTTCATCCGCTTCTCGCTTAGTATGGACCTAAATCCCATAAATTTATCATCAAGAAGCCATGCATTATTTCTATAAATGTCATCAATTAAACTGTTCTTATCAAACTCATTAAATCTTGGTACAATCAAATTATGAATATCAGACTCAGTGTTATTTTCTGTCATTCCTTTCATGCGATTTATAATTTTTTCTCGATATAAAATATATTCGGTTAATGCTCGGGAGGAAAATTCTAAAGATTTTTTATACATTTCTTCATTCACACCATCACTTTGTAAAACTTTTTTCTGCTCTTTAAAAAACCTTTGCTGTGCAGTGGTCAAGGATTCATCTTTGTCCACGAGTCCAACAGTGTCCGCTTCAAAAAAACCAAGCAAATGGGGAAATTTTTCCTCAAGCTGATTTTTTGTATCAGTGTTTATTTTAGTAATCTCTGGAATTGTCTTATTCAAGACAGTGCCGATATTTTGTCGCAAAACGCTAAATAAATATTTGTCGTCGATGTTTTCCGGTAATACAAGTTTTTGACGAGATGAATCCGCTTTTGAACGAAACAGTTCCGATTCAAAAAGAAATACACATTTATAATTGGGGGGGAACGATGACTCTGGTAACAATTTCAATGGGACAGTTCGCCCATCTATGCTAGCGGCAGTAAGATAAGTTTTTGCGTTCTCAGAACTGCTAACATAGTAATACATTTTAATATCAGATATTGAGTCAATTTGAGCATCCTTTATAACTTTCTCTTGCATTACTGGGAGGTCACCAGCATTTATATTACTTTCGTGAGGGAAAAATTCTTTTTGCGGATTTGTTTCATCCGTATTCAAATCAATTTTAATATTAAATGCGTCACCTTTTCTTTTCATTTCAAGAAAAGTAGGGAGAAAGTGATCAATTATGTGCGGTTTTAGGCTATCCGGTTTTAAATCTTCATATGACTTTATGCGCTCTCCTATAAAACTCTTAAATGTAAGTATTGTTTTTTTTGATTTATCATCTGTTTGTTTTATGGTTGATTTACCTTTGAAGTTTTTTTCGTAGGTAAATTCTCTTTTCCCGCCATTCCATGTGCTTTCGACATCAATTTCTTTAAAATACTTAAGGAATATTAATCTCCCCAGGCCCTTATGATAGGTGTCCCTTGGTTGAAGTAAAGTTTTAAAACGGTTAAAATTATCCATTGAAAAACCATCCCCATTATCTGTGATTTTTATTCTTAAAGTGTCGGGTTTATCAAAAGCCTGGATATCAATTGATATGTGTATCTGAGATGCTTTTGCATCCAGGGCATTAGCAATTGCTTCGAAAATAACATATCGGAAAGAAGGGGATGGGAAAAAAAGTTCTATTGCGGCATTTGGCTCAATATCCATTTGATTTTCCCTTTTTTTTATTGCCTAAGGTGTTCACTTCTAATTCGGGGTAGCCAAACCTTTACTTTACTTTGCTTTAGAATATCCGCCTAAAGGATTTCTCATTTAAATATAATTAGCAATTTAAAATGAAACGAGCATCCCCTGTCTATCACATTCCTCTCAATTCCGCAGCAAAAGCGCGATGCGTCCCCCCTCAGGGGGGATGAGAGGGGGGTGAATTGCCGGCACAAAATCCCACAGGGATTCGCACCCGCGAAAGCGCTGGCTTTGCGGGCACATCTCTTTGAATTGTCGATGGATTTGGAATGGAGACGAGGAGGATCGAACTCCCGACCTCGGCATTGCGAACGCTGTTCATCGCTCTGAGTTAATTGAGTATTTTGGGCTTTTCGCTCACTTTCCGCTCAAGCAGGTCGGTGAAG
>Ga0224501_10002738_pt1 | contig 13892 bp, 10 predicted proteins | sample SF_Oct11_sed_USG_4_FD_169105 | JGI IMG/M metagenome (GOLD analysis project Ga0224501, IMG submission 169105) | Sediment microbial communities from San Francisco Bay, California, United States - SF_Oct11_sed_USGS_8_1 | ecosystem: Environmental > Aquatic > Marine > Sediment | place: USA...
ATCTCTGGTCCGGTTCAGAAATATCTTATTTTTATCCAGGAGGCCGTGAACGTCCTTCAAAACCTTCCTGGTTTCGGCAATCGCTTTATTGAGGACTTCTTCATAGTTGGGGTGGAAATCAGCCCTGACTCCGCCTATCCGGATGTAGGAGGTGGTCATCCGAGCTCCTGTTGTTTCCTCGATGACATCCCAGATGAACTCACGCGCTTTGATCTTGTAGAGGAACACAGTGAAGGCGCCGCATTCCATGGCCATGGCTGCCAGGCAGGTGAGATGATCCGAGATGCGCGAAAGCTCACTCATGATGACCCGGATGTACTGTGCTTTTTCCGGGGCTTCGATACCCAGCATCTTCTCCATGGTCATCACATAGCCCAGGTTATTGATCAGGGGCGAGACATAGTTCATCCGGTCTGTATAGGGCAGCAGGTTGAAGTAGGTCTTATGCTCGCAGGTCTTCTCTAAACCCCTGTGCAGGTATCCCACTTCCACTTCTGAATTGAGAACCCGTTCCCCATCCAGCTCGAGCATGATGCGGATTGTTCCGTGCATCGCGGGGTGGGAAGGCCCCATGTTGATCAGGAGACTCTCTTTTCTGGCTTCCTTTTGAATTCGTGTCGTCATTTTATTTTCTCAACCGTATCCTGGGCTGTCGCTTTCGCAGCGGATAATCCTTGCGCAGAGGAAAGCCTTCGAATCCGTCGTACATGAAGAGGCGTCTCAGGTCCGGATGGCCGTTAAAATTGACCCCAAACATATCGTAAACCTCTCTTTCCAGCCAGTTGGCATTCTTCCAGATTGAAGTCAAAGTTTCGATCGAAAGGTTTTTCTCAGAGAGAGGAACTTTAATTCTTAAGCGGTGTTTGGCGGAGAGAGAAAGGAAGTGATAGACCATCTCGAACCTTGGCTCCTGGCCCAGGTGGTCCACGCAAGTGAGGTCAAGGAGCATGCTGTATTCATACGGTTTCTGTTTCAGGAACTGAACGACTTCAAGAAGGGATTCTCTGTCTATAATAAGAGTATCGTCGCCAAAATCAGAGGATGTCCCTCTGATTTTCTCTGCAAATTGTTGTTCGAGTTCTTTTAAGATTTTCTTCTTTTCCATCTCCACTCTTGTCCCTGGGTCTTGATCTTTTCCTGCAGTTTGATCAGCGCGTTGAGGACCGTCTCCGGCCGCGGCGGACAGCCGGGAATATATACGTCCACCGGGATGATTCTATCGATTCCCTGGACCACAGCATAGTTGTCATAGATGCCGCCGCTGACTGCGCAGGTGCCAAAAGCGATGACCCATTTGGGCTCGACCATTTGTTCATATACCGTACGCAGGATCGGGGCCTCCTTCTGAGAAATCGTTCCCACCACGAGGAGCATGTCAGCCTGTCGAGGTGAAAACCTCGTCCAGCCTGCGCCGAATCGGTCCAGGTCGAAATGGGAACAGACAGCACCCATGTACTCCATTCCGCAGCAGGCTGTGATGAATGGATATTGAAAGAGAGAGTATTTTCTTCCCCAGGAGATAATTTGATCCAGTTTGGTGAGAATGAAATTTCCTTCCATGAGATTATTCTTTAATCAAATCTAATACTATCCTTATCTTCTACTCCCACTGGAAAGCGCCTTTTTTCCAGGCATAGACGAAGCCCAGCACGATGATCAGAATGTAGGCGAACATGACGATCAAGGCCGTAGTCCCCATTTCTTTGAAGATGAGCGCCCAAGGAAAGAAAAAAACCACTTCGATATCAAAGATGAGAAAAAGAAAAGCAACAAGATAAAACTTAATGGGGACAGGAACGATGCCTTCTTGAAGATAAGGGCTCCCGCATTCAAAAGGAGTTTCTTTAACAGGATTGGACCTCTTCGGTCCCAGGAACTTGTTCATGATAAGCAGGAGAAATCCCATGAAACCGAAAACGAGGAAGACAAGGAAAATTTCTACCATGAGTCTCCGTAAAATAAAGGCATAAATTTTATAAAAATAAATTTAAATTTGCAAACATTTTCAAATTTTTTTTAAATATTGCCCTTCCCCCTGAAATTGCCTTAAAAACTCAAGATTTTAACACCTTATACACAATAACAACAAGCCGTTGAATCCAGCTACCATAATCTTTAAAATAGGGTCAGTGCTCGACATTCGACATTTCTATCGATGAACCATGCCTTGCCGCTCATACATCCAGCTTCAGTTCTTTAGATCATAAACCTTCAGAGTCAAGCTTTGTCTTAAGGAGGACCGGGTAATCGAAGTTACCAAAGTCCTTTTTCTTGCTGACAAGGGCTGATACCTGCAATGTCTAACGTCGAGCCCTGACCCCTCTGTTTAAAGATTCAAGATATGGATGGCTTCATTCTTGACTTTAAGGGCTGCCTCCATCACCGCCTCGGAGAGAGTGGGATGGATGTGAACGGCCGAGGAGACATCCTGAATCTTCAATCCTTTATTCACGGCCAGCGTGATCTCAGAAATGATTTCGCTTGCATTCGGAGCAAGAATATGAGCGCCGATGACTTTATCCTTCTCATCAGCTATTACCTTGACCACGCCTTCTTCCCTCCCAAGGGTCAAAGCACGTCCATTCGCTTGAAGTGAAAAGAGCCCGGTCTGGAAACGTATCCCCTTCTCCACAGCCTCATCCTCAGTGAGGCCTACGGATGCGAATTCAGGGTCAGTATAAACAGCCATAGGAAGCGCCTCATAATTCATCTCGCTTTTAGCACCACTGGCGTTCTCGGCAGCGACCAGGCCTTCGTGGGAAGCCTTATGAGCCAGGAGCTTTCCGCCGATCACATCTCCTATAGCGTACACTCCGGATATCTTCGTCTCAAGACGGTTGTTCACGCTGATCCAGCTTTTTTCATCCAGAGAAAGCCCAAGGTTTTTTTTGCTCAATCCTTCGGAATTGGGATTCCTTCCTACTGCCAGGAGCACTTTTTCCGCCTCGCACTCAAAAGGAGTCTGAGTCCTCAAGGATATTCCCTTTAATACGGCCTTCCCGTTCTTGACCTCAGCGGTCTCTATTTTCATTTGTGTCTGGATGTGTAAGCCCTGGGCCTTGAGACATTTTTCCAGCCGTCTTGCCACACCTTTGTCGCTTCCGGGAAGGAGAGTGGGCAGGATCTCCAGGACCAAGACTTCTGAGCCCAGCCTCTGGTAGATCGTTCCCATTTCGAGGCCGATGGCTCCGGCTCCGATGATGATCATTCTCGGTGGAATCTCAGAAAGCCCCAGCGCCTCCTGTGAAGTAATGATCTCCTTACCGTTTGGCTGGAGAAAGGGAAGCTCACCTGGTTTGCTGCCCGCAGCTAGGATGACCTTATCCGCCTCAAAAATCTCCTCTCTTCCCCCACTGCTCACTGTAACCTGGTTTTCATCTTTGATATAACCGGTCCCCTGGATGACCTGCACACCGTTCTTTTTCAGCAGGAACTCCAGGCCTTTCACCAGCCTCTCCACGACGCTGGACTTCTCTTCCTGGACGCTTCTCCAGTTGCATTTTATCTTCTCCAGAGGTCCTTCGAGATTCCTGTTCTCTTTTAATTCTTTATAGATCTTGGTCTGGTGCAAAAGATACTTGGCAGGAATGCAGCCGTAGTTCATACAGGTCCCGCCGATTTTATGCTTCTCAACCAGAAGGACTCTCTTCTTCAACTGGGCTCCGCGGATAGCAGCCACGTATCCGCCCGGGCCGGCTCCGATTATGACCAAATCCCATTTTTTATCCATTTCCCTTTCTCCAGAAGATTTGGATTGCTTCCCTCTATTTTTAAATGAAATTTCCTCCAGAAGCAATCAAATAATGAAAAATAATTATGATAACTTTGAACGGCGTCGCGCTCTCATCCTGACATTGTCCATCTCTTGAGTTGTTCCAAGTGTTTCTCTTTCCATGAGTCTGGGGAAACGCACGGCAAGGGGCGAAGCAACCTTAGGAACAATGACTGAACACGTGTCTTGACAGCTCTAGATAAATTGTAAAAAATAATGAGAATTCAAAGAGAGGAGTATTACTTCGCTGACAGAGCCCCGTCCCTTTAAATTCTCGGCACTCATCACTTTTATTCTTTTCATTCTGTTTGTCCCCGGTTCAATCTTGGCTGAGGATTTCGCCAGTATCTGGGGACAGGTCAGGAATAACAACCAGGATCCCGTTCCGAAGGCGAAAATAACCCTCACTTCAGAAAAGAATTCCTTCGAAAAGACTTTATTCAGCGATCTAACAGGGGCGTTCAGGATTAGCGGGCTTTCCCAGGGTCGTTACACGATTCGTCTTGAAGCCGAAGGATATCATTCTCATGTCCAGGAAAGGATCTTCCTCGAGCCATCTCAGCTTCTGCATTTCAAAGCCATCCTCGAGAAATCCGAGGAAAAAAGGCCATCATCATCACAGGCCCTGGGTTTGGATTATTCAAACTGCCTCCACCAAACCTTTCTCGATATATTTCAGATTCAGGAATCCCCCTCTGCCCATGATATCTGGTCCTTGGTCGAAAATCAGGACCTATCCGCTACCACCAACAGGATCGATGTCGGCGGGCTCTGGGGAGCCATCCCCGGGCTGTTCAGCTCAAGAGGAGGCTGTTCCTGGACTCAGAACATCTATTTGCTCAACGGGCTGGATGTCACGGATCCTTACTGGACAGGAAGGTCCCTCTTCTATCCTGATTTTTATTCACTCCGATTCACCCGACTGGTCAATGCCGGACATCCTCCTTCTGCTCTTTCTCCAGGAGCCTATTTTGACCTTCTCACCCGAGAGGGAACAGACCGCCTTCGAGGAGGAATGTCCGCATTCTTCATTCACGAAAAACTCCAGAGCGAGAACATCTCCCCCGCCCTGGAGAGCGAGGGTCTGGCCGACAGCCATTCTTTCAACCATCTCGCAGACGGCAGCCTTTTCTTCTCAGGCCCGGTAGTCCCGGGCAGACTCCACTTCTTCACCTCTTTTTCCTCATCCCATGTTTCACGTGATGTGGCTGAATTCGAGGAAGAGGACAGATCATCGATCTTTTCCGGCCTTTTAAGCCTGAACTACAGGTATGATGAGAGTTCCCTCGGTTTTTTCTGGACAGGCCAGAAAGTTCGGTATCCGTCGTTTGGCGCCGGGAGAGAGGTTCCGTTCACCGCCACCTCAGACCGCAGAGACCTCTATAATGTTTTCCAGGGAATCTGGACCACGAGAATCAGAGACGTTCATTTCCTTAAAGCCGGGATCTGTGTGGCCTACGGCGATATCCGCTCCGATCATCAAGAAGGAGTATCGGACCAGCATGGCCTGGAAATCTTCCGCGAAATCCCGTCCGGAACCGCTCCCTTCGCTGAAAGGGACAAACGCAGCTCCCTGACCTTTCTTTTCAGAGGAGAGTCTCTTGTCTCCGGTTTTTTTAAAGCTCAAAACAGAATCCAGTATGGAATTCAAGCCCAGTACTGTCAATCCTCTTCCCGGCTGGAAGCCAGGGATAACCTCCATCTCCACTTCTTCGATGCGGTACCTCTTGAAGTAGTGATGTACAACACTCCGGTCCGGCATCGGGAGGCAGGCCTGCATCTCAACCTCTTTGCCCAGGATTCCATCATTCTGCGAAATTTCATCTCTTTTTATTTCGGACTCAACCTTGCCTTCAGCCATGGCCGGCTCCCCTCCCAGGAGCCCAACACGATTTTTGAATCCCGTATCGGACCATACAGGAACACAATCACCTGGTTCAACCTGTCTCCCCGCCTGGGAGTCATCCTGCCTCTTTCCAAAGCCAGAGCTTCTGCCCTCAAGCTTTCGCTCGCCCGCTACTACTTCACCCTTCCCCTCCAGTATCTGACCTACGGCAGCCCCAGTGCCCTGGGAGGGAGGGTCTATTCCTGGAACGACCTGAATTCCGACGATCAGTATCAAGAGGGGGAAGCCGGAGCGCTCATCAGGCGGGAAGGCCCCTTTTTCTCCACCATAGATACAGGTTTGAAGAGGCCGTACACGAATGAACTGACGGTCTCCTTCGTCCATACCTTTGGCGCCAGCTGGCGTCTTTCAGTGGGAGGTTTTTACAGAGAGACCAGGAATCTGGTCGAGACTCTGAACATCGGTATCCCCATTTCGTCCTACCAACCGGTACAATTTTATGATATCGGCGATGACCGAATTCCCAACACTCATGACGATTTGACCTTTACGGTTTACAACCAGGACACCGGAACCTTAGGCCAGGACTTTTTCCTCCTCACCAACCCGGACCCAGACGGGAGAGTCTCGAAGTATCATGGTTTGGACCTCACACTTGTCAAAAAATACAGCCCAAAATTCACCTTCTTTCTCTCCCTCACGGCCATCTCTGCCGTGGGGTCCACAAACCCGGGCAACACGGAATGGGAAAACGACGACAGCGTCATCGGCAGCCTCTACGACAATCCCAACACTCTTATCAATTCAAAGGGGGAAATGCGCTTTGACCGGGGCTATACGGGACGGATAGGCGTGAACTACCTGGCCCCTCTCGGCATAAGAGTCGGATGCATCATCAAGTACTACGACGGCCAGCCATTTGCCCGCAAGATCATCGTCACCGGGATGAACCAGGGTCCATTCTACATCCAGGCCCATCCTCGGGGCGTGTCCCGTTACGAGTACAACATGACCGTAGACATCCGGCTGGAAAAAAAATTGAGTATCGGCAGGACAGGTTTGAGAGTCATACTGGACGGCTTCAACCTCCTGAACAGAGCGCTGGCCACCGAGGAGAACGAGTGGACCGGCCCTGAGTTCCCGCTGCGTTTCGCCACTGAAATCCAATCTCCCCGCGTCTTCCGCCTGGGCCTGGTTTATGAATTTTGAAAATGCGCAGACGGATGACACACCGCAGACATTTTTCTTGTCAACAGCGAATCATTGTGTTAGCATGTTGCCTATTCCAAATTTGAATCGCGGGATGAATTCTAAATTTGGAAAACACGAGTGCCTGCCATTGAATTCTTTTTCGTGTCCCATATCGCTCATGGACTCGGGAGATATTTTCGCAAAAGTCCTCTGCGCAGCATCCGAGGAAGGCCTGGTTTTGGGATGAATCAAAAAAAATACGTCCTCATCCTCTTCACTCTTTTCATGATTGCCAGCCAGTTCTCTCTTGCCCAAACGCCTTCCTATTCCGATGAGGAATGTCTTTTTTGCCACGGCAAGCCCGAGATATCCCAAATCCTCAGCGACGGCAGAACCCGTTCCCTCTACGTTGACCCCGAGGAATGGAGCCAGGATATCCACCATGCGGGAAAAGTCCTCTGTGTGGGCTGCCACACCAACGCCAATCCTTACCTCCACTTCAGGGAGGGCTTCATCGACGTGGATTGTGCCCGCTGTCATCCCGAAGAGGCGGAAGAATACCAGAAAAACGTTCACCTGACTTTCGCTGCCCCCTCGCCGGGAAAGGAGCTGCCCCTCTGCTTCCACTGTCATACCAAACACCATGTTCTTCGTCATGATGATCCTTCTTCTTCTGTCCATGAGAAAAATATCGGCGATACCTGCGGCAGCTGCCATGCGGAAGTCATGGTCAAGAGCATCTTCAAGGGCAGCTCCATGGGAAAAATCTCCGGCCACCGCAAGGGAGACCTCTCGGAAAAGTTCGACATGAGAGTCTGTATCAACTGTCATTATGACGACTCTGCCCATGGGGTGAAACGGGTCTTCAAGGATTTCTGTTCCCGCTGTCATGATGTGAGTTCCATGGCGAGCCTCGTGATGGGGCCCACACACCTGGATTCCCAGAGGATCACCTGGCTCAACTCAATCGACAGCGGGCTGGTGATCGTTCTTGTCCTGGGAGTGGGACTGTTCATCATCTGTCGATCACGAGGAGGAATCGCCAACAATGTAAAATCCTGGTTGGAAAGAATGAGAATCCAAGAGAAAGAGATAGAAAAACCAGAGGCAGCAGAAGAGACTGCAAAGGAAGAGCCAAAACCGGAGCTGACACCAGAACCTACCCTGGAAGAATCCGGGCCAGAGGATCAAGAGCCACAGCCGGAAAAAACGGAAGAGATCACGCCCGAGCCCGGAGAAGAAAAAAAAGAGATACCAGAACAGGAACAGATAAAAGAAGAAGCGGAAGAGGATGAGCCAGCCCAAGAGGAAATCAAAGAGGAAGACCTCGAAACAGAAAAAGTAAAAGAAGACCAGGATCAAGGGCAGAGTGAAGAATGCAAGCCAGAAGAACAAAAACAGGGAGATCAAAAGGACCTTGGGGATAACAGTAAAGAAGGACCAAGTGAGGCGCGATGAAGGAGCGTAAAAAACGTTTGGCCATGTTGATCGACCTGCGGAAGTGCATCGGCTGCAACGCCTGTTCCCTGGCCTGCAAGAGCGAGAACGATGTGCCGCTTTCTGTCTGGAGGAGCTGGGTCAAGCGAGTGGAGAAAGGGAGCTATCCTCATTCGAGAGAATTCTTTCTCCCTATCCTCTGCAACAACTGCGACAACCCCATCTGTGTCACAGTCTGTCCGGTCAATGCTGGGATCAAACGGCCGGACGGGATCGTCACCATCGACCCTCACAGATGCATCGGCTGTCGATACTGCATGGCTTCTTGCCCCTATGGAGTGCGCTACATCAACCCTGAAAGAAAAATCGCTGAGAAGTGCTACTGGTGCCATCACCGAGTGGACGCCGGACTCGACCCGGCCTGTGTGGACGCCTGTCCGACAGAGGCCATGATGTTCGGCGACCTGAATGATCCCGGGAGCGCCATCGCCAAAGCCGTGGCAGAGAATGCCGTCCAGGTCATCAAGCCTGAGAGTGGCACAGAACCTTACGTGTTTTATATCGACCTGGATATTGACGCGGTCGAGGCCAGTCAGTCAGAAGAGAAATAATGAAGGTTATAAATGTAAGAAGGGCTGCTTTGATGGGCACGATCCAGCATCCGGAACATGTCTTATCGCTCATTCCGAGCCAGATGCGGCCCGATTATTGAGGTGAGCTGTGGATACACAGGTCCTGTACAATATCTTCCACCAGGAAGCTTTTGGCTTCAACATCGCCATGTACTTCTACCTCACCGGGTTGAGCGCAGGCTCCTTCATCCTCTCCACCCTGGCCTATGGATTCGGCATGAACCAGTACAAACCCCTAGGAAGAGTTGGCGTTATCCTGGCCACTCTCCTCCTGGTCATTGCTCCCTTCTTCCTTCTCATCCACATCGGCATGCCTCTTCGCGCCTGGCACCTCTTTGTCTACTTGAACTGGTCATCGCCCATCACCTGGGGCTCATTCCTGCTGATCCTTTACCCGATAAACTGCATCATCTACGGCTATTTCATGTTCAAGGAAAAAATGAAGCCCACGCGCATCTTCGGACTCATCGGAATTCCGCTGGCGATTGCTGTTCATGGCTACACAGGATTCATCCTGGCCTTTGGCAAGGCCAGGGCCCTGTGGAACACCGCTCTTATGCCCATACTCTTCCTCGCTTCAGCCATTGTCTCCGGAATCGCTCTGATGATCCTTGTTGTCATCCTCAAAGACCGCTTTTTCTCCAAAGAAAAAAGGATTGACCGGGATCTCATCATGAACCTCGGAAAACTGCTGGCTTGGATGATCGTCTTCGACCTGTTTCTGGTAGGCAGCGACCTCCTCGTGCTCCTGATTTCCCATTCAGACGCCCAAGCTGCAGCCTATCTGATCCTCGGCGGGAAATTCAGCGTCATGTTCCTCATCATCGAGAACCTGCTGGGAAAGATCATCCCCTTCATTCTCCTTGCGGTTCCTAAGTTCAGGACCCTGCCCACAGTGATCGCGGCCTCCATCCTGGTGGTCGTCGGGATTTTCTTCATGCGCTATGTCGTGGTTGTGGCTGGAGAGTTCATTCCGCTGTTATAGGAAAACATGAAAGGATGAAAAAAATAAGAATCTCCAGAAGACGCTTCCTGAAAACCGGGTTGGTCTGGGTGGCAGGGACTACAGCGGGCCTCAGAGGTGTCGGAAAGGCTGCTTTAGATAAAGGAAAGACAGCCGTCTCCAGGACTTCGCTCAAACCCCTGCGCCCCATTCCTACTACCTGTGAGCAGTGTCCAGCAGGATGCGGGATCACCGCCTACCTGGATGGAGAAAGGCTGGTCCAGATTCTCGGGAATCCCGATCACCCCAACAACCGCGGAGGCATATGCGCTAAAGGCATCGCGGGTATAAACCTGGTCAACGACCCCGAGCGTCTGCTTCATCCTTTAAAGAGAGCTGGAGTCCGCGGTAGCGGGCAATGGACGAGGATCAGCTGGGATGAGGCGTATACCGCGCTGAGCAAGCGGATAAAGGAGATGCTGCGTCAGGGCCGGATGAACGAATTCGTGGTCGATATCGGGCACAGCGACACTCTCCTTGATGAATTTTTATCCTCTCTGGGCAGTCCCGGGATCATCGACAGGGCAGCCTGGAAAAACCTGAACCGTAGCACGGCTATCGAGTCCATGGTCGGCTCATCTCATCTTATCGAGGATGTGGGAAGGAGCCGCACCATCTTTAATTTCGGAGCCAATCCCTTCGCCAATCATGACCATTTTATCGGCCTGGCTCAAAGACTTGTCCTGGCCCGCACTGAAAAAGGCGCGAGACTGATCACCTTTGACGTCCGGATGTCAGAGACAGCAGCCAAGAGCGACACCTGGCACCCCGTGAGAGCTGGAACCGACGGCATCGTCGCCCTGGCTATGGCCAAGGTGATCACGGATAAAGGGCTGGCGGACAGGGATTTTATAGAAGAAAGGACCAACCTTACTTTTTCCGGTCTCAAACGCCATCTCTCCCCATACACTCCTGAGCGAGCCGAAAGAGAGAGCGGGATGAGAGCCGCAGATATTGAACGTCTCGCTGTCGAGTTCGCCACCCAAAAGCCTTCAGTGGCAATATTCGGAGGAGGGGTGATTGATCATGACAACGGGACCCAGAGCGCCAGATGCATCTCCCTCCTGAACTGGCTGGTCGGCAACCTGGAGAAAGCCGGAGGACTCTTCTTTCCCCAGATTCCGGGAGGCGCGAAACCAAAGGAGGAACGTCTGGCCCATTCCCTTCCGACTCCAGGCAAAACCAGACACGAACTTGCTGAACTCAGGGAGTCGAACAATCCTATCGATACATATTTTTCCTATCTCTCTAATCCTGCTTTCACCAACCCTAACTGTAAATCCACAGCCCGGCTGCTCAAAGATGAGGATCTGGTTCCTTTTCTTGTGGTCATGGATACCCACCTGACTGAGACAGCCCTCCTGGCTGATATGGTTCTTCCCGCAGCCACTTACCTTGAAGGGTGGGGGCTGAGTTTTGCTCCCTCCCTGGACGGAAATCCCATCCTGAATCTCAGACAGCCGGCTGTTTCCCTGTTGAGTGTCGCCAAAGCCCTGAGGTCTCCATCATTTGACGTTGGGAAACTCTTGGAGCCATCTTTCCAGCCCAAAGGCGAAGCCGTTGAAATAGGAAGCGTCTGCCTGGAGCTTGCCCGGCGGATCGGCGGAAGCGTTTCAGGGAACATTCCCTATCAGGACACGCAGGATTTCGTATCCAGGAAAATAGATGCCCTGCCGGAGCTGAAGACCCAGCAGGGTTTGAACGGCTTGAAAGAGAGGGGATTCTGGGTGGGCAGATGTCAGGACAGGAAAAGTTCCCCGAATCAAAAAAGCACAGCGAATCCTCAAAAACTCTCGAAAGTTGAGATCTATTCCCTAAAACTGGAAAAAGAGAACAATCCTCCCCTGCCTGAGTACCAAATCCCTGCTTCGCAGAAAAAGAGAACGAAGGATAGTTTCATCCTGACCACATACAAAACCAATCTTATGGGCAGAAAAACAGCCAACTGCAAATGGGCCAGAGAGATTTTCCATGAAAACCGTCTGTGGATGAACAAGGATGTCGCCGGTCAGATGGGCATCAAGGACGGCGACAGAGTCCGGGTGACTTCTTCCGCGGGATCATTGACCGTCCGGGTCCTCACCACCAGAAGGATCCATCCCGAATCCGTGGCTCTTGCCGAAGGCTTAGGCCACACGGCAGTCGGGAACGTGGCCAGAGCCCGGCGGTTCAAGAGCGAGGACAGGGACACCCACCTCGTCTGGTGGGAAAAAACAGGAAACGGCGTGAACCCGATGGAGATAATCGAAAGAGTGAAAGATCATATCGGTGGAGGTCAGGGATCAAAGGATACGCTGGTTCGAATAGAGAAAGAGGCCTGATCCTGGAGTGATCTTATGAGCTGCAGGATGACAGGAAAGATAGAATGAGGATTAAATTTTTGAATAATAAAGATGAACTCCGGATTCACCAACAACCACTCCTACGGAGGCTTTGGAGACATGTTTAGAGAATATAAACAACTTGCCGCCTTTTTTATTTTGCTCTGGCTGGCATCATTATACCTGCCAGCCGCCAGCCCGGTCAGCCATAGCGAAATAAAAAGGCTGACCTATTCCGGGAACAACGTGGTGGGATATCCCTGCTTGAGCGATGATGGCCGGCTGGTGCTGTACACAGTGGAGATAAAAAATGGCCAGGAATCTCTCATGGCGGTCAGGATTATGAATGTCGACAGCGGAAAAGAGACAGAGCTTTTCCGGAGTGGAACCATGACAGCGCCTGCTCCCTTCGAGGAAATCCCTCTGAAAGTCGGTTCCAAGCCTCCGGTGCTGAGCGGAAACGGACAGGTAGCGATTTTCTCCTTGAGTCTCGGGGAGCCCAAAAACATCCTGGACCATTATTTGGCTGTGGTCAACACGGACGGCACAGGCTTAAAGGTTGTCTCCTTTCCGATCGACGCCTTAAAGGATAAGGACTTAGAACCGCTTTATTTCGAGTGTGCCGAATGGGAGCGGGTATCCAACTACACGATCGACAGGAAGGGAACACGCGCCGCCTGCCTGCTCAAGGGACACCTGGGTCCCAGACGATACGGCAATCCCTGCGGGATTATCTTCCTGGATATCCCGGGTTTGAAACAGCGAACCATCCTGGCTCCCGGCTTTAACGGCAGCGAGTGGGTCTGGCCGTCCATTCCCCGCAGACCGCTGCTTGGAGGAGCGTGGTCGTTCTGCTTGAGCGGCGATGGAGAGAAGCTGGTGTTCGGAGCTCAATGCTCAGGGGAAAAGACCGACTACGACCTTTACCTCACGGACTGGGAAGGACAGGTATTGAAGAGGCTCACTGATTTCCATGACCGCTGGTTCAGCCTGGCAGACATCGACGATGAGGGGAAACGAGTGGTCTTCTACTACAACGGCAGCAAAAATCAGGGAATGGGAACCTACATGGTCAACTCCGACGGGACAGGATTAAAATATCTCGAATCCAAAGTCGCTCCCAGGATAGAGCTTTTCCAACTCTCAGGAAACGGCCGCTTCATTCTTTTCAAGCACATCTACAAAGGAATAATCCTTGACCTTCAAACCGGAAAGGAAATGGTGGCCTTCGATGAGAACACTCCGGGTTACGCCAGAGGGCTGTTCCCGATGGATTTTCCCCGGCTTCCCGCTTTCTGGGGGCCCCGGATCATGAGTCTCAAGGGAAACAGGATTCTCCTCATCGGTCCTCCCCAAGGCAAGGAAACGCCTGAAATCTACATGCTGGAACTGGGAATAGAATAGAATGGGCTGGCGAAGATACAAGATGAAATTCCGCCTCATCATCAGCATCTCTCTTCTTGTCCTGCTTGTCTGCGCCGGATACCTCACAGCTTATCTTGTCCGCTATTCGGCCACAAGCGAACGGATTTGCCGGCAGTGTCATCCCGATCTTTCACAGCTCTGGAGAGAATCAAACGGACATCCTGCAGGCCAGACAGATTGCCATCAGTGTCACTCCCGGTCGTTTAAACTCGCGCCCGAAGGATGGAATGTTTTCCAGCATGCGCGTGACCAGTTAGCGCCACCC
>Ga0224501_10002739_pt1 | contig 13888 bp, 3 predicted proteins | sample SF_Oct11_sed_USG_4_FD_169105 | JGI IMG/M metagenome (GOLD analysis project Ga0224501, IMG submission 169105) | Sediment microbial communities from San Francisco Bay, California, United States - SF_Oct11_sed_USGS_8_1 | ecosystem: Environmental > Aquatic > Marine > Sediment | place: USA...
ATTTACAGTCAACACATGTTGTAAAAGCATAGCGTCAGATTATTTATTGATTTATTAAGATTCATATCCCCTGCCAACACGAGACTGTTATTTCGCTCCCTGTGTCTGTCAAAAATAAAACAAATGAAAACCAAACTTCTGCAGACAATCGGTTTCGGGTAGAGTCACTTCGTATCACAACACATCATATCACAGATTATTTAATACTCATCGGATAAAGTGGCAAAAGGGGATGAGATATAAAAAGATGATTGGTGAATTTCTGTACACCAACATGGAAGACTCAAAACTAAAGTATACAATAAAGCCTAGGGGCTGTAGTACAAATGTTATATCGCAGTGTCAATGAGCTGTCCGGGACTGACTCAATATAGAAAATTAAAAGAAATGATGTCAGTACAGCGGATATCCAGCTAAGCAAGCAGAAGAGACCTGTAGACCTTTAGTGAGCACCGATTTAGTCGTAGGCATTATGTCCTTGTCACGAGAAGCTTGGTTACTTGATCAGATCCATATTGGCCAGAAATTCGGTTTCTAGTAATTCTTTAGCACTTTTTCTCCGAGTTTGATCTCTACAAAATAACATGAGCATAAGTAAGTGTCAGTGTTAGTTGGGCAGTTCAGGTCTAACCCTCATTCGATTTCCTCAATAGATTAGCAAACTCTTTGGGGTAAGGTTTCATTTTACCACTATTACAACGTCATAATATTGGCAGGGTGCAGTATAGTAATTTTGTGACCGTCGGGTGTAATTTTTCTCAGTTACTTGGTCATCCTAACAGGCCGATGGCACTAGAAACGTTGCACACGGTAATTTTCACGGCGTTCATAGACAGATGGTTATGTGACAGACGTATCATTAGGCTAGCTGTAGTGCCTTCAGTTAAGGCCATGATGAATGCCAGTAGGAAATCTTTATACTCAAACCCCCTTAGTTTAATAGTTCGAGGTGACGGAGTTCTGAACTCTTTCCAGGCCAGATAGAGCGCCTGAATCTCTTTATATATTCGCCGTCTCCAGGCTAGGTAGAGCGCCAAACCCACTCTACATACCCAGTGGCCTTGAGGAGGCCTTGGTACATGCGGCTGATGTCACATAGCCAGGTACAGGGATGTGGCAGGCCGCGGCCTCCAGGTTGCACCAGGTTCCGCCACCGTGGTCAGCACGTGATGCCTCTCCGGCCCCTCGGGTGCACCGTTGGGGTGACAGGACAGTGCGCCTGTTATGAAAGTACCCGCAAGACCGACTCAATTCCCTACGGACCGCGCTAAGGCCAGGCGCATGCGCAGTGACAGAGACGGCAACAAGCCGGCAGGAAACCCATTAACTGCACAAATGTCAACGAGCCAGGGGATGGCAGAGTGCTTAGACTCAAGTAACAGTATCATAAAAACAGTAGTCCATGCATGCCAGCGTCATCATGCTAGTGGTATTCCGCTTTTACTGCTGTCCATTTGAGAGATACTGAAATATTGAGGCACTGATGGTTCAGCAATTTCTACATGCGCCCAAAATTCAACGCATTGTTAGCACCAACAGACTGATAGAAGACAAGGGGCCAAGCTGGTTTACTGCGGCACGACAGACAGCAGCAGGATGTTTGAGAGGGGAGGATGACTTTATGGTGGTGCTTACCTCTGCATGCATGCAGAAACAAACTCCCTGGCTGCCGTGGTGCAGATATCAGGTAGGGCAGGCAGCGGTTTATCTGAGCCGATGGCAAATATGGCCGTCATTGGCTGCATTTCAGACCTGTAAGAAAATGCAATCAGTAAGAGGTTCGAGGTGAATAATGATGCTGATAAGGATGGACCTTCCATAGCGCGCAGTGGATCAGCCGAGCTAAGGCTCAGCTGCGAGGTAATAAGGATTAGCTATGGGATTTAAAGTGTATGACTCTGCCTTCGCGTCTCAGTTCCGTTCAAAGGGCACAGTACTGATGGTTCGACAATATCTACATGCACCCAAAATTGAGTGCACCGTTAGCGCTTACAGACAGATAGAAGACAAGGGGCCGGGCTGGTTTACTGCGGGCAAGACAGACAGCAGCCCCAGGATGTTTGAGATGAACTAGAATGTGGCCAGGGATAATAAGCAACACTTTTACAATGGAGATCTCTATCTCAAAAGGAATTTCAGATAATACTGCACTAACTGACTCAACTGATGTATACAGTTGTGTACATGTACCTGATGCTCAAATGAACATGACTAAACCTTTGGGCCATGGATCGCATCATTTTTAAAACAATTATCATGAGCAGCAACTCCGGACAAAAACGCTCAATGATTATTGATTGGTCATGCACAAAAACAAACTTAGTACTCTCTTCAAATTGATTGAATGAACCAAATTGTCAACGCTGTAGAAGATATTATGGAAACAATGGATCCACAGGGGGACTCGCTATATCTAATAAAAATGTGCACTAGCTGTAACTGCGGTCAGCAACTGACATCGTTGTAATTATTTTGTGCTGATCAATCTGCTGCCTAAGTTTGACCCGCATGATCATCGAAAGACATTTGGGGTATTAAGTAAGGACTGCGTACCAGAGTACGGCCAATACAGTGTTTTGTTTTTTTTTCTGCTAGAGATAGACATGACTAGGTTTGTCCTTCTTTTATCGTTGCTCCACGAAATATGAAAAAGAAAACTAGGACACCCATGATAGCTTCAACCAAACAGATAGGCACTGAATTTGTCTTGTTGATATAAATACTATGCAAAATGATTGGCACACTCCAGGCTACGCGTTTGTTAAAAATCAACACAAAGATTGTATCATCGACTAAAGATTGAATGACTGGTGAAGGCAAATAGAACGCCAACACAATTGAAGCTAATTTATGCTAAGTCCCTAAGGTTCACTAGCAGATTTCACTTTACGCTCACATGAACTGACAAACTGAAGGGCCTAATAAAACTGTCCCGGCTCATTTGGTTTGCATCCTTATGTCTCATTCAGTTTGTTGTGTCAGTTCCGGTTTTCCGACAGGTTATGTTTGATTCAGTGTTAGAATTAGACCTAGAGAGAACACTAGCGGGCAGAGTCTTTGTGTGTGATTTTTACAAAGAGGTGTTGACAAGGTAACAATGAGTATAAACAGGACTCGGTGTGACCAAGCGATTCCCATCAGCTGCTCCACGTTACAATCTTCACTTGGTTACAATTAGCCAAATGAAATAATGATGGCATAACGTAGCTGTCGGCTGCTGCATTGACCAGTGATTGACCAATGACTGATCCAATGATTGACCGATTCTGTGAGAAATTTATCTCTGGCCCTCAAGCCATGGACAGCCATATACGAAGCTCAACCAATGCGCAGAAAATTATCATGACAGAAGACCCTTTATCCTGATCCACTATAGACAGTTCAATATAAACAGTCCGGACACAGCACGAGGTGTAAGCCCGGTCAAAGAATGTTCTTTAAATGCTTACAAAGAACGTTCCTGGTTTGAACCGACCATTAGAGTTTAAATAATCCAAAAAGTTTTATGTAGACTACTTCCTAGCACCAAATTTTATTCAATGGACTTTGATTCATTGCTGTCAACAATCTCGACTGGCTGTATGGGTTCTATGGATTTGCGGTTGGTTCGCTGTGTAACACGAGGTACATTCTATAACCATGCTCATAAAACATTGTCTTATGAACAGGAAGTTTACTGTTTCACTATAAGCCATCTGCCTGCCCTCTGTCTAACAATGAAGCGGATACTGCTGTATTCTCTCTACCATGTATCACAGAAAGGATGTTTGGCTCTGTAATGCGATTATGATTCCTTTTCAAAGTCAAGTCAACCAATGGACTTAGTCCAATTAAAGTTTATAATATGTTTCCGGAATATAACCTAATAAACACGCTCTTGATAAAAGGGCGCCTGGTAGAAGCTACAATGAAAGCGCAGCATCCGGACAACTGTAGAGCAGTCAGCTGCACATATGACGATAGTGTATCAGTGTCAGAATCCAGCAGAAATTAAAGAGATATTAAATCATTAGTGTTTGCTGTTGAGGTACCGCAGTTTAAAATCCTTTCTTGCATGGCTTTTATTTACTTTTAGCGCAGTAGAGCCAAAACACTGCCGGCTTTGATACCAGAAAGAAGCGGTAGATAGTACATGGTGCCGCTCAAAAGGAGCTAATTGGGAGATAATCTCAATTTAACAGAATACTAGAAACCACAACCTTTGGTAGCAATCAATAGGTTCCCATTTTCACAGAAGTTTAATCTAAACCAAAAGACAAACTCTTGTCACTATGGTCTTTAAATTGAGAGAGAATCGTCCTTGGAGTTTTGTCTATGAAAATGCGTACCTAAACCTGAGTGATTTAGCACTTGGCTGTTTGCACAACATTATTACACTCAGTCACAGATAAGGCAACAACTGCACTGGAACCCAATGGCCAAACAGATAAACCGGCAAAACACAGAAATAATGAACCATGAATCAGGGCCGCACTGAGTGTATTCTCATGAAGATCTGATCAACTAAGTTCGTAGACAAAGTATCCATCCGGAGAAGCTACAGGGCCTCTGGATACAGAGCCTGTATACAAAGGGCTCTATACAGAGCCTGTATACAGAGGTTCTATATACAGAACCTAGGTCACACTTACCAAGGAGGTTTGGTAGTAGCCATCTCAAAAACTGTACATCCTATGCTCCATATATCAGATTTATAGCCATGTCCAGTCTCTTTGATCACTTCAGGTGCCATCCAATAAGGAGTACCTATAGTAACGAACCAAATTAGTATGGGTAGATAATCTTATGAAATGTGTCATGTTGGATTCAATTTCAGAATCTGCTGGCCACCAAATGCTCTCCAAACCCAACATAAACGGAAGCTTACATGGAGCAGAATGGCAACTTACAGTACTCCGAGAGCTCTCTTTGGGAATATCAGTATAACAGGAGAAAGAATATACGTGTATACGTACATGTAGATACACATATACATATCTTTATTATACAGTTTGGAAGGCATTTTTCAAGGATTTCATCATTGAGTATTCAGAAGGATTTTAAAACAGGCTGCTTACAGTTGATTGTCAGTGATGCAGAATTATTGCGCTCAGTATCAGGGGGATTGCACCGAAGTTAACAGTCTGCATGACTGTGACAGATAAATCAAAATAAAAAGTCAGATGGAGGAAAATCTTTGCTACTCAGTGCATGAGAATGTTGAAATACGTATAAGTATCTAGTTGAAGTAACCGTCGCCTCGGTCAAGCAACAAAATTCGGACTGCGTGACATGCTTTAGTCATCCAGTACAAAGAATGTGAATGATAGTGAATGCGAGAAGTGGCCTAGCCATAGTAGAACTGAAATAAGATGGGCTAACCTTTCATAGACTTAAGTAACTGTGACTGAGACATGCTCAGGTTTAGACACAGTCGTTTGGCGCATCCGAAGTCTATAAGTTTTATCACTCCGTTGGACATCAACATGATGTTGGCACCTTTAATGTCCCTGTAAAGAGACCAGGGTTTGATATCTGCCTGTGACATTGATGATCAAACAAGTGTGGATCTTTGATAGTAGCTGGGTAGGGATATGGAAACGATTCCAATCTTGTTCCGCTACGCAGCGGCACTTATTTCCTTCTGTGACACTGAGTTATTCTCAGAGATTCAAAGGTCAAAAGCTATCCCGTCACAGCAGTTCGGCCCTCCAGAGTTTGACCCTCCCCATCATAATCCGAATAAGTTCGGATACAGTCCTGGTTTATCATCTGCTAGAGCCTGCTTACATTGGTAGAACCGAGAGAAGTTAGGAGCATTTAGGGGAGTATCAATGAACAGGGAGTTAAAAAATGTGTTCCATTAGAGGAATGCATTGACCGTGCATTTACCCATAGTGTATGCTAAATTAGGATCCAGTCTATGATAGAGATACAGTGGTCGCATTAGGATAGTCTATGATGGATACAGTGATCATTTGTTGTGTATTCGTCGGCACATCCTAGCCACAGGATAACATCCGGGCAAGACTGCTGGATATCTAACATCTAATGAGTACATACTAATCTAGTGACAATGGGCTCGTTTAGGCCCCGAAATACAGTACTCAGAACGCACTCAGCATTCAGTCTCACACAGACACTATTTGTAGCTCGCAACAAGTCATTCATTGTGCTAAAAATAGCTTTTCTAGAGCCTTTGATAGGACCCTAGAGCCTCTGACTTCCTGCCTCTCTATCCAGTCTCTATCCATCCATGCAGTATGTGTGGGGTGTAAAGTGAGTGATGCCCTACAGTGTTTCTATAATCACTTTACATTATCACTGCATAGAGAAAGTAATTATCAGATATTACATCCCTTTATGAGTAAAATTGATCAGGACACTTGCAGTTATCTGTTCTTTTCAATGGACTAAATGTCCGTATTCATTCGGGTGGCCATCACTTTACAGAACCCATAGTCTAATACAATGGTAAGTAATGAGCTCTGTATAAAGCACATGTCACATTTAACTCACACATAATACAGTCTTTGTCTTGATGGAAGCAGCACTCTAATTACTTAACAATAATCTAGTAATTCTATTCACTCAATCTCTCAACACTTTACTTGATTCTCTCCGACTGATGGATTCTCTGCTGCAAATCATGAGTGAGATCTCACTGGATGCTAATCAGCCATTTGGGTTCTAGCGCTGTTATCCATAGCATATACCTGATACAAATTTTACTGTCTCCATTAAATCTGACTATCTCAAAGGCAGGATAGTTGTATAGGTCAGTGGTATTGGGAGCTGGGGTCGCAACTGCGACAACCTGGGTTCAAATCCCGGTCACGACGGGCTTCTGTTGTATGAGCTCTTCATTTTAATCTTAGCTCACAACAGAAACAATCTCATCATGAAGTGGAATGTTGATATTGACCCACTAATGGTGCTCCATGTTAAGCTGTAACTGGCGACACCATCACCATAACAGTGTAGACATCATACAGAAAGAGTCATAAAGATCACAGTTTGTTTGTGTGTGACTACTGCTCTGATTACAACACAGAATGTGCTCCACTTTTTGCAGTGATCTATGTGTAACATATTTGGTTTTTTTGCAGAGCGAAGTACACCGAACTCAACAACGTACCTTACCGGTAAGCCCCTTACGGAATAAAAACATTGCAGATTTCCAGGTGTTGGATGTGACGGTCCCCTCATCTGCATGCACTAACCTTATCACTAGCCACAGGCTGTATGGGATTGCCAGGAAGTGTTTCAGAAGAAAGGAACTTTTTCTGCCCCCCCCCCCCCCGTATGTTTATAGTTGATCAGCGAATGGAAAACACGGTGTAAACTTGCATATCAGCACCTAAGAGTTCCGAGACTGCATTTTAACTGTCGTACATCGAAATTCACCTCTTCCCAGCGTTCAGTACATTATGATGTCACAGCACTCTGTTAAACTTAATCACTTGCTACATTCCCTTATCAAGGGTTGTTGGAATGAAGTGCACTATTGGCTATGAGAGTAGGGCAATTTGTCATACATTTCTTATAGCGCAGCCTTGTGTTTGAGGCTGAGGGATTTCTCAATCATTCAACACTGGGCAAACTAGGCTGAACTGAATAGCTTTTTATCTTTGCCACATGAATCTATCCACAGTCTATGTAGTGTAGATTACATAGAGTTTATTAGCCAGTATAGGAACCCTAATGTTGACTATTCACTTCCATCATTGTGTAGTGTGTTTAACCTGTCATGGGTGGCTATTCTATTTTTTAACAAAAGCTTGTTAGCTCTTGCTGTACGCCTGTCTCCAGCTTGGAGCACTGTTCTATTGTCTATCAGCGCCAAGGTACATAACAGCTATCAGTACTAAATACTGGGTATGAATGAGGAGTCAAGTGGCACTGGTCTCTCTCAATGGTTTTATCACTGCCTAGGATACTGATATGAGTGACTGTGATTCACAATATTGAAATAGCTACGCACTCGTTGTGGCTAATTTGGACGAAAGTAAACTGGACACCATTGTATCTCCTCACATATTCAAGATTTCAGCCGGCGTGTGTCTAGACTTCTTCGCTAGAACGGAAAGCCATGAAAAGATAGGACAATATTGCCATTTCGTTGAATTTGCAATCTGCAATCTAAAATCTACAAAGGAGAGGGTAGCCGGATAACTGCCTCGGTGAATATACTGTATATCTGACCTGGGGATTCAGATGGACAAACCCACCCACCCAGCCTCAATCGCATAAGAGGAGACAACTCATAAGATAGGATCATTCTACTTCAACATGAACAACATGGCTTGTTTTCAAGAAGGGCCATGCTATATATCATGGAGAAAGCACCTCCATAGGCGGGCCTCTTTCATTGAATGTTGTGATCCGAATCTGATGCGCGTGAAATGACAAAGTGGTGAAACCAGGAACCTGCGATTCTAAGCCGGGTGCACTATCCATTAACTACCGCTTCATCCTCATAGCTCCCAGGTTCAAATATCACAGTCATTATGATAACATGCCAACAATATGACTGTACGTAGAAAACTTTCCAACCGAGACAGACGATTATTCACACTTACCCACACATTCTGCTTTTATTATTACTTCTACATGCAAACTTATAAGTAGCGACTACGGTCAATACTTGATGACAGTTATTCACCACTAGTTTTTGCCTAGTGTCAAATCTAAAATACTACCTGAGATGATGACAATGACCAAAATAGCTGCCAAACGTACTACGCCTTTTTGGCTAGTTCCATCAGACAGAAATAAACACGTGAATTGGAACCAGTGAATCACCATTAGAATGAGCTCTACAGAACTGAACCATGCAATTTTTGCTGGTGGTCAGACATCCTGCGATTGTACATCATCGTTGGTGAATGACCGAAAACTGAATTACTACAGATAAGATGTCTGAAGATCTACCGAACACAGATATTATGCAACTCACGATTAAATTAAATCAATCCTTTGTTTAGTGGCAGTTAGGCTTTGATGCAGAGACAAGACATGGACAGTCATTGACAACCCCTCCTAATATCATCAACGATATACAATAATCAGGCTGGTGTCAGACCGCCAGCGGATAATTTGATCTGCCGCGGCCAGGCTGTTGACAATTGAAGAAAATAAATCTGGTTACGTTTGATTCTTACTGTAGTCCACTATAGACATACAGGATAACTCCAGGACTCTATGACTATTGAGTAGCAGCCACTGCTAACAACAGTTATCCAACGGCAGGTTTTCCTGACCAATATCAACACAACACAGTGGAGCAGGCTGAGTGGATTTTTTAATGATTTGATTTGGGTATTTTTACAGTATGTGTCCATAAAATGTGTTCTGTTAGTACATAGTACTGGTCACACAGTACCCTTGTACAGGTGACTTCAGCCAAACAGTTATAACAGTACATGTACAGCTACCCATACCCCTGTAGCTACTGGTAATGCCCCATAAATACATTTTCAGAATGAATCACACTCCCAGGCTCTGGTCATATGTATAATATATGGATTAGTGAGGATTATGGGTGGTCATTGCCCTGGTGACAAAATGCGACTCTGCGGGCAGCTGACTCGGCGCAAACAGATATCCGTGTTTAGGCTTTCGAACCCATCAGTGAACTCCTTATATAAGCATTTTTACGAGTTTGAGTTTGCTAAATGGTTATATAATAATCTGTCACTAAAGGTACATTTGATCTGTTGAAAAATTGGTTCATTGTACCACACTATTTACCCGCAAGGAGCTGTTCTTTTGAGCGAACACATTAGGCCTGCGGCTTTTTTATGAAGCGGGCCAGTACCACCTGATTGCCTTATAGAAAGGCTCGGTTTTAGGGGCTCGTACTGACCAAGGGAGACCGTCATGAGCGGGATTTGAACCCAGGTTCTCACAATTGCGAGCCCAGCGCTCTACCCACTGACCTATCTGGCTATTTCAATGACGGATTGAGGCATTGAATGACTGACTGAGGAACTAGCGGATGGAGTGGGAGACACTTACCGGTGAATGACCCCATTATCATGCAGATAATTCACCCCCTGCACTATCTGCAGAGTGTAACGCTGGAAAACCCTTTCCTCAAATGCACCGAATCGACTCAACAGAGATGCAATCGTCCCTCCCGGTACGAACTGCATGAAGATGGAGACGACGTGCTCATCCAGCGAAGTGCCGAGGAATCTGTAACAAAAGAAGGGTTGATGGTTAGAGACACAGGGGAGAAAACTCTGGTTTGGGTGAAGGTTGTTATACAATGACCAATTCAACTCGAGTGAAATCTTCTTCTAAAGGTGAGACCTGTAGGAGATTTATTTAATTACGTTGATATTTAGTTAATTTTGACATTCAATTCAAGGGATATTTTCACAATCGTTCAAGCTCAATGATGTTCAGTTAGGACACAACAGATTGGACACTCAGTGACCTTAAGGATGTCACTTAGGCCATTGATCACGCACTGGTATACATTCAATGAACTAGCAAGTCATAGCCATCAACAAAACATCCCACAGATAGAAAAGCTGGTTTTCATCCACAGCGACATGCACTTTCCCTGGGACTGAACACTTGGTTATAAAGTTGCATTATTTCACTGCCTGAGCAGAAAAACAGAAACGATGAGGTTCTCTAAATAAATTCTTGCCCTTTTTATCATTATGATTCTTATTAACATATCCCCACGGATATGAATTAGAATAGTTTGTAAACCGGAAATATAGGTTTATAAGCCTATAAGTTCATCTACAGTGTGATAAGCGGGACTGAAAAGTGGATCACGAACTTGCTAATCTGTCATTAGCTAAAAAAGGCGAGATTAGTACACGGTGGGAACAATGGCGCTGTTGGGTTAGATACTTGTTTTTGCGCCAGTTACGGCTTAGTATGGAGCACCACGAGCAAATTTGTATCAATGCTCCATCTTATAGTGAGGCTTGATTTTGTTTTAAGCTAAGATTTATTTGAGGAGCTCACACTCACTGATCCACCCAGCTATCCCTGGATTGTAATGGAGGTTGAGGGAAGCCAGAGAGTTGGTAAAGCTACCATCACATTAACAGTGAACCTGACAATGCGCATGCTCTGTCCAGAATGTGACTCGACTTTGTGTGATAAAGAATGACCGGGCAAGACCCTTGGGTACTGTGTTCGGTACAATCGAGTGCGACGGGGAACCACCCATTAGAAATAATAAGATTATCCCGGTACGGCGGGTAATTGACATGCACGACAGAAAGATGTTAACCCTAGGGAATACGGAAGAGGCAGAGTGAATGCGGCAGCAATACTCAACAAGATGCCGGCAATAGAGGGGGCATTACAAAATGGGAAAACGATCTAGTAAACAGATGACACACCGGCTGTGTGAGGTGCATACTCGGGATGAAAGTACAGGACGCAGAGTTGCGAGGCAAGTCACACCCCCTTCCTCCCCTTGAAGTAATGCTATTATCCGCTACTAGATGTTTAGATACTAGAAGTGTGCCAAATGAAATTATACGACTCTAATCAAATCTAAACATATGTCCCTTGAAATTGCAGAATTCGCTAATTAGAGAAAATCACTAAATAAACCATTGTGATAAGCTCTAATTGCTTCCACGCTAAATGGTGGATGACCAAAGGCCCAATGATTGATCCATATTTCTAATTCTATCACGCGACGAATCACCATGCTCTTTTCAATAGTGGGTAGTTAGTTGTGCGCGCAGCATCGATTTAAATTCACTCCCAACCTTGAAGATAAAAATCTTTTGAGTTTAGAAATAAATTTTTCATCCTATGCCCCATGATGGGAAGTATATATTTAAAAGCTAGTTTCCTCATGCGGCCTGTGAGAGATCAGCCAACGCCTGACAGTTACATGACAGTTACATGACAAAATTGATTACTGCGTGCTAATAAACCTTTCCCAAACCCTATAAGCCCAATGATTCCATTTGCTGCCTATCCTGATAACATCGCTATCCTAGAGTAAAAAAAACTCTTTGGAATATTCTAGGCACAAATGTCTAACAGAATGTAGGTGATTCAGTTTCTGATTCGCCCAAACTGCCTGTACAACAGATATTCAACTAACTGGTGTTTACCAAACTGTCTGTATAACGAACATTCACCTATAGCTGTCAGTGTAACTCGTATTCACCAGCTGCCAGTCTAACGTTCAACGAACTCCCCGTATAACTGTTGTTCACCAAACTGTCTGTAGAAATGTTGTTTATATAGTTTTTCTAATGAGAATAATCTAACTGTAACGTTTTCAGTTCATCTTGCCATTGTCTAAAGAGTTTCTGACCGGTTAAAAATGATCAAACAGATGGTCCAAAGGGAATAAAACTAAATAGCGGTCAGTATGTCCTTCTGTCACCAACATACAGGGTCGTAATGACATGGGGGAGAGCGGGTAAGGGGGAGGTGGTTAGGGGAAGACGGGGCAGGGGTGATGGAGTCTTTCACCCGGCCGGTACGGCATGGATATTTTAATGCCTTAGGCTTTTTATATATTTCATATTCAAAACAGTTCTTTCTCAGGCAAGGATGGTTTTCTATGTGTGTAAAAAGAGACCGGCACCTAATTGAGTAACTGAGCTTGGTGCCTTGTGGTGATGGCAATTAATCACATTCAATATGATTGAACTTTAAGTTTTCGATGCACTTCACCGAAAGTGTTTGCGAGGGTAGATCGGCTGGGATTGACTGATGTGTTTATGACTTTTGGTTCGCAGATGGTAAGAGGGGTCTCCGCACTCGTTTTGGCCGCAGCACCTAAAGAGTTATCCTCCAAAACTCTATCGTTGTACCTAAATGTCAGTTCCGCACACAAATAATTTTCAACAAATTTGCATTTCCTACTGGTAGTAACCAAAAAGACATCGAAAGGGGATACACATCCATGCTGCATCCATGCTGCATTCTATTCGTTGTCCCCCCAAATCAGTGTTCATTTACGCGTGTGGCTTGACCTTTGAGTTCAGATGGTTTCAGTTGGGATGTAAGTTAAACTAGCTCTAAGACAGCAGACCCTCCCCAGAGTGAGAGTTCTTGGACTTGATAAGCAAAAAGGTAATTATACAATCAGCGAGACAAGCATCTCTGATTTATGCAGATTAGCTACAAAAGTCAAAAAGGATTAAGCGGAGAGCGGCAGCTGGTCATATTGTTAGAGCAGCAATGCAGTAAATGGTTAATCAACTATTACTGTAACACAAAATACAAGGCTCATAATAGGACCAGCTGTACCTCTGCTAGGCCATTGTTTAGTTATCATGAATTGTTTGGTCTGCTGATTGTATTTACTGACATGCTCTGTCACGAAATGAATTCACAATACACCACTAACTCGATAACGCATCACAAAGACCATTCAGCTGGAACTTGTGCCCAACAATGCTGCCCGATCAAATGTCATCATCTGTCTCGCTAAGACGTAAAAGCCTTTCTGTGACACAATGATCATCATAGGACCAAATACTGCTTATCGAGCACAGCCCGTACATTGACTTGGAATTTAAATAATCACATGGGCCACATGATCTTTTTGAGAGAGAATGTTATGTATTCCAAGGTTCTACCACTGCGACAAATGAAGAGCCTGATGACTCAAAGTGAAAGAATCCTATCAAATTTTACATTGCTTTTAACATATTTCAACAGGACAAGCTATACTATACTATACTACACGCACCTAAGCTATACTATACGCACCCAAGCTATACTATACGCACTCAAGCTATACTATACGCACTCAAGCTATACTATACGCACCCAAGCTATACTATACGCACCCAAGCTATACTATACGCACCCAAGCTATACTATACGCACCCAAGCTATACTATACGCACTCAAGCTATACTATACGCACTCAAGTGGATTTGTAATCGACAGCCCA
>Ga0224501_10002740_pt1 | contig 13886 bp, 9 predicted proteins | sample SF_Oct11_sed_USG_4_FD_169105 | JGI IMG/M metagenome (GOLD analysis project Ga0224501, IMG submission 169105) | Sediment microbial communities from San Francisco Bay, California, United States - SF_Oct11_sed_USGS_8_1 | ecosystem: Environmental > Aquatic > Marine > Sediment | place: USA...
TACCATATCATAGCGTACCATATCATACCGTACCATATCATACCGTGCCATATCATACCGTACCATATCATACCGTACCATATCATACCGTACCATATCATACCGTACCATATCATACCGTACCATATACCATATCATATCGTACCATACCGTACCACATCATACCATGCTACATCATACCATGCCATACCAAGTATAAGCGGCATGCACTGTGCTCAATAAAAATTAACAGGTTCTATCCTCAACCGTGCGATATATTACTTCTTATTAACAGGTTGAGAGAGATTGGACCGCGAATGTCGCTTACCTTAACTAAAATCACTAATGGTGTGTGCAGTGGAGATGTGATCTATCACAAATTTATACAAAAGTCTGAGGCAGAGATTAAACAAATGGAGCGACTACGAGCGCAGAAACAGTAAGTTGTGTGATGGTTATTGGTTTGACCCCTGTGGTGTCGGTGAAACGTAAAGATACAATTCGTGACCATGCCGAAACGAGGGATGCGGGAGCTTTATATATGGGTTAATTATGACTTATATTTTCATGGGTAAACTAACAATTATAAATCCATGGACGGAGTCATATCAGACTTACATGGAGCTTCGTCATAGCCCGACAAGCTACAGTTATTGTGCTTGCTACAAGAGAGAATCATTGCAGAGAGCTGCTGAGGATAACTTCAACTGCAGTTGTTAGGTGATAGCTTTTTTGATAGTGTGTACCATAAAACCAAGAATCCATGATCGGCCGATTCTTACAGGGCTCTGAAAGAGAAGCGACGGGCGGAGCAGGAAGCGAGAGTCAAACAGAAAGCGAATGCGAAACAGGCGCAGAAGGAGAAGTCACGGATAGCAGTCGGACTTCCTGCCAAGCAAACTACAGAGGAAAATGGTAACTAAAATGGCAAGCTGAGACGAGCTCTTAGAATGCATGTCCGGTCAACGCAGAATGATGGGATAGCACAACCTTTTTTCTTGGGAGAGCACACGGTCGGGGATAGTGAGCGTGCTAGTTAGAGCCTCGCTTGTTAGAGCCTCATCTTGTTAGAGTCTCAGCTTGTTAGACCCTCAGATAGTTGGAGCCTCGGTTATTATTAGCCTGTTAGCTCCAGGCAGCCCATCACAAGCCTGCCTTCGTAATTAATTACATAGGTAGGTCAACTGTCTAGGCAGAAAAACGTGGTTACAGCAGTTTGTCTTCCTATTTTGGTCCATTGGGATGGCTGTAGCACAGTGTTGTAGGCTGTAGCACAGTGCTGGGATGGCTGTAGCACAGTGTTGGGATGGCTGTAGCATAGTGATGGGATGGCTGTAGCCCAGTGTTGATTTACCGTGTAGGGGAAGATGACTCTGATGACCAAACTGTGACACCTGGAGCTGGAGCTTTGTCTGACTCTGAGCTCGATGATGCGGAATATTACGAGAAGGAGGTGGGAGAGAAACCCGACAAAGGTGAGTGAGTGGTCACAACCACAGATTCGGGACATAGAGTTTCATTTTCTGATTTTTGAGGATGTATATCATGGCCCGTTACTCCAATGGATTGCCTGGATGTTTGTTGTTACCCACGTTGAATGGTGAGTATGCCATTGTGTGCTACAGGCAGGCTGACTCAATGCTTCACAGCTGTTGATCAGGTCCGAATTCACTGGTCAAAGCCAGAATTTATTTTGAATGGATTCATTCTTTGTTATTGTTAAAACTGGGTTTCGGTTACATGTTTTGAATGAGAATTAGAAATACTTGAACTCAATAGGTTACATTATAGGCCAATTTACTCACCTGAGAAATGTATTACACGATAATATGAATTGGAGCCGTGCTTATTTTTCGGACCAGTGATTTGTATAATTTTCAGATATGTTTGCGAAGAAAGCTAAAAAGAGGACCGCAGGAGATGCGGCTCCGAAACATAACAAAAGGTTCCGACCGAATGAAGGCAGGCCCCAGGCAATTGGCAAACCAGCTGCAAAGTCTGGTAAGGGGGGCATACCAGCCAAGAGCAACTACAGAGGACGACCAGAGAACTTTAAATCTGACTTTACTGGTGGCGTCAAATCAAAAGGCGGTACTAAAGGGTCAAAGGACAGTAAAATGGGCGGGAAAGCTGGTGGAAAGTTTGGTAGCAAGATGGCGGGTAAATCTAAAGGTAAACCTGGAAAGAAAGGGAAGTTTAGTAAAGGCAGAAAGTGAATGAGATAACTTGGTGAGATAGGAACGGAGTTGGAAATCACGCATATGTCGTCTCCTGAGAAGTAAAATGGAGCAGGACTATACCCCCAATCCAAATATAGGAGACAGTAACATTGTATGTAGCAACATGGTAACAAAATATTGATTTATTTTGTAAGTTCGCAGTCTGCGAATCTGAGTATAATAAATAAATCAAGAAAGTCCGATAGACTTCGATGGCGTCTGTAGCAGTACAATCAATAGAAGAGGCGAACACAAACCATCCGTAAAGGTAAAAAAATCAGGAATGTAATCATGAAACTGGAGCACCAGCAATGCTAAAGAGTATTTACATAGATTCTTAGAGTGAATTAAAGAGATATCACAGTATGTATACACCGGACTGCATAGATCAACTAGCACAGTAACAACTATATGATGCAGTGATTTGGCACAGAAATGAGTATAGCCCATAGACATATATAACACCATATGTCTATTAGTGTTAGCATCACCTCCAGAGGCTTAAGATTATTCTATGCTGGTCATTGAGAAGATAGATTTGCCTTGAATTATTGGTTCTGTGGATTTCGCACGCGGGGATTCGGCAGAGTCGTGTTCCCTCATTGGTGGGTGTGGCTTGGATGGTTTCTCTGTCATTCTAGTGGGTGAATCGGCTCCCTATAACCGGAAACCATAAGTTATTGTATCACACGGATTAAGGTACCCAGACTCATACGCCGAGTGCGGAAATCACTCGCATACACACATTTACTACAACAAGTAGTATACTCATCTAGTTATTAGAAGCTGCACCAATACTGGTGGAGTGGATTAGTACAATGCATATAATATAAATACAGGAAGCCAATCTTTTAGTACTGTCTGTAATCACTGTTGGCTAAATCTAGTCTACGCGAGAAGTACGCCAACCTGACGATTATCATGGTTACCTTTGTCACCTAAACCTAAAATCAGCATTGAGGTAATATCTGATATGGTTCCGTGTTATGTTTTCTTTTATAGAAGCCAAGCGTTACCTATTGTTATACCTCCAAGTGTACTCCTGCTAGTACAGATGTTGGCCTATACAATCTTCATCTTGTCAAAACATCAATTATGACCCACATGTGTGAATTGTTCACTGGGCAGAAAGTGAGCATTTTCTCAGCGCAAATATCTGGCATGACATGTTAGTCTTCCAGTATCAGCCCCTCAAACACTGATTATTTCAAAAACAAAAAGTCATAGCTTTATTACCTCATCCAAAGCATTCCCCTGAAGCAATCATGAAATCGCAAACAAACAACATGCAGAGATCTCGAGACACTGAAGCGACTCATGTAGTCACTATGCATATACATAGGTGTGTTTGCTTACCTGTGGCTCGGGTCTGCTTCCCTTAGCTTCCTCCTCGTTCACCAGGTCGTATATAAATCGGGAAAACTCTGGGCCGTTTATTCCGCCTTGCTCTAGTCGTGATTTGGGTCTCCTCAGTTTGGGGGGTTTATAGCTGTATGGGTTAGTAGAATCAGGGCAAACTTTATCCTCTACCTCTGTCTTGCCAGGCGCTTGTGGCTTGGTAGATCTGCCTGTATGAGTTTTCGCATCACTCGTAGCCGAGGCACTACGCGTTTTGGGTGGAGTCGGTTTGTTGGAGTTTTCACGTGTCTCCTGTGACCATGTGTACTTGGGCTGCGGATGAGAAGTCGCGCCCCTTGTCTCACTCCCTGTCTCGTTCCGTCTCGACTGGTTCTCCGTTGTTGGGGAGGCGGTTCTTTTGTACCTGCGGGTTCACAAGTTCCACCTCTGTCATTTATGGTAACTAACCAATGTGAGACTAGTGTGTGCATTGCCTCAGGTCTGTAAAAATTGAGAGGACTCCTGTCCATTTAAAACAAGCTCTTTGGTATTAGTTGTTAAAACCTGAATTAGCTCTAAATTGGTGCACAGCGAGTGATGTCAGTGCGAAGCTCAATTTGAGTATAATTAGCAGCTGTTTAAGTTTTGTGATTTGGCTTGGTTTTAGGTTTATGCACACACCAGCATTACAGTCAAATGATGGTTAATTACTTCCTATACACTACCATTATCCAGTAATACCACAACATTATTTATTGGTGGAGCTTGTTTACAGTATCATTAATAGAAATGAGAGGTAGTCATCAACACTGGTCATAACTAATTCTCTGCGCTAGTACTGAGGCAAGCTATAACAGCCATGCAACGTTTCTCACCGTATATTATCTATCCTTCTCCGAGCTGACTCCGAGATCACTCTCGCGGTTTCCTCACTTATCTCCTTCTCAAGTTTCAATCTCTGCTCGCGAATCAGTCTGAGCGTATCTCTTTTCTCTTGGGCCTTCTCCTTCACCCATTGATCATATGGCTGACGATGTTTTAGTTTCTTTTGTCTTTCCAGCTCCCGTAGTTTCCCTTTCAGTTCAGGATCATTGTCAATCAGTGTGTTGATTGAGATAGGTGATGATTTTACTGCTCGTATGGACGGCGCTGACTTCGGGCGTTGTGGTGCAGTCATAGTTTTGGGTGGCTGAGAAATGTTATTATCGACCTGCGGTTGTTTTGCTGACTTGGGACGTAATTTTCTCACTTTCATGTTAGTTGTTGTAGGCGCCGCAGATTGTATTGGTGTCGGTGTCTCACCCATTTCTCCCAGTAATGATTTGGCTTCCTGTTTTTGCCTTTTAAGTAGTAGTTTTGATCGTTTCCGTACCTTCGCCTGCCACTCTTTCATACTGAGCTGAGCCTGAGCTTGTCTCTCTTCACTCTTTTGTCGTTCCGCTTCCTTCTTTACCTTTTTCTGTTTCTCCTGCTCCCGTTTAGATTTCTTCTCTTTACGAATCATTCGCTCTTTTTCTTTTAGCCAATCATGAATCTTCGTATTGTTTGTGTTTTTCAGGCTGCAGTCACTGTATTTTGTGCCAGTCCAGTCTTCAATGATACCTGGTTTCACTTCTGGCTGAGGAGCAGGCTCATACCTCTCAATTTGTGGCTCTACGATCTTAGTTTTCCGTGGTTTAGAGTTCTTTGGCTGCTTTACATAATCGTATTTAGGTTTTACAGCCCGTGACCTTGACCGCCGCTCTAGTTCCTCGGTCAGTGTTTTAGGCCCGGAGCCGATGGAACTGTTAGATGCAGATTTGAAAGAGACATGCTTTTCCGATTTTGGCGTTGACGACTTCCGTGCGGGTGGAGGACTTACACTCTTGGTGTCAGATAAGCTTCGCTGTCTTCGCGCGGGGCTCTCTGCAAGTGGAGGGATTGTGTGCATCAACTAGATGCAGTATGCATGTAGCGGCATTGATTTAATGCTGGAATGTACATAATATATTGCGAAAAGTCAATCAGAATCAACCACCATGCACCTACTGTTCGTCAACTGTCATAAAGTATTCTCACGACGGGAATTATCCAATCAGATGATAGAAAAGTTTACTCATATATGAATTCACAAGGTGACTTTTATCACTTGAGCGACGGGTGCTAATTTGGTATCTAGATGTCTCTTGAACTTTTAGATTGCAATTAATGCAACCCAACCCACCTTTACAATCAGATTAAATAGCAGCGATATGTGACTGTTTCTAAAATGGGATCACCAAGGTCGGCTTGATAGGTTTTCACAAACTTTAGAAAGTTACGGCAGAGATGGTGCTTTGGACAAGAACAAAATGCTGCAGAGAAAATCTGAGGGATTTTCAATAGTTGATATGTAAAACTATGAGCTTGAAACCTTAGGGGTTTTACATCTACAGAAATTATAGATAGATGCATGGTGTATATCTTTGGTGGGACTCTTTTTCTACCCCACCAATAATCTCTACCCACACATTAGTACTGATTGGCAGCCTTATACTCACCCCGAGGAGTATTTGAGTGAGATCTTGGTGATCGGAGTGACTCTGGTAGGCTGCGTGATACTAGGATACCTCGTGGTGACATTCCATTATTTAGCTCCTTATAGTCTTCCATCATTCTTTTAGTCTGTACATAGTGATGCTCCCGCAGCTTCTCTCGTGACAGATTAGCCTGATCATTGAGCAGAACAGATAGCTCAGCATAGTGTTCCTGCAGCATATCCTCATGGGTTCTGATCTTCATTCTTCTAGATGCTCTGGGAATGTCCCTGTGTGATGAGTTAGCACTACGAGGTCGAGCTCGTGGCGGTTTATTTTCATTGCAATTGGAAGTACGCAGGTCGTTTTCACTTTTAGAAAAATCGGAGTGCATTCCGCTGCGGTGTTGGCGACCATGTGTTTCATCGGATCTATCCTCAACTGCCTTTCTAGCATGACGAGACCTCGCTGGATGAGTTGAACCATGTTTCTTTTCTTTCCGCGCATATTTCTTGTATTGTTTCTTGGCTGATGGCAAGCCTTGGCTTTCGATTCCTTTAGGGGGAAAGCTTTCAGCCACTTTCACTTCGGTAGGAGCAATGTCAGAGTCAGTACGCGCAGTACGTGGTGTTTCTATCATATCCCAGCTATCAGCTAGACCGGTAGACTTTGACATAGTTGGCTCGCCCTTACCCAAAACGGGCTGAAGAGAACTTTGGGAATCCTCATTGTCTTTATCAGAGTCTAACTGGACATTGTCACTGGCACGATCAGACAACACACCAACTTTCTCAAATTCCGTCATCTCACCCAGTCGCCCCCTGAAACAAGCAACACAGGTTCTGCTTGAGCTGGTTTCAGCCGAACCATCAACTCTCAGGGATAAAAGCCATATCCAATTATGTACATAAACCACGAGGCCAGTAGTTAGTGTAACGAAATGATATATTTCAGCAAATGAGCGTAGACACTCACCTTCAATTACAACTAGAATGCTAGGTGAACCAACGCAGCCCCCTATTTTTCTTGGATTCATGAAGTGGATGGATTACCGGCGCGATACACAGGCAGTGCTTGGTAGATGTCATTGGCAACAGGTATCTAGGTCAATATTGGCCTCGAAGGAAACCGTTAGTATTTTATTTTGGATATTAATAGAGCATAAATAGGAAAACTATGAGCATGAAATTCGTGTTTCGTATTTAGCTATTGTAATTTTGTTACTTTTAGATATATTCGTTCTCCTTATTTCGAAAGAATCTGATATTATACCGATCCCAGCTAAAATCATTTCAGTCGCGTAGCAACGGTGATACCGAAGGCGCGCTAGCGAACCCTGGGTAAAAAACAACCTGGTGGCTAATCTACAGAACAGAACGTAGATCAAGGCGTAAGAGCTACAGAACCAGTCTATCATGTAAAGAGAGGAAATCTTCTGGGATAGGACTTTAAATGTAATGGAGGTGCTAGACATGTCTACCATAAAGGATAGAGAAAACCTTATCGAAGAAAAACTTCCCAGGCTTTCAGGATTCGCGCCTAGACGACTCAGGAAGCTCACTGAACAGCCACTACCAAGAACCACGGTCAACATCGAATGTAATCACAAGCTTAGAACCTCTAGAGCAGAGTCAACCCATGGACACAAAAGTTTGGAATATCAGCTCTGGCTAGAAGCTGGAAAACATGATCCTCTTCAACCGAATCTCCCGGATGCGAGTTACAATTCTAATGTGTGGAGAAATTTCAGAAGCAATTATGGCTACCATCTAAATACAAAGGGAAGAGACACTACTGAAACAATAGCAGCTGCCTACCCATTAGCTATTCCAAAACCATCCAAGATTGGTCAGTATACATATGGCCGATTCCTGCGGGAGACACCTGGGCTTATCAAGGATGACCGCTTCCGTGAAATTGCTATAAAGAGAACTACCATGGATGATTCTGCAATGGAAATGCTGAAGCTAAGAACTAATACGAGGAACCCGCCTATTGATAAAGACGGTATGTTAATTACTGGTGGATTACATTCCAAATCACTTATCATGCCTCCCGCATGACTAAAATCCGCCGCTATTAGTTGACAACAGCTAACTGGTGTGCCATGTAATAGCTTCTTGCTAAATGTTTATATTGTAAATCATATTGGTGAACTTAAATACTATGCTGTGATTTAATCTTTCCTGACAAAATTGGGAACCTTAATCATCGGAAAATGAACCCCTTCTAGCATAGCGAGTGGAGCAAAGGAGACTTAACAACTTTTAGTGTCATCACATCAAAATAGAAGTTGATACACGCATGTCTACATATTTCCTCCTCTCTTTGTAGGTAATATTCTACCCCCTGAACATTATAAGAAACATCCTCATTACTTTAAACCAATTGAGGATGTACCAACAACTGAATATCTGCTGGAACAACTCAAAGCTGCTCCGCCTACCCCATATGGATATCATGAAAATAGGAAACCATACACCCCGAAAAAATCTCCAGCGTGGCGCTTCAAACTCAACTCCTCAAACTCACATTACCAGCGAGTAATCTCAGAAATACAGCGCAAGAGTGTAGCCAGTCGCAGTAGTAGAGTAAAGACATGCAGTCCTGTCAGTACATCTCACGCGCCGAGTGAGGTGGCATGATTTTATATAACCAATTGTTAGTTTGCATGAGATTCCCAAGGGGGCTGCAGGATTCTTCCATCTTAAGATTGATTTTGCACAACAATTTTTTTTTGTAATACTTGTCACCGGTGATGGCACTCCTTCGCTATCAAGCAATCCATGACACGAAATAACATTGCTGACTTAATTATATGTATATTCATAATAGCTTCTTATTGACAAATCCATCCAAAGGAAGTATGCAAATTACAATAAAGAAAGTTTTTACGACAGGTTTAACAAAACCTGAAATTCATTTGCCTTTTATAATGGTGCCTATTCAATGCATCACAATCTGTCAATACAAATGCCTTTGACCCCAATTTCACAATTATGGCGCGGACAGCTCTGCCATCAAGTGTTCTGAGTGGCTTGTTGTAGAGCCTCTTTCACTCGAGTCATAATAGCTGGCAGCTGGGTTGCCTTTATGACCATAACCTCACGTAGAGGTTCATACTGATCCTGGAGTTCAGAGTCCCACTGCTCAGCTGAACCAGTGTCCCGCTCCCCTGCTACCGAGTATGTCCCAGTAAACACTGAACTCTGCAACAGCCACATAAAACATCAAAATACCACACTGAAAGCCAGCCTCAACTGTCTCTGCAGTTGGGATTACTTGTACTTATATGCTCAGAGCCAGTCAAAAGAGGAAATGATTATCACCACATCAGCACAATAAAAACGTTCCAAAAGGATATTTCGTAGTTGCCCTCCCTCGTCAATTACTGTGCTTTGGCACTTGATTTATCCGTGCCATATCCATGCGATACGTTAAGAGCAAGGTTGTTCAGGAGAAAAATGATACAATGAGACTGGATGAAAAGTTGGTAGTTAGGGTGTCTCCAGTAGGTGTATCACAATTTAGATACATCAGGTCTATTCTTGTGATTTTGATCAGTCGCTATCTCGCCAACCCATGATCGCGGTAAAAAAAACCCAATACGTTTCAATCGCATTGGAGTAGTCCTTTTTAAATTATAACTCATTGGTTAGAGCCGGACGATCATTAGGAATTCGTTATCCAAAGGTAGTAAGCAAATCTCTTTGCAGCAACCTTGACATTACCTAAACTACCACGCTAGTGCCCTCTTTCAGTTGGTAAATTCTGTTTGTGTGATTTCAGTCACAGCCTTCGGGAATGCTTTCTAAAACCACACTTTTCGGTCTCAATAAGCTGGAACTGCAACCAAAAATGGGTTCCGTCGCAGAAAAACTGATCACGCAAATGCACCTATTATCCTAGAAATAATAATTTAGTGCGGTATCAATCTGCGTCTCAGTATACTTGGCTTTTTATTATGATAGAATGCGTCAAATTGTTATATTGCATAACATAATGACAAGGTGGCCTTTTTAATTCAAAGTACGAATCTGCACACAAAAACCCCAAACAAACTCGGACCCTTTAATCACCAATAACCATTGAAATACGTTGACTTTTCAATCAAAGGTCAAATTCCATAAACTGCAATGCTTTTTTTTCCAAAGCAACCATCAGTATCAGGTTTTAGTGCCTAGATCGAACTTTGATAGGCCGGTCCACTGTAAATCCATACTACTGGTACGCCAAATTGATTTTCAATAAATTTCACGAATAAGGGATGAGGATACATACCTCAGAGAAGAACTCTTCCTCTCCGTTTGTGTAGACGACCGGCTCCAGGGCGGGCCTGTTACGTCTCTTCTTCCCTTGTTTCCCTGTCTTCATTCTGAACTTTTTAGCCACCATGAGGTAGTGAGTGAACTGGTAGTTTTCACCCTTCTTTGTAGCTTCCTCCATCTCGTGACTACAGAGAAGATAACAAAATGGGTGAAACACTGCCCAGTGGTGTCTGGTGAGGTTCTACCAGGGAATTGTGTGCTCGCTTATACCTGTAGTAGATCACCTATTCTCCTGTTTAGTGTAGTATGGACTCTCCTTGGACATACCACTCATTTAAATCCATCACTGTCTTGTGGGTTGTTAGGGGATAAGGATATCACCCGCTGACAGCTAGACACAGAGCGAATCCGCGTCATCTCACTACGCATGATATCTCTGGCATACCAACTCGTAGTCAATATAACATTCATGGGAGTACAACTCCCTCTCCAGTGCAAGCGGCTACAAGTATGAGAGCGTGTAGAAAGTAAGTTAGTAGGACTAGCGCAGGAATTTGTCTCATGTTAGCACTCACCAGAGACAGTCAAAAGACGGTACGGCAATCTGCGCTGGTATGTTGACAAATCTTTCATTGATGATAAAACCAACTGTATTGGAAGGGTTATCAAGGATTTCCTGGAATTTAGCCGCAGTGTTGTTGTCCTCCGAGAGTCGCTTGGATATATAGGCGATCAGCTGGTGTATAGATGTCTTGCTCTGTAAAATAAAGCTACATTATATAGGCGAGGAGGTCAAGCATAATGTAATGCCCATTGACAAAGCCTCCACATTTCAACATAAAGCAGCTATATCCAGTTATGCCCAGTTGGTACCAGTGACGAGTAGTACTCCACCTAACAGATGAGTTCATGGGAAGGTAAGACCCATTCACACTTTTTTCCAAAACCTCTAATATGTGGAGGGAGGGTCTGTGCAGCTTACACTTTATAGTGAATATCATAGTGACATCAGAGGTTTGAACTTACAGAGGTCAGACAGAGGACACACTGGCAATGTACGTCGGCCTTGTCGGCGCAGAAAAAACAACCAGACGGACTGTGGCTTGTCACACACATTGATATGAACATATGGATTGGCAATCGTTGCTGATAATATGGCCAGGGAGTCACGCTTTTGTCGCGATAATAAATGCTAATTACGGAAAAGAGTTAGTCTGATCATAACATATGTCATCTTGTCTCTCCACAAGGGATAGCTCACTCGGAGAAAAATTTGCTAATTTTGGAATTGCCTTCTCCTTTCACAACATTGCTAGAGTACAAGAAAACTGCTCTATTTTCAAGATAGCTGAACATTACTGCCTGAGGGGTCAGCTTATTGCCATTAGATGATGTAGCCACTGAACGCCATACCCTATTCTCTGTGATATTGATGCAGGAGATAACTCCATAAACTTGGTTAGCATCATCGGTCAAGTCATCTTCCTCATCCTCATCTTCAGAGCCAATGTATTGCTACAATAAACCCACATTTAGATCATTACTATGCATTAATTGACTGGGTCATAGGTATAGAAAAGTTCAGTGTCAGCCATATTAAGCGTTTACTGACAAGCTATCGTAGCCCAAACGCGTTGGGTAAAAGAGGCATCTATGTCAATTCGAGTGGGCCGCGCGCTAGCCGAATAAGTTGAAATCAGGTGAACGCGAAAATTTGCGTTGGCATCTAAATAAAAAGCAAAAGTACAGCGAGTTAGTCTATCCGAACAACCGCGACAGCGGGTCAATATACTTCTCTCACTATCGCTCAATTTGCCCCCGAATCGCATCGCCCTAACGCGACTTGCCCGATCGAGCAGAAAGCTCCATTCCATATGCTCGGGCAGTACGGTGTGTTGCTTGCGGATTGGAAGCAGGGCAACGCGCGATGAGCGGTAACTTGTCCGAAAATGCCGTGGACAATTTTGTAAACAAGGCTTCGCCTTAAAGGGGTTATGACATGGACAAAAGTGACTTCACTTGTTTGTAAATTCTGAAGCCTACCGTGAATAAATGGGCCCAATACCCAGTTCAAATGGAAGCTTAGATATAGCCCTATTCAATGCGCATACTTAGAGCCCTCAATGACGTACTTTTCAGACGGTCGACGCACCAGAATTGGCCTCGAGATGGGAAATTAACACAGAGCTGTTGGTTTTTGCATTAATTTCTCTGCTTACGCGCTGATGTTTGACAAATGCGTTTGCAGGTGTATACAAGACTTGTAGTTACACAAGTCTGAATGGAGAAACCGTGCAACAAAAATATAGAAATAGGGTTCCAGAGGGCAGTTTTTCACCACTGTCAACGAGCGTTAGTGCCATTATTGCGCAATTATAGAGGTCCGAATGCAACGGCCTCTATTTAGGGCTAGGAAAAACCGGCAAAGCACTTCTTGTAACTTAAGTGTTCAAATTTAAGTTCTACTCGGTGTTATAAGGGGGTGAAGATCACTAGGTTACTAAGTTTTATTAATTAGATCACATTTTATTTCTATTTGGGCCATTTGGGCCATAGTTATCTTAGTGACCGACATTCGGTTTGTGGCAAAAGACCACTCGCTATCGCTGTGATGAATACGGAGTTGCCTCCCTTGAAGAATGGGGAATACAACTCCGAAAATGCGTCAACCATCGACCGTGTCATAACCCCTTTAATAATTTCATCCACGAAAAAAACCTAATCAGGTTTTCATGCTGGCCCACGGAGAATGACATTACATATAGTATGAGATAATCTCACCTTGATAACGCTGCCGACACTGCTGTTGAGTAACATGTCCGTCATCTCTGATACATCAATGTTTGATTTCAAAAGGAGCTAAAGAAGAAAAGGATTTTGAAGTTCTGTGACAATTTCCGAGGTGAAGTTCAGGGATGTATGAAACAGGTTAGAGAAGGTCATTGATTGATTATATCGAGATCTGTTAGATTTGATAAGTTCTCCAACAACAGGATGGGAGTTTGGACATTGAAAGGTGTACACCAGACAAGTGGACCATACATCGTTATTGCAACAAGTTCACCAGAGGTTGGAGCGCGAAATGATTGTTAGATAAAAACTTACCTGTATTAGAAGCTGTCTAATACCATGAAAATCGAACTCTTCGGGGTTACGAGCTTCAAACTCCACATCTATCTTCTACAAAGAGAACGTAAGACTCCTGCTGCATTTATCCGGTCGACAAAGTCATTATACTGATTGGCAAACTCGACTACTGCCATCAGGGAAGACTAAATTAGAAAACTAGATGCTAACTAATGCCCTTTGGTTCATGAATATCAAAATCATCAAGGAGGACCATATTTTGGTGCTGCTGGTTTTTGACATATGCAACTGTTTTAACTAAAATGTCACTAAAACTGAGGAAATACTGTAGGTACAAAATTACATACATGTGTATGGTATCATAACTAGTTGATTACCAGCTTCTGTTCTTAAGGGTTGTAGATTGAAGGATAAAACTGAACATAAAACAAGTAGTAAAACCATTACCATCAAGCGAATAATAATAAAAATAAATATGCATATATATATAATAATATATA
>Ga0224501_10002741_pt1 | contig 13882 bp, 10 predicted proteins | sample SF_Oct11_sed_USG_4_FD_169105 | JGI IMG/M metagenome (GOLD analysis project Ga0224501, IMG submission 169105) | Sediment microbial communities from San Francisco Bay, California, United States - SF_Oct11_sed_USGS_8_1 | ecosystem: Environmental > Aquatic > Marine > Sediment | place: USA...
GGGAAATCCACAAATGGATTTTGACAGGCGAGGGTTTTATGAATATCACGCGGCCGTGATGGAGCCGTGGGATGGACCGGCGGCTGTGTGCTTTACCGATGGGAAACTTGTCGGTGCGACCTTGGATCGGAATGGTCTGCGTCCCTGCCGTTATCAAATCACCAAGGATGATGTCGTGGTGTTGGCTTCAGAAGCGGGAGTGCTTCCGGTTGATCCTAAGACCATTCGAATGAAGGGGCGTCTGCAACCGGGTCGGATGTTTGTCGTGGATACGGTCCAAGGACGTATTCTTGACGACGAAGAAATTAAAGCCGATATCACCAAACGTAAGCCCTATCGACAATGGTTAACACAATATCGGGTTTCTTTAGATGAACTGCCTGAGCCACTCAATGTGCCGCAACCCGATCACCCGACGCTGCGCCAACGCCAGCAAGCATTTGGGTACACCGTGGAAGAATTAAAAATGGTGTTGATTCCTATGGCGGTAACTGGTGAAGAGCCTATTTCTTCAATGGGAACCGATACTCCTTTAGCCGTGTTGTCCGAACGGCCGCAACTTCTTTTCAAATACTTCAAACAATTGTTTGCTCAAGTAACGAATCCCCCTATCGATCCGATCAGGGAGCATCTGGTGATGTCCCTTGTCACCAACATCGGGCCGAAGCCGAATGTCATTGCGGAGATTCCAGAGGCCTGCCGAAGGATCAAATTACAGCAACCGATCCTTAGCAATGTTGACCTGCAAAAGATTCGCATGATTGGAGATCCTCACTTTAAAAGTAAGACACTGTCCTTGCTCTTTAAAGTTGCTGAGGGACCTGAGGGCATGGCTGCAGCTCTTGATCAACTATGCCAGAAAGCCTCGAGAGCCATTAAGGATGGCGAAAAGTTTCTGATTCTGAGCGATCGAGGCATTAATGCCGAGTGGGCGCCCATTCCGAGTTTATTAGGGGTCTCAGCCGTTCATCATCATCTGGTTCGAGAAGAAACCCGAACAGAGGTCGGGTTGATTCTTGAAACAGGTGAACCGCGGGATGTGCATCATTTTGCCTGCCTCATTGGATACGGAGTTGGGGCCATCAATCCCTATTTGGTGTTTGAGTCCCTCGTGGATATGGAACGGGAAGGGTATTTTCCTGAAAGTGTCGATGCGGCGACGGCGGAATCAAAGTTTATCAAGGCGGTCAACAAAGGCTTGCTGAAAATTTTCTCAAAGATGGGGATTTCTACGGTCCAGTCCTATTGTGGAGCTCAAATATTTGAGGCCATTGGCCTGAATAACAAGTTGATTAATCGGTTTTTTACCGGAACGGCTTCACGGATCGAAGGAATGGGTCTCAGTGAGGTGGGAGAAGAGACCTTGCGCCGGCATGCGCTGGCCTATCGTCCGGTCCCTATGCGGCAATTAGATTTTGGCGGAGAAATTCACTACCGGATTCAGGGAGAGCATCATAATTGGAATCCTGAAACTATTTATAAACTTCAGCATGCGTCGCGTGCGAATGATGCCAAAGCCTATGCGGATTTTTCAGCCCTCGTGAATAAGGAGGACCAACGGCGCTCAAATCTTCGGGGGTTGTTTGAGTTTGCCTGGGCAGCCGAACCAATCCCTCTTGAGGACGTGGAACCCGCCAGCGAAATTGTGAAGCGATTTACCACGGGTGCCATGTCGTTTGGGGCAATCAGTAAAGAAGCGCATGAAACATTGGCCATCGCCATGAATCGCATAGGTGCCAAAAGTAATACCGGAGAGGGCGGCGAGGATCCAGAACGATTTGAACCTTTGCCAAACGGGGATTCCAGGAATTCGTATATCAAGCAGGTGGCGTCCGGTCGCTTTGGGGTGACGGCACATTATCTGGTGAATGCCAGGGAATTGCAGATCAAAATGGCGCAGGGGGCCAAGCCTGGTGAAGGAGGGCAGTTGCCCGGACACAAGGTGGATGAATTTATTGCCAAACTTCGATATTCCACGCCAGGGGTTCAACTGATCTCTCCCCCACCTCATCATGATATTTATTCTATTGAAGACCTAAAACAACTCATTTTTGACCTGAAGAATTCCAATCCCGAAGCAGCGATTTCCGTGAAACTCGTGGCCGAAGTCGGAGTCGGAACCGTGGCGGCAGGAGTCGCAAAGGCTCATGCCGATAAAGTACTTATCAGCGGCGATTCCGGTGGGACCGGGGCCTCTCCCTTATCGTCCATCAAGTACGCGGGAGTACCCTGGGAATTGGGTCTGGCCGAAACGCACCAGACGCTCGTGCTCAATGACCTGCGTGGACGTATTCGAGTGGAAACCGACGGCCAACTCAAAACTGGCCGTGATGTGGTTATTGCGACGCTCTTGGGGGCGGAAGAATTTGGTTTTTCTACAGCGCCATTGATTGTTGAGGGGTGCATCATGATGAGAAAATGCCACCTCAATACCTGTCCGGTGGGGGTGGCCACACAAGATGGGGAGTTGCGAAAACAATTTACGGGAAAACCAGAGCATGTTGTGAACTTTTTTATGTTTGTGGCGGAAGAGATTCGCTCCCTGATGGCAAAGCTCGGGTTCAGGACCATGCGCGAGATGATCGGACGTGTGGATAAGCTCAAAGTGCACAAAGCTGTTGATCATTGGAAAGCCAAAGGGCTGGATTTGTCCGCGTTATTGGTCAAGCCGGATGTCGGGCCTGAAGTGGCCACATCGTGTGTGCAAAAACAAGATCACGGTCTGAAGGAGATTTTGGATAATCAATTGGTGGAATGGTGTCAACCTGCCATTGAGCGAGGAGAACCGGTTTCCTTGGATCTGCCTATACGAAATGTGAACCGGACCACCGGAACTGTTCTGTCAAGCCATATTGCACGTAGGTACGGGCCGGAGGGGCTCCCTCCCGACACGATTCGGATTAAGTTTACCGGATCGGCTGGACAATCATTTGGTGCTTTTTTGTCGAAGGGTATTACGCTAATTCTGGAAGGCGAGTCGAATGACTATTTGGGGAAGGGTCTCTCTGGAGGCAAAATTATTGTGGTTCCGTCGAAGGGAGTGACGTATTTGCCGGAAGACACGATTCTGATCGGGAACACGTCCCTATATGGGGCGACTGGTGGTGAAGGGTATTTTTATGGCATCGCGGGAGAACGGTTTGCCGTTCGGAATAGTGGCGCACGGGCAGTCATCGATGGAACCGGCGATCATGGGTGTGAATATATGACCGGGGGTGTGGTGGTGGTTCTGGGGAAAACGGGACGTAATTTTGCGGCTGGGATGTCCGGAGGCGACGCCTATGTCTTGGATGAGGACGGGCAATTCCCCGCGCGTTGCAATATGGGCATGGTGGAATTAGAGCCTGTCGTGTCATCTGAAGATAAACAGACCCTTCGTGGGATGATAGAGGCCCATTTTCGTTACACCCAAAGTGGCAATGCCAGGCGGGTTCTCGAATCGTGGGATATGATGTTGCCGAAATTTGTCAAAGTCATGCCGAGTGATTACAAGCGAGTGCTGCAGGAAAGGAAAACGGCCTTGGCCAAAGAGTATGCTCAACGGGAACGTGAGGCGGTGAGCCGTGGCTGATCCTCGTGGTTTTTTGAAATATAAACGGGAAGGACCTCAACGACGGCCGGTTGAGCTTCGTGTCAGGGATTGGAAAGAATTTTACGAACCATTTTCCGACGAAAAACTCAAAACGCAGGGGGCACGCTGTATGGATTGCGGAGTGCCATTTTGTCAAAGCCCCACTGGCTGTCCTGTGGTTAATTTAATACCAGAATGGAACGATCTGGTGCACAGGGGGCGATGGAAAGATGCCCTCAAAGCGCTTCATGCGACCAATAACTTTCCTGAGTTCACTGGACGTCTGTGTCCGGCTCCATGCGAGTCAGCATGTGTTTTAGGCATTAATAGCGATCCGGTCTCCATCCGAGTCATTGAATGGAATATTATTGATAAAGGATTTGAAGAAGGGTGGGTCGAACCGGTGCTACCGGTTGTTTCGTCCGGGAAGCGGGTTGCAATTATCGGGTCAGGTCCAGCAGGGTTGGCGGCGGCCCAACAGTTAGCCCGGACTGGTCATGAAGTGACAGTTTTGGAAAAGGCTGATCGGATTGGAGGCCTGCTTCGCTATGGTATTCCAGATTTTAAAATGGAGAAGTGGGTGTTAGACCGTCGATTGGAGCAAATGCGAAAAGAGGGGGTGACGTTTCAAACTAGCGTGTGCGTTGGTGTGGACACTACTATTCAGGACCTCCGTCATGACTATGATGCGGTGTTGCTCTCAATGGGAGCTGAGCAACCGAGAGAATTGCCGGTTCCAGGGAGAGAGCTTAAAGGCGTTCATCTTGCCATGGACTATCTCACCCAACAGAATAAGCGAGTGGCCGGGGATACCGTTCCTGGAGAGCATATATCGGCTCAAGACAAACGGGTCGTGATTATTGGTGGTGGTGATACCGGTTCAGATTGTCTGGGCACGGCTCATCGTCAAGGGTGTTTGGAAGCCCATCAATTCGAGTTGTTACCCGAACCTCCACCGACTCGGGCTGAGTCGACCCCATGGCCCTTATGGCCGATGCAATTACGAACGTCTCATGCCCACGAGGAAGGGTGTGATCGCGATTGGAGTATCTCCACCACAAAATTTTCAGGGGAAAATGGGCACCTCACCAGACTGCATGCGACTCGTGTGAATTTTGAGCATGGAAAGGTGGTTTCGGTGCCCGGGTCCGAGATCCAGATGGATGTTGACCTGGTGTTATTGGCGATGGGGTTTGTCGGGCCGGTGAAAAACGGCCTACTGGATTCTCTTGGGCTTCAATATGATCCCCGTGGGAATGTGGCGGTTGATGAACACTTCATGACTAATATGGACGGGGTGTTTGCCACAGGTGACACTAAGCGTGGCCAGTCCCTGATTGTCTGGGCTATTGCAGAAGGAAGAAAGTCTGCGGCTGGCATTCACCGGTATCTACAAGCCGGACGATCCTTTCGGACGTCCTGATTTCTTGCCCTTCCTGGATGTTTTCCACCTTTGGCGGTTTTTCAAAAGCTTTTGTGAAATGTAAACGATGGGTGTGCGTGTGAGTGTTCTGCCACAGATCATCAAGGAAGTGTTGAGCAATGCCGACACCAGCGTGTTCGCCACTTGGCTGTGATCACGTATCCTTCCTGCGCCCTGTTCGTCCTGGTCGTTGCGGCCTTCCCTTCGGCCGACTCAGGACAGGCCTGGACGGGTGCTTTTTGAGTATCCCCTCATTCTGGAATTATCGTTTCCTATCTTCTAGGCTCCTGAAACGGTGAAGCGTTTGCCCTATTCAACAGACCCATTACGTCTGTCGACTATTCACGAAGAGTTTCTTGGGCGCGCAAGCAGAATTCCATTCCTGGGCCTTGGCTTATCGGTGGATGTGTATTCTCCTGATGTCCTTGAATGATACGAGGAACTTCGAGGTCAGCAAATCCCGATGGCCTATTTTGAAATATTTCATGCGGCTTCCGAACAGTAGCTATCTGACATTGGTCAGAGGAGCCGTGAGCAGTCAGCTGGATGTACTCAGAGAATGGGATGCTGAAATGGCTGAGGGGCTTCGTGCGTATGCGACCCATTATTTACCGTATGAAATTCTCTCGTGGGGTGGAGATGTGAGAGTGATGTTTCCCAAGACGTGTGATGTATTAGGTCAACCTGGGATCTCGTTGAACCGGTTCGTCGAATTTTGGTTTGCCCATCCTCGAACATCTGAATCTGAGTATGATTTTTTCTGCTCAAAATTTATGTATTTGTGGAATTTCTCGGTCAGGTGTTTCCTGGGGCGGGTTTCCCGGTTAACCAGGAAGCCGAACTCCTTGCCCAAGGCTACCTTCTCGCGTGTCAGAGGGCATCGACGTAACCACTGTTGTGCTTGGATAATTTGATCCTGTCTGCCGGTGGGCTTATTAGTGGAAGGAGGTCAGACAGTCAGACCGACTGACCGGTTGATGGTGAGTTGAGAACTTCTGATTGATAGGGAATTAGAAATTCTTGGCCTGGGCCGCCGCTCCGGTAGAAAGGGCTTGATGAATTTCCTGAATGAGGCGCAATTCGATGTCGGTGATATCAGATTGGGGAGCCGAGAACATCTGGCCGTTTTTGGAAAGTTTTTCGAATTCGGCACGGACCCAGATGATGGTATGATCTGAAGGCCCTTTCTCAATCGAGAGGAGGTATTGGTTACGAAAACCCGATAATTCCAGTGAGGGAGGAAGAGAGGTTTTGCGATCAGTGATATAGATGGCTTTTTGATCGGTTTGCATGCTGGAAAGAATGGAATAGCCATTTTTCGTGAGAGCGTCTTCAATGATTGTTGAAGCCGAGGAGAAGGGAAACGGCAACTCCTGACTTTGACCACCAATTTGATGAAGAGTAAGGGTTTTCCTCATCTGGTCTCTCTGGCTCCTAAGCCATTTGTTTTCTCCTTCCAACTTTCGATGTTCTTGCTCTAATGTTTTAATTCGGGCCAGGTCCTTTTTCGGACCATTCAACAGTTCGGTCATTTTAGTCTGTGCGTCTCGAAGTTGTTCCTGGTGCGTCGCTTCGGTATCCCGTAGTTGCTCTTCATACGATTCCGCCGTTTTTCTGGCCTCTTGGTTCAAGAAATCGATTTGTTGCTGCATGACTTTATTTCCCTCCTGAAGGGAATGAATGACCGACTCTAATTTGGTGACTTGTTTTTTGAGCTGAATATTTGCTTCTTCCAGTCCAGAGTTATTCTGAGGACACCCAGTCAAGATAAGAAGAAGCATCACTGCCGAAATGGATAGGGCCTTGCTCCTGTGGCAGGGGAAGATATCTGGCCTCTGCTTGGAGGTTGGGGGGCGCTGAAATGCTGGATTTTTCACCGGCTTAGCGCATCCGTGAATGGGAGATGGTGTCGTGATTGGATCAAATGGGTACCTTTTATTAGGTATTTTATGCTTAAAGTGTTCTTATTTCAAACTTCTGTCTTGAGGAGGGTATAAACATGAGGGATATTCTCTCAATCGTATTCGAAATTGTGAAAATCTGAGATAGAGGATGTGTTCATTTAAATTGAGTCCACACCCTCATCGGCCTTCAAGAAGTGCTCACCGGGATATTGTCCAAGGGTAGAACGTTGCTCGTGTTTAATAACTTGAGGAGATTGCGATGAATCAGTTCATTCGAATAACTTTTCCCGTCCCTCCGCTCTCATGTAATTGTTCGATTATCGGTGACCAGGGCACGAAGCAGGCAATTGTGGTTGATCCAGGAGGAAACCCTGAACGCATACTCGGAGAAATTGATGCAATGGGATTCACGGTCTCTGCCATTTTGCATACGCATGCCCATTTTGACCATTTCCTAGCCTCCGGTCATATTAAACAAGCGACCGGGGCGCCTCTGTGTTTGCATCCTCAAGACCAGGATCTTTGGGCCATGCTGGAAATTCAATGCCAAATGTTCAGTATTCCTTATGTGCCCGCCCCGCCACCTGACCTCTGGATTAACGATGAATCAGAGGTGCGAGTCGGTCCGTATACAGGGACCGTAATTCACACTCCTGGCCACACTCCTGGCTCGGCATGTTTTTTCTTTGAAAGCCAAGGCTTGGTGTTCTCCGGGGACACCCTATTTCGAGGCGGAATTGGCAGAACGGATTTGTGGGGTGGGGATGGCCAAGCTATTGATCGATCTATTCGCGAACGATTGTACACCCTCAATGAAAGCACGCTCGTGATACCCGGACATGGACCTGAATCGTCAATTGGGTGGGAACGGGAACATAATATGTTTGTGCATGTGTGAAAATGCCGGTTTTTGTAGACATTTTCGCAGGAGAAAACCAGGAGAAAACGATGAGGCACTACCCATTCATCTCTTTGAACCGTTGATGTTGTTTCTGGTGCCTACTTGGGAAGTGAACCTTACTCCGGTTTTGGCTACTTCGCGGGCAATTTAATTTGAAAAAGCTGAAGTGCGGTTTTTGCCCTTTTTTGCCCTGAAGTAGCCTGGTACCGCTAGGTGGGAAATACAGCCATCTCCTTTTTTGTCGATTCCACCCTGGCTGGCTCTATGCAGACTAACCTCACATTGGGAAAAGTTTCCGCAGCCTTCTTGCACGCGATTTGATGTCGTCCATTCCATGGCCCTATACGAAGCCTACGTCGAATGGCTTGGGAGTCGGTCCTTCGATATGATCCCACTTGCCATTCATGTCCATAGCCCAAGTTCCATTAAACGGGATCTACTGAATTCCGCATAAAAAAGTCCTGGAAATTTGGGAGGAGAGACACAAAAATATGTTTAGTTATAAGAGAATAATGGCCTGCAAGAAAGAATTCTTTCGATTTAAAACACATTCGCCATGGAGATGAGGCCTCATAGCCTGGAAAATCACTGAAAAATGCCTGGGTATCTCTCGATACTCTTCTGGCATATCGAGGGGTTTTTCTTGTTTTTAACCACCAGGAATCACAATAATAAAAACCTTCTTGCGTCGGGGGATGTCATATGCTATAAACAACGCTCTTGTCCAAACTTAAACGATATAAATTAGAAAATTGGCTTGCGTTCTAAGGTAAAACTTTCATTATCAACAGCTTTTGATGAGGAGGTAGGCGATGCACAGAGTGCTTCTATCCGTCCTTTTAAGTGCAGTATTAGTCGCGGTCGGTAGTTCAGTCGCGTTAGCGTTACAGTCCGGTGGTGTGGAAATTGGAGACCTTGAAACAGGGTCTGTCGTGGGTCAGCCATTTTCAAAACTTGATGTTGATCTTGAGTTGAATGCCATGGAAATTGGTGGAAAGAAAGTCTGGTATCCCCCGACATCCATTTTGAATCTTGTTTCTGGCGCAACAGGCGGGAGAGCAGGAAGACCGGTTTTGCTCAAAGTCACCAATAATATGGACAAAGAGCACGGTTTTGAACTTTCCGCTGATTCGGCAATGGCTGGTCCAACGTCCATGCACATTAAGCTTGTATTGGCTCCTGGGGAAACCAAATATATTGGTATTCCCCAGAGTGACCTCACATATGTGACCGCGAGTAACTTATTGAACTACAAGTGTCAATTGCATGCTGCCCATATTGGTGGGCAATTGTTGATTTTGACCAAGTAGCACAATAGCTGAGTCGTTCTTGTATATTAAAAAGCCCCATCCTTTGAAATAAGGATGGGGCTTTTTTGATATCTGTATTGGTTTAACAGCTACACTTCCTCTTCACTCTGACAATCCACGTTAGCGTTCAACGGAATTTTCTGAGCTGCAAACAGTTCTCCTTCTACAACCAATAATAAAAACCGACTCTCCGTCAGTGTTTCCTCTGGTAAATTTCTGACGCTGGTGTTGAGGTCGATAATTATTTCTTCTGGAGACTCTTTTGTGGTGTTATTAATCACCCAGAAGTAATGGCTTCCCTTGGGGTAGAGGTTAGAGACAAACCGGTCGATGGCGGTGGAAATCGAAGGGTGCGCGGATGTGCTGGCGGATGTGCTGGTAGAGGAATAGAAAACAAGAAAAAGTCCGAGAAAGAGAGTTGGGAGGTAGCGCATACGAGGCCTCCATGGTTGAGGTAAAATTTTCCTTTTGAGAGGATGTGGCGGCAGGGCTCTTCATCCGGCTTTCATTGTGGCTGAAATCATAACACTCTCCATGATATCTTACCCCTAGGGGGTTGTTTGAGCAAATATTGACATGAACTAATAGGAGATGAGTTTGGCAAGGCAACGGTTCAGTTCTTAAGGAAAAGGGTGTTTCAGAAAAATAAGGAATATATTGCATACGATGCTGTCTTTTATTCAAGGTAAAGGGGTACCGAATAAGAAGCGAATTTTCTTTCTTCTGGTAATGGCTTTGTTTTTGATTTCCGGTGCGCTGCTGTTTAATGCTCCTGAACAAACACAGGTCATCAATATAAATTTTCCCGGCGGTGGGGTGTTGAAAGCTGAGGTCGCTGATACTCCGGAAAAGCTTCTTTTTGGATTGGCATTTAGAAATGTTCTTCCTCCCGACGAGGGCATGGTCTATATTTTTGAGGATTCCGGTCTCCATCGGGTCTGGACAAAAGAGTTTCAGTTTCCTGTTGATGTGATTTGGGTGGATGAGAGTAAAATTGTCGTGCATATCGTTGAAAAGGCTCTTCCATGCAGTGAAAGACAATGTCCCTGGTATGGTCCCCCGCCTCAAGATGCCCGTTATATTGTTGAAGCCAATGCTGGGTTTGTGGAGCAAGCAAAAGTTAAGATAGGAACGCAAGTGACCTTTACCTTGCTTGTCTCATAAAGATGAACCGGTGATGAATGATTCCAATTTTGAGCGTGGTATGGATTGCAGGATACATGAGCCACCGAGTCCCAAAGAGGGATTTGTGTTTGTTGGAAAGCTGGAGGATATATCAAAAGGAAAGGGGCGTATATTCAAAGTTGATGGCAAAAGTGTGGCTGTCTTTCGCATTGATGATCGGTGCTTTGCTATCAATGACATTTGCCCGCACCAAGGAGCCTCTTTGGGAAAAGGTCGGTTGAAAGGTTTTGTAGTTTCTTGCCCGTGGCATCATCAGCAATTTGACATTCGTTCCGGATTCGGGCCGGATGGCGGAGGCTATTGTGTGGTCAATTATGATGTCATGATTGATAAGGGAAATGTCTTCGTCTGTCTAAAAAAACGTGATTGGCTGACAGGAGAATAATGGACTGTACAGTTGTATCACGAGAGAAGGATTCGTCTAAGGTGAGAGCATGAATGCAGATCAGGTGCAGACCAAAGCGATTCAGGTAGTCCAATCGGCCATTTTTATGGTGCATTTATGGGAAGATCGGACCCGCGGTGAACAATGGGTTCCAAGTTATAACCCCAAAGTTCTGGGGTTAGTGGGAGATGAGTTTCTTCGAACCGTCAGTAATAATGCGGTAGATTCCGGCCAACGATCATTTGAATTCCAGGCGTTGGCGCCAGGGAAACATGACTTGGAGTTTAGTAAAAGGATGGCTTGGAAATTTACAGGAGAAGATCGACGGATCTTTCAGGTCAGCGTCCTCCCACCCTCTTCTTGAATGAAATTAGGGCATGCCGGATATTGGGTATCTTAATGGGCACTTTTCTCCTTTGGAAGAGATTACGATCTCGCCGGACGATCGCGGGTTTCTGTTTGGCGACGGTGTCTACGAAGTCATTCGCGCCTATCATGGAGTTCCTGTATTTTGGGTCGAGCATTTCTCCAGGCTAAGGAGAAGTTCCGGAGAAATACAGCTGACTTGTTCTTTCGAACAACCAGAGTTTCACCGTCTCCTGCTCTCCGGTCTTCAGCGGAGTGGATATCAGGAAAGTAAAATCTATATTCAGATGACCAGAGGGGTCGCTCCGCGCGAGCATAGTTTCCCTTCGAAGGGAGAGCCTACCGTGTTTTTGTCTTTTCGGAGGATGGTTCCCTTGCCGCAGGAGATTTGCCAACAGGGAGTGAGGGTCATCACCGTGCCTGATATTCGGTGGTACCGCTGTGACATCAAAAGCCTCAATTTGCTTCCCAACGTGTTGGCCAAGCAAAAAGCTCAGGAGGCCAAGGCGTTTGAGGCAATTTTTGTCAAAGATGGAATGGTGACCGAAGGGGCGACCAGTAATGTTTTTGCGGTGAAAAACGGAGTGCTCATTTCTCCAGAACGCAATCATTCTGTTCTAGCAGGTGTGACTCAACAACAGGTCGTGACATTGGCTCCATCAAGCGGCCTAGAGGTCATATTTCGCCCTATTCCTCTTTCGGAGTTCGTCCAGGCTGACGAAGTCTTTCTTGTGGGAACAACCATTGAGGTTTTGCCCGTTATTCAGGTAAATGAGCACCCAATCCAGGCTGGGAAGCCTGGCCCCCTTACCACCGCTCTACAGCAGAAGTTTACTGAGCATGTTGCAGGTCTTACTCTGATGTAAGTTCTTTAAATCTAATTTTTCAAAGCCATTTAAATTGAATCATGGGTGGTTTTCGTGGGAGATATTGCCTATATTCAATCTGGTGCTCGTGTCTTGTGAATAGAAAACTTTCTATTTTGTTTGAAAATCGAGTCCGTCCTTTATTTTGGATAGTGGTGAGTAATGGCATGGATTTCCGATCAATTTTTCAGACTTGACAGTCTGAATCGATTGGATTACCTTTTCTTCTTCCCGCCATTTTGATGGATCTAATTTAGAGGTAATATCGACTGCTAACATCGTAAACTACATGAGTTGTTCGTCAGTTTATTTCACTTAAGGAGGCCGGTCCATGTTTTATGTGAATACTCGGAAAGCCGTCACATTCCTTTCCCTAGGAGTTCTCCTGGGAGGGATTTCTCTGTTGTTGCCTGGTCCTCTCTTGGCCGGAGAAACTCAGGGAACAATGATTCACAAGACAGGTATGCCGCATCAGGATTCCCCTGAATGGGCCGAAAAGCTCAAAGGCCAGACCATTGTTGAGGATGCGATGGAAGGGCGCGCGGAACGGGCGGCCCAGGTCGAACAGCAGCATCAACGCATGATGCAGCAAATGCAGAAGAACATGGACCACAAGGGGGCCGACACGGGGGCGTTTGATTCCATGTCGATGATTCATCAATATGGGGCGGGACCAGCCAATGGGTTATTGGCGAGTAATACCGGCGTCGAACCGGTGTCCATGAAAGGCGGGTTGTGTCCCAAGACGGCACCCGTCCGCAATTACGATGTGTCAGCCATCAATGTGGAAATCAGCTTGAATCAATGGCTGGATTATTATCCAGGGTACATGTATGCCTTGACCGAAAATATTGACAAGATTCGTGAAGAAGAAGCCAAGAATGCGGCGGCTCGTGAATCGGAAGGGCATGCTGATCCGGGAGGCGTGAAAAATGGCATCCAGGATCAATGGATCCAACCCTTGGTGATTCGGGGCAATCAAGGCGATTGCGTCAAGGTGACCCTGCGTAACCAGTTAGAATTCGGCGAAGAAGTCAGTTTGCATATCAATGGCTCGGATATGGTCATGAGCCAATCCGGCAAGCCTGCGCTCACCACTAATCCAGAGACGGTGGCGGAGGAGGGCAAAGCCATTGAAATGGAATGGTACATTCATCCCGATACGCAAGAAGGTGGTCGACAATTTCATACTTTCAGCAATGATCGGGAGCTGACAGTGATGGGGATGTTCGGGGTGTTCGTCGTGGAACCCCGCGGGTCGAATTACTATGAGCCCTTAGGCACGGGAGCTGCCACGGAAGCCACGAGTGGCTGGCAGGTGATGATTGATAACGGGGACGGCCCGGACTTTCGGGAATTTGTCCTGATTTATCATGAAGTCGGGGATGAAGCGTTTCGTCCGGTCAATAAGCACGGGGACTTCCTGCCGCAACGGGATCCGCTCACGGATGCCTATCGCCCCGGCGCCAGGGCGATCAACTACCGCAGTGAGCCGTTCGGCATCAATAACATGCATGTGCAACATGAATACTTCGGGTTTGAAGATGAGTCGATGGCCTATAGTTCCTACACCTTTGGTGATGCGGCCCCGACGATTCCTCGCAGTTATTTAGGTGATCCAGCTAAATTCCGCCTCGTCCATGGTGGCTCGGAGGTGTTCCATTCCCATCATCCGCATGGCGGGTCGATTCGGTGGCAACGCAACCCACAGGCGACGCAGATGCCCGTCTGGAATACGGGGCAAAACGGGCCGGTGAAATATCCCATCGTGCGCACGAAGTCGGACCGGGTCGACGTGGAAGTCATCGGGCCGTCCGAAGCGTTGGATCTGGAAACGGAATGCGGCTCGGGGCTGTGCCAATGGTTGGCGGGCGACTTCCTGTTCCATTGCCATGTGGCGCATCACTATGTGGCGGGGATGTGGGGCTACTGGCGGGTGTATAACACCATGCAAGAGCCCGGCATTCAAAA
>Ga0224501_10002742_pt1 | contig 13880 bp, 8 predicted proteins | sample SF_Oct11_sed_USG_4_FD_169105 | JGI IMG/M metagenome (GOLD analysis project Ga0224501, IMG submission 169105) | Sediment microbial communities from San Francisco Bay, California, United States - SF_Oct11_sed_USGS_8_1 | ecosystem: Environmental > Aquatic > Marine > Sediment | place: USA...
ACTCCGTGATCGTTGAAAATCGGATACACATTATCGTAGTCGGTATTCCAAGCATCGTCGAAAGTAAAGACCACCATTGCCTTGCCTTCCGATGCGGTGCTCCAGTAGTCGTAAGCATCCGCAATCGTCACGACCTCCAACAGTCCAGCGTTCTGTTTTTCAATGGCATAGTCCAACGATTGGTGAAGCAGTTCTGGCGTGCAACCATAAACGGTGGGGCTTGCTTTCACATCGTGGGTCAATATAACCAATAGCGCGTTGTCTGTTATACAGTCGTCCATCCATCCTTGGATTTTGCTCAATGGAGTGGTTTTTTTCAGTTGGGCAGCCTTCAGTTTAAACCAGTCGTTTATAGGATATGTATTCTGTGTACCCCACACCATTCTGCCGCTGAGTCGATACTCCGCAAGTATTGCTTCAACCCTGTCGTCATGAGCCCCGCCTGGATAAGCGTGGTGTTTTGGGGTGAGCAAACCGTGCGCTGTGAAGGCATTGTCCACAGCATCCATCTCCGCACGAATTTGATTATCGGTTAAGGTAGTTAAGTCCGGGTGGCTGTGAGTGTGACACTCGAAATTCCAGACTATACTTCCAGGATTGGCGGATACTGGCTCAGCAGTTTCTAGCACACCAATAGCTGTCGTAACAAGCATTGCGGTCAAAACTAGTCCAGCCCATTTCATACCTTTCACCTCCTTAATTTTGCATTCTTACTCATTTTTTAACGGTATAAAAGGTTTATGACTAAAAAAAGCTTTATTTCGGATTTTTTTACTATATGGAGTATTTTTTAGTTAAAAAATGGTGAAAAGCGCTACAAGGTTTGGGGCCGCGATAAAAAATTCGTGAAATCGAAGAAGAGAGTCTCGAAATTTTGGCTGCATTTTTAGACCTCCTAAGAAGCTTGGATGGGCCTGTGAACCTAAATTGGTTTTTTAAGCGACTTTTCTCTTATTCTCATTGCAGAATCTTATTGTGTCCAAGTTCAAAAAAAAAGAGGATTATGGGGGCGGGGTTGCGTTTTGCCCCCATACGGTGTTTTTACACCACTATGCTTATGTGACGTTGTATACTTCGAATTCCCAGATTGCGAATGCGTTGGTGCATATGCCGTCCTGTCCGTGCGGGGGAGCTGATGCTCGCTTGGTCATTCCTAGCTTGATGTAGCGCGCGTTTTGGGTGGTAAAGTCGATTTGGTCCCAGGGTGAGGGTGGGTCCTTGATCACTACTTTATTTACATTGCTGGCAACTTGGGTCCAGTCCTGCGCGTCGTTCGAGACCGATATCGTGTATGTATCGGCCCACAGCCCCCACTTTATGATGACCCTGTTAAATGTCGTAACTTCTCCTAGGTCTAGCTGGAACCATTCGTTCAAATCCGGGTAGTCTGTTGACTCCCAAAATATCTTCGAGGCCCATCGTGTGTACGTGTCGTCGTTGTCTAGAGCCCTGTCCGTTTCGAAAGCGTCAATTGAATAATCTGTCGGCATCGTAGATAAAGCGACCGTTGAAGCGGTAGCTGTCTTGCCTAGGGCCAGATTGGTTTCTGAAGATGGTCCAGTGTAGGCTGATGAGGTACTCCTTACCTCGCCGTTGGGTGGGATTCCTGTGCTTAGGCTTCCTTGTGAATTGGGAAGCTCGATTGCTACTGCGGAGTAAGACGGCACGGTCCAGGTGAATTGGCTGGAGACATTGCTGATGTCCTCAGTTCGGAGACCGTAGCCCAGCACTCTGCCAGGCAAGTTGTCCGGCTCAGTCGGCCCGTCCAAGATCCACGCTCGCGCAGTCGACTGAGGCGTCCAGTTCTGCAGGGTGAATGTGGTCGTGATGTCGTTCACTGGATCCTTGTTAATCAGGATCAGGTGGAGCTTGTTCGCACTCGTACTGGCGTATACTGATAGGTCTACGGTGCTGGAATTGCTCGAGACAAGCTCATCACCGAAGTAGTACGTGTAGAGCTGCAGGCCATAGTAGGCAACGTAGGGTCTGAAGTCCGGGGCCACATATCCGTAACTTGCCTGCTTGACGGGATACGGGTTCTGCATATGCCAGTAAGCTGCCATAGTAAGATTCTCTTGCTCTATCATTGCCCCGAGTAACTCCGCCACCCATATACCTTGCGGAAGGTAGTTTATCTGCCAGTCCGCTGGGTAGTAGGCTATGGCGTTATACGATCCGACTTGGTACTCCACGGGCTTTGCCGGGTCTTTATACGTGTTAACAATGTCTCTTAAATGGGCGAGCCATATCCTTATACTTTTACTTGGAGACGCATTGTCCGTGGTCTTGTACAAAAGCTCGTCGTAGTAGTCCTGTCTCTGATCATAGTTATACGCGGTTGGGCTTATGAAGTAACAGTTATGGTTATAGAAATCGATGTTCTGCCAAGCACCCTTAACTACTGTCGTCGTATTATTTCTCTCCGAGGGGTAACGGCAGGAAACACATGCCCCGATTAATATAGTGTTGTCCACGGCCTTCAAAGCTGGAGCGAACTCATTTATTTTGGCCACATATGTCTTCGCTCTTATTGAATCATACCATGGTTCTTGGTGCAACTGCCAGTACTTGACGTTGTAATCGTGCTCAACGTTGCAATAATACACCCAGTTCTCTGCCAGCTCAACCGATTCGTGAACGTTGATGGATATTTTGGGCTCCGCACCGACCGCCCGACAGAACTCTATGTATTGGTCAGTAGTCTGCATCGTTGGAATCGCCGGATCATTCCAGACAAAGGCGTCACCCCAGAGACCTCCAGAATAGTCCAGAAACGTTACCCCCGAATCTTGTACTGTTTGCAGGTAATTCTCGTCAATTACCCCTTTCTGATACACCAATTCGTCCCACGGAGCGGTGTTCACTCCGTAGATTCGATTGTCGATGTTTTTTATGACATTCGTGGCATTCACTGTAACTGTCGCCGTTGAAGCGGATGCCACTCCGACGGATCCTACAGCCGAGTAAACTGCCAAGCTAGAGATAATTGCTGCTATGACTAGAGAAGTTATAGATATTCTAAATATTCCGGTTTGTGTTTTCACTTTTTCACCTCCTTATTTTTACCATTCTTATTCATTTTTTCGACAGCATAAAAAGCTTGTGACTAAAAAAAGCTTTATTTCGGATTTTTTTACTATATGTGGTATTTTTTTGTTAAAAAATGGTGAAAAGCGCTACAAGGTTTGGGGTCGCGATAAAAAAAAAATTCTGAAATCGAAGAAGAGCAAGTCTCGAAATTTTATCCGTTTTCACCTGAACTTCCAAAAGCCCGGATAAGCCTGCGAGTTCAAATTAGAGCAAACGACTTTTCATTCTGAATTACCTCATTCTCCTTACAGAGCCAAGATTGTGCAAGTTCAAAAAAAATAAAAGACAATAGGAGTATGATGGCGTTTTACCCCTATATCTTTTTCACGTCGATATGCTGTCACTCGACTCAACGTTGTGTTCGGGTTCGTACGTCCATCCATCCTTTGTGATGTTGTCCACCACGAAGGTGAAAGTCGTCCCACTCGGGGGATCCCTTATCGTGTCAGATTGTAATTGCCATCTGTCTATTATACCATATTCATCTGATTCTCCAGTATCGGAATCGCTGGTCGCATTCTCCCAGTGACCGTACAACATGGCTAACGGAACTGGATTGTCCTCGACATCAACGATTTTAATTTCTGCAAGACCATTTGTGTTTTTACCGAGTGTTTCAAGGTACATGTAGATGTAGTGGACGTGCATTACCTGTGCCCCCGATGCGTATGTTGTGAAGCTGTACTCGGAACTTTGGGAAGTGTTGTTGCTCGGGTCTGTGCTCTCGACGACGTAGTAGTAGGTCGTGTTTTCTATCAGGTCGGTGAGGTCGATGCTGTGTGACGTTACATCAGCTGAGTCGTATTCGTTATCCGTGTAACTCCCGGGTGACGTGCCATACTTGACCAAGCTGTCTGCGATTTCATCCGTGTCCCACAGGATGGTCGCTGTAGTGAGCTTTATGCAATACGTGTCGACGTTCTCTATGGTGGGCGGCGTTGTGTCCGCTTCCGCTGTGGTGAATGTGTAATAAGATCCGTTATTGTCGTCGACTGCAGTGTTTGACCTCGAGTCCGTCGATTGCACCTCATAATAATACATTGTAGATGCGGAAAGTTCCGTGAGAGTTATTGAGTGACTCGTGACCATCGTCGCATCCGATTCCGAGCTCCCCAGAGCCGTAGTTTTCCCATAATTGACCACGCTGTCGCTGGATTCATCCGTGTCCCAAGTGATGGTTGCCGAACCGTACGTTATGTCCGAAGAGGCGACGTTCTCTATGACGGGTGGCGTTGTATCCGCTGGCGGGGTGGTGAATGTGTAGTACGATCCGCTATTGTCGTCGACTGTAGAGTTTCCAGAACAGTCCGTCGATTTCACCTCATAGTAATAAGGTGTATTTTCGGAAAGTCCCGTGAGCGCTATCGAGTGGCTTATGACTTTCAACACATCAGATTCCGTGCTCCCTAGAGCCGTGGTGGTTCCATAATTGACCACACTATCGCAGACTTCGTCCGTGTCCCAAGTGATGATTGCTGAATCTTGAGTTATGTCCGAGCAGGCGATGTTCTCTATGACCGGTCCCGTGGTATCGTCCTCTAGAGGTGGAAACACGATCCTCAAGGTGAAATCTACCCAGAACAGTCCCATATCGCTTGAGATTGCAGTGTCTAGCGCGTCTCCAATATCCTTCGGTGGGTTATCCAGCTTGCTCCACCATTTCTTGTCGCGTTCATACCCGTATTGGAAACCTACTAGGTTAGGATAGAATTCGGAAGCCCATGCTGTGAACTCAGCGATCATTCTATCGAAATTTACAAATCCTTGGCTGTCGTTTACAAACATTATGTCCCCTCTGTAGTTCGGCGGCATCCACTCTGAATCAAAGTGCTTGAGGAACAACGTGTAATCGCTGTTGTGAGACTTTACACTGTTTTCCCAGATTTCCGCGTTATCGTCAGTCACTGGTATACCCCAATCGTGTACGGTTTGCTTGTGCCACTCCACATCCACACCGCAGCCTAGCACACAATCGTGGTGTTCGTACCTGTCTAACGCGAGGTCGATTATGGTGGGGACATCTGCAAGCCCTGGTTCCACCTGCAGCCACACCTTTATCCCGTGGGTGTCAAAGTAGTCAAGATATGACTCGTGGAAGTCCGTGTTGTCGAATATTACGTGCTCGTAGTTCTCATTATCCGGCGCTGGGAATTGCAGGTTACACTCGGTCCATTGCTTATAATCTGGGCCCTCTCCGGCAAGTATCCCAACTATCCAGATTCCAGTTCCCTGAGAGCCGGGCCAATAGCTCGCCATGGTCATGATGTCCCTTTCCCACTCATTATCATTTGGGAATGGGTCTACACCATAGGTTGATTGCCTGCACCCGGCGTATATGATGGTGGAGCTTCCCTCAGCCTTCGCTACCGGAATATTGCTGAGACTGATGCCTGAGAGCATTCCGACTAATAATAAGCAAATGACGATGCTAGCATACTTTCTATATTTAAGGCGTCTTGCCATTTTTTCATCCTCCATTCAAGTTGGTTAAAGACTCAGCAAGTGAGGTTATCCATCCTGCCCTGCGTCATCGTCCTAAACATATTTTAAATTGTTATTTATTTAAAGATTCTGATGAAATCTGAATTCTCGATCGGAATCAAATTTAAAAAAATAAAAAATAATAGGGGCGTGATGGCGTTTTACCCCATTTTTTTCACGCCACTATGGCACCATTATGTTGTCGCTCGTCTCGATGTTTGCACTCGGGTCGTATGTCCACCCTTCTTTGACAAGGTTATCTACCACGAAAATGAACGTCGTCCCACTTGGGGCACTCGCTACTGTGTCAGATTGTAGATTATATTTGGGTGCTACACCATTGGCATCCGTTAATGAAGAAGACTCTTTGTAGGGACAGTCACCTTCCCAGTGACCATACACCATAGCCTCTGGAACTCCAACACCATCGACATCGTGGACAGTCACCGCTGCCTGAGCACGTGTGTTTACACCACGAACTACAAGATACATGGTGATGTCGACGACATGCATCACCTGTGCTCCCGATGCGTATGTTGTGAAGCTGTACTCGGAACTTTCGGAAGAGTTGTTGGCTGGGTCTGTGCTCTTGACGACGTAATAATAAGTCGTGTTTTCCGCCAGACTGGTGAGGTCGATGCTGTGTGACGTTACATCAGCTGAGTCGTATTTGTTATCCGTGTAATTTCCTGGTGACGTGCCATACTTGACCAAACTGTCCGCGATTTCATCCGTGTCCCACGTTATGGTTGCTGAACTGCTCGTTATGGCGGAGGCGTCGACATTTTCTATGGTGGGTGGCGTTGTGTCAGGCGCCGTGGTGGTGAACGTGTAGTACGATCCGCTATTGTCATCGACTGCAGTGTTTGAACTCGCGTCCGTCGATTTCACTTCATAATAATACGTTGTGGATGCGGAAAGCTCGGTGAGCGTTATCGAGTGGCTTGTGACCATCGCCGCATCAGATTCAGTACTACCAAGAGCCGTGGTGGTTCCGTAATTGACCACACTATCGCTGGATTCATCCGTGTCCCAAGTGATGGTAGCTGAATCTTGAGTTATGTCCGAGGAAGCGACGTTCTCTATGACAGGTGGCGTTACATCTGCTTCTAGAGTGGTGAACGTGTAGTACGATCCGTTGTTGTTATCGACTGTAGTGTTACCATCCCAGTCCTCTGATTTCACCTCATAGTAGTACGTTGTAGATGCGGAAAGCTCCGTGAGCGTTACTATGTGGTCCAAGAACATCCCAGTATCCGATTCCGAGCTCCCCAGAGCCGTGGTGGTTCCGTAATTGACCACACCGTCACTGATTTCGTCCGTAGTCCACGTGATAGTTGCTGAATTGCCCGTTATGTCTGAAGTGGCGATATCCGATATCACGGGCGGCGTTGTGTCCTCACCTGGGGGAAGAAACACATCTCTCAGGGTGAAGTCTACCCAGACAATTCCCATATCGTTGGGGATTGCCTCGTCTAACGCATCTCCGATATCCTTCGGCGGGTTATCCAGCTTGGCCCACCATTTCGCGTCGGCAGGGTATCCGATTTGGTACATTACGGGGTTGGGGTAGAATTTAGAGGCCCATGCTGTGAACTCACTGACCATTGAATCGAGATTCTTTATTTGTTGGCTGTCATCGACAAAAATTATATCCCCTCTGTAACTCTGCGGCATCCAATTCCCAGTAAAGTGCTTGAGGAACAACGTGTAATTCTCGTTGTGAGACTTTACCCTGGCTTCCCAGTTTTCCGCTTCAGCATCAGTTGGTGCTATACCAAAGCTGTTTTCCGGAGTGTATTCGTGCCACTCCACATCCACTCCGAAGCCTATCACACACTCGTGGTGTCCGTACTGGTTCAATACGAGGTCAATCAGAGTGCACATGTCCGCAAACGCTGGTTCGACCTGTAACCATACTTTTATCCCGACGTTATCAAGATAGTCGAGGTAGTTCTCGTGGCGGTCAACGTTTTCGAATATTATATTCTCGTAGGGGCCCCCAGCCGGCTCTGGAAATTGTAGGATAACTGTCTCCCAAGCCGCGTCCATGACTCCAACTAACCAAACCGCAACCGGTGTAGAGCCGCGCCAATAACCTGCCATGCTTTTAATGTCTCTTTCCCACTCTACTGTACTTGGGAATGGGTCTACACCATAACTGGAAGACCTGCATCCGCCCCAGAAGATGGTTCCGGCGTAACCAGGTTCAGCCTTCGAAATACCGGTGAGACTAATGGATAACAGCGATGTCACAAGTAACAGGGAAACAATGATGCTAGCATGCTTTCTAAATCTAAGGCGTTTTGCCATTTTTTCATCCTCCTTTCAAGTTGGTTAAAGACTCAACAAGTGAGGTTATCCATCCTACCCTGCGTCATCGTCCTGAAATACTAATAATAATTATGTATTTAAAACATTAAGAACTTTTCTTCTTTTTAGGTTCCACCCATCAAACCATCGAACGGGAGTCAATTTCATAAAATAAAGATAATGGGAGCGATATGGCGTTTTGCCCCCATTACTTTTTTAACTATTATGGCACCATCACGCTATCGTTCGTCTCGACGTTTGCAGTCGGGTCGTAGGTCAATACCCGCTTTTAGTGTTAAGGAAAAACTTCTCTCAAAGTGAAATCTACCCAGAAGTTACCCATATCGTTGGGGATCTCCGCGTCCAGCGCATCTCCGATATCCTTCGGCGGGTTATCCAGTTTTCTCCACCAATGCCTGTCGGACCTATACCCGTATTGGAAAATCACGATGTTGTTAGGGAATTTAGCAGCCCATAAATCTCTGAACTCAGCGACCATTTTACTGAGACTGTGCAGATTTTGGCTGTCATCGACAAAAATTATATCTCCTCTGTAAGTCGGTGGCATCCACTCCCACCAAAAGTGCTTGAGGAACAATCTATAACTGGAGTTGTGAGACTTTACCCTTGCTTCCCAGGCTTCCGCTTCGGCGTCAGTCACTTTTACACCCCAGCTGTTTTTCTTAGTATATTTGTACCACTCCACATCCACTCCGAAGCCTATCACACACTCGTGGTCTCCATACCTGTCCAACACGAGGTCGATCAGAGTATTCATATCTGCAAACGCCGGTTCGACCTGCAGCCACACCTTTATCCCGTGGGTGTCGAAATAGGCGAGGTAGTTCTCGTGGCGGTCAACGGTATCGAACACAATGTTCTCGTAGGGGCCCCCATCTGGCGCCGGGAATTCTAGGTAACATGTCACGCCAGTCTCCGGATAAGTTCCGACTATCCAGATCGCAGCCGGTGTAGACCCAGGCCAATAACTCGCCATGGTTTTTATGTAGTTTTCCCACTCTTCTGGGGTTGGGAATGGGCTTATGCCATAACTGGAAGACCTGACTCCGGCATATATAACGGTGGAAGCTTGCGCCTCCGTAGTACTGGTGAAGCCGATGCCCAACGCTCCAACAAATAACAAACAAACGGTGATGCCAACATACTTTTTATACACAAAACTTTTTCCCATTCTTTCATCCTCTTTAAAGCCGGTTAAAAACTCCACAAGTGAGGTTATCCATCCTAACCTTGCATCATCTTGATAATATTGGAGTTCATAGTAATTAAAGATTGCGGCCATAATAGGGCCGTATTTCACGATTTTTCGCCAAATATGATAATTTTGCCAAAAATGAGTGAAAATTGGGCTTAATTTCATTTAATTTTTTCGATGATTTAACAATAAAATGAGATGGTGCTGCAAGTGGTGATCGCTGAATTGGTCGTTATGAAGAAGCCACGTTCGATATCACTGGCGGCGTGTTGTCCGACCCTTAAGGTGGAAACACATCCCTCAAGCTGAAATCTACCCAGAACATTCCCATGTCCTGCTCGACTACCGCTGCTATCGCGTCCCCGATATCCTTCGGCGGGTTATCCAGTTTGTCCCACCATTTCTTGTCGGCTTTATACCCGTATTGGAAAAATACGATGTTAGGATAGAATTTATCAGCCCAGTTATCGAACTCGGAAACCATGCGACTGAGGTTTCCAAAACCTTGACTGTCATCGGCAAAAATTATATCCCCTCTGTAGTTCGGAGGCATCAGTGTCCACCAAAAGTGCTTGAGAAACAACGTGTAATCGCTGTTGTGAGACTTTACCCTGTTTTCCCAGGCTTCCGCTTGAGCATCAGTCACTGGTACACCCCCTTGTTGTTCGCTATTCTTGTGCCACTCCACATCCACTCCAAAGCCTACCACACACGAGTGGCTACCATACCTGTCCAACACGAGGTCGATCAGAGTAGGAATGTTTGCAAGCCCTGGTTCGACCTGTAGCCACACCTTTATCCCGTGGGTGTCAAAATAGTCAAGGTATGGCTCGTGAAAGTCTGTGTCATCGAATATTATGTGTTCGTAGCTACCTCCGTCCGATGGGAATTGTAGGTTACACTCGGTCCAGGTGGTATAATACCCGTAATGCTCGCTAGTCCCGGCAAGTATTCCAACTATCCAAATTGCAGCTGGTGTGGAGCCGGGCCAATAACTCGCCATGGTCTTAATGTCTTGTTCCCACTCCTCATTACTCGGGGAAGGGTCTATACCATAGGTCGATTCCCTGCATCCGGCGTATATGACAGTTCCAGAATTCTTCACTTTCAGAATATTGCTGATCCCAATGGCGGAGAGCATTCCAACGAGTAATAAGCAAATGACGATACTAGCATACTTTCTATGTTTCAGGCGTCTTGTCATTTTTCATCCTCCATTCAAGTTGGAAGGCTCCACAAGTGGAGTTATTCATCCTACCTTGTTTCATCATCCTAAGAATATTGGAGTTCATAATAATTAAAGTGCTGCAATATTTTTGGTCAAGTTTTTTGATAAAAATTCTGGAATCTAAAAGTGAGTTTCGAAATTTTACCCGCGTTTTAACCTGAGCTTCTAAAAGCCCGGATAAGCCTGCGAGTTCAAATTAGGGCAAACGACTTTTTACTCTGAATTATCTTATTCTCATTAAAGAGCAAGATCGTGCAAGTTCAAAAAAAAGAAGATTGTGGGGGCAATTTTGCGTTTTGCCCCCATTGCCGTGTTGTTATGCCGCTATGGCACCATTACGTTATCTCGCGTCTCGACGTTTGCGTTGGGGTCGTAAGTCCACCCATCTTTCGTGACGTCGTCCACGACAAAGATGAAGAGACTTCCGCTCGGGGGATTTTTCACTTTGGGAGACCAGAACATTGCTGCACCATCTGAATTAGTTGAGCTACTTATACCTCCTGTTGGAGCTATTCCTTCCCAGTGACCTGTAACAGTGGCACTCGGAACCGGATCGTCGTTTTCGGCGACGATGTACACCGTCGCCTTGGCTTGGTATTGGTTTGGAATGAGAAGTTCCATGTCGATCCTAAGGACATGCATGGTTAGTACGGTCGGGGCTTCGGGTGTCGTGGCGTTCGCCTCGTTTGAAGGATCCGACTCGTTGCTGCTCGTGTCGACAGCGGTCACCTTGTAGTAGTAGGTGGTGTTATCGTCGACGCTCGTGTCCGGATAATCGCTCGATGTCGTTTCATCCAAGAACGTGCTGCCATCGCACGGGAAGCCGCTCGTCGTGCTCCGGTAGACATGGTAATGACTCAGGTCTTCCTCGGTGTTGTTGTTCCAGTCAAGGTCAATCTGCGAGTGGCTCACCGCAGTGGCCGTGAGTCCCGTCGGGGCCGCTGGGGGCGTCGTGTCAGCTTCCGTGGTGGTGAATGTGTAGTAAGATCCGTTGTTGTCGTCGACTGCGGTGTTTGAACTCGCGTCCGTTGATTGCACTTCATAGTAATATGTTGTAGATTCGGAAAGATTCGTTAGCGTTATCGAGTGGCTCGTGACCATCGCCGCATCAGATTCCGTGCTCCCCGGAGGTGTGGTGGTTCCATATCTGACCACGCTGTCGCTGAGTTCATCGGTGTCCCAAGTGATGGTCGCTGAATTGCCAGTTATGGATGAAGAAGCCACGTTCGATATCACCGGCGGCGTATTGTCTCCTCCCGGAGGTGGAAACACATCCCTCAAGGTGAAATCTACCCAGATCAGTCCCAGGTCCTGATCGACTACCGCTGCTATCGCGTCCCCGATATCCTTCGGCGGGTTACTTAGTCTTTTCCACCATTTCTTGTCGGCTTCATACCCGTATTGGTACATTACGACGTTAGGATAGTATCTAGCACCCCAGTCCTCGAACTCGGAAACCATGCCTCTGAGGTTTCCAAAACCTTGACTGTCATTGACAAAAATTATATTCCCTCTGTATGTCGGTGGCATCCATGTGTACCAGAAGTGCTTGAGGAACAACGTGTAACTGCTGTTGTGGGATTTTACCTTGGCTTCCCAGGCTTGCGCGTTATCGTCAGTCACTGGTATACCCCAATCGTGTTCGGTTTGCTTGTGCCACTCCACATCAATACCGAAGCCTACCACACACGAGTGGCTACCATACCTGTTCAACACGAGGTCGATTAGGGTAGGAACATCTGCAAGCCCTGGTTCGACCTGTAACCACACCTTTATCCCGTGGGTGTCAAAGTAGTCAAGATATGGCTCGTGGAAGTCCGTGTTGTCGAATATTACGTGCTCGTAGCTACCTCCGGGCGATGGGAATTGCAGGTTACACTCGGTCCATAGCATATAATCCTCGCCCTCCCCGGCAAGTATTCCAACTATCCAGACTCCAACCGGTTGAGAGCCGGACCAATTGTTCGCCATTATTTTCATGTCTTGTTCCCACTCTTCTGGTTCTGGGAATGGGCTGATACCATAGGTTGATTCCCTGCATCCGGCGTATATGACAGCTCCAGGAGAAGCCTTCACTAGCGGGATATCGCTGAGACAAATGCTTGAGAGCATTCCGACTAACAATAAGCAAACGACGATACTAGCATACGCTCTATGTTTCAGGCGTTTTGCCATTTTTTCATCCTCCTTTTAAGTTGGTTGAAGACTCCACAAGTGAGGTTATCCATCCTAACCTTGTTTCATCGTCTTGAAATACTGATAATAATTATGTATTTAAAATATTAAGAACTTTTCTTCTTTTTAGGTTCCACCTATCAAAACATCGAACTGGAGTCAATTTCATAAAATAAAAAATAATAGGGGTGTGATCTTGAAATCGAAGGAGAGCGAACTCGAAACTTTATCGTTTTGTGGGCCCCTCCCATATTTTGGCGGGGGGCCGTTTGGAGAACTCGAGTACCGTGACGCCGATTATTCTGCCTTTCCTGTACCTGACCACCACATCGTTGTCGGTCAGCTCGGAATCGTCTGCCGCTTGGACCTTCCCAAAGCTGATGTAAAGGGTATCGTTGTTTCTATCACAGAAGATGTCGATGTCCCGCGCGTCTTTTATCACCGCTTCCATAGCACGACCTTCTTGACCTTTTCGACATTCGAGACTATAAATGCCGTTTTTACTTTGCCACCTTCTTCGTAGGGCACCATCATCCACTTGCCCTCGAAGGCTCCAGCTTCAATTTTCCTCGCGGCGATGTTTTCCCTGTACCTCCCGGTGAAGACAAAATCCGGGCAAGCAACCGCGAGCGAGATGCTCTCCTTCAGGTCCCGCAGTTTCGCCATTTCTGGGTGTCTTCTCAAAATCTGTTTGACGGTCGATGAATCCAGGACGACGCGGTTCCCAAAGACAGATTTTATCGACTTCAAGTCACCCGCCTAGGTTTTGCGTGGAGGTTCTTTATAAAGGGGAAAGCCGGAGGCGATTTTTGAATACTTTTTATACGAGACCCAATCAGTTGAGTTGGGGGTTGAATTGCGAAGGTTCTTGGTACTGGGGTTGGTCTTGTTCGCGTTATTTATCCAGCCCCTAGCGAGCGCAGATGAGTCAACAAATTCTGTGGTTTATCACGTTCAGAAAACATGTCTAATGACCCAGACGACTTGAACCTCAGATAGTTTTTCAGCTATTTTTCAGCTATTTTTCTGCATATTTTATAAACATTTTACTAATTTTTAGATAAGTATTTAAATGTTATATTTATATTTTATCTGATGTGAGGGTTGATTAGTTGGCTAGGAAGATTATAATATGTCCACTTGTGGTCTTGCTTTTAGCGCTTTTAGTACTCTCTTCCGCCCCAATAGTCCAAGCCCAGCCTTCGACCCCTCGTAGTCCGATCTTCATCGAGAACGACGACTTCTTCAATGAGGACAACGGCGTCAACGGGGGCGGCTCCGGGACGCTGACTGATCCCTACATCATTGAGAACTGGGTGATAGACGCCTCGGGAGCGCACGGTATCCGGATCGAGAATACGACAAAGCATTTCGTCA
>Ga0224501_10002744_pt1 | contig 13879 bp, 14 predicted proteins | sample SF_Oct11_sed_USG_4_FD_169105 | JGI IMG/M metagenome (GOLD analysis project Ga0224501, IMG submission 169105) | Sediment microbial communities from San Francisco Bay, California, United States - SF_Oct11_sed_USGS_8_1 | ecosystem: Environmental > Aquatic > Marine > Sediment | place: USA...
ACTCAAGCCTTGATAAAAACCAAGCCCAACTAGGAGAACTCCAGCAACCGCGGAGAAACCCGCTATCTGAACTGGAAACGGAGGCGGCGTATACTCTTTGACCCATATATAGAAACTTCCAGCAGTTTTATCAAGTCCAAAACCCTTTACGACAAGGAAAAAACCCAAAACAAGAAGGAAAGCTATCCACGTACTTTCCAACATGTCAAAAACTGTCAGAATCCCGATGACAATGATGAGTATTCCGGGCAAACCGAGCGCAATTCTTGCATAACGCGGGTTTTCGATGAGCATCTTTAGATATTTGGAGAAAAGCCAAGCGGTTTCCTCAATGGATTGGCTGTGCCTAACCGTGACTCTCCGAACTGATGTCACTGGAACCCGAGACTGAATAAGAGGCAGAATAGCTTCGTCTGTAAATCCATCTATGACTAAAACAATGTCGGTGGCTGGAAAAGTCTTAAGCACCTCGTTAAATTCGGATATAAGCTTTCTGTCTGCTCCTACTCCTCCAATTTCAGAGCCAGTTACTGTTGCAATTTGGCATTCTCCACCTTCCCTTTCAACGGTTTCGGTTAGTCGGTCAAAAATTCTCACAGCTTCAAATATGGCATTGGCGTCTGGCTCCTCTGGATCCCGCAATGCAAGGCTTACGGCGGCATTTATGTTTTCTTTTCTGCCCAGAACTGGCGTTTCTATTCCAGCCTTAACACCTAGGTCATCGTCTCTGTCGACACAGAGAACTAGGGTACGATCAGCCTTTGCTGTGGCTTCCATAATTGTCTCCTTATGTTGTTAATGTTCACTTCTTAAGTAATCAGACTCTTAAAGTTTAATTTTTGGGTTACCTTCCTAAACTTTATACTCTAGTCAAGCAATAAAAAATTTATGAATTCACACGGTAGGCAAGAAACTGTAAATCTAATAATCTGGAAACGCAAACAGCAAAGTTTCAACATTTCTGCGCGTGTGAGAGCTGAAATCTTGCGTATGGTAGTGTAAGTCAAGACTATGGCAAATGAATGCCTAACTAAACCTTGTGCAGTACGTGGTAAGACGATCTTTGGCGCAAATTGGTATTGCGCTAACTGTAAAATCTGTATCTGTCTAATTTGCGGACTTGATAAAAAGAAGTTGGAATCCCTAAATATAGGAGAAAATTTGTACAAATAAGGTATTTAGTGTTTACTTCATCTTGCTTGATATTCGTATTCGATGAAAATAGTTAATTTTAATATTTCCTGGTCTCCAAAGAGTCGCTCATTGTTTCTCAGTATAGTGGAGTATATTAGAACGAACCTTCAAAATTCTCATGCCAATAGTTCAGGTTACATTCTTTCTTGCCTTGTGCTTACAGAGAACTATTCCTACTACACCGATCGCTATCAACGTCACAGCGCCTATAATCCACCAAGAAGAAACTTCAGGGGGGGAAAGAACGGTAACAGTGATTGACTGGGTGTCAGTATTGTTTGCTACATCTTTCACGGTCAGCGTTACGTTGTAGATTCCTGGACTTGTATATGCGTGATACACCAAGACGCCCGTGGCGTTGGTTCCATCTCCAAAGTCCCAGAAGTAGCTAACAATATAACCGGCGGGGTCATAACTAGATGAAGCGTTAAAGTAGATGACCACAGCCGTAAGAGCAGACGTTGAAGATCCAGTGAATGATGCTACGGGAGGGATTGTGTCCAATGCTTCAGTGGCTACGATTTTGACCATAAGAGTGCTGAAACTGTAGGTTAGGTATAAGAAGGTGTAAGTGCCGTTCTCAACCATCACGGTGTCAGCGGTTACATTTGCCCCATCTACAAGAACCAACCAAGAGCCCCTTAAAAGACTCTTTGGAACTGTAACGTTGCAGAAGCCAACTGCACTAGATGGACCAGTGACACTAAAACTTATCTGCTTTAGTGAAAGATTAAAGTTGAAGCTTGCTAAGGTGGAGTTGCTTAATGTAGTAACGTGATACGTTCCTTCATCCGCAATAACCTTAAACAACCTGAATTGACTCCACGCTTCCAATAGCGGGTACTGATCTAGACCCTGATAAGGCAAGAGCGTGTCTCCGATACCGTCCCCGTTGAGATCTTGACCGTCGTAGTCGCTCCAGTAGTTGCCTTCCGCACCGTTGTCCCAGACTCCAACTGAATCTCCTATGTTTACTTGAACATTGTTGTTGATGAAGTTGTTGCGATAGATGATGTTTTCCTTAGATTTCAACGAATATATCCCACGCCAGTTGTTTACAATGGTGTTTTCATAGATACTGTTGAAATCCGAGAATAGGTGTATGCCCTCATCATTCTTTGTTATGGTATTTTCGTAAACGCTGTTGCTGTCGGAAGTCTTCGCGAGGCTGATGCCCATCCAGTTCCATGTTACAATGTTGTCCCTAATGGCATTGTTGGCGGAAGACCGCTCTAGCCACATTCCATACGTGTTGTTGGTAATGGTGTTGCTATTGACGACGTTGTTATTTGAAGCCCCGAGATAGATGCCGCTTTCGCTGCTGTTCGCCATGATGTTTTTACTAATTGCATTGTTGGAGGCTTGCTCTAGCCAGATGCCCCACGTGTTGTTTGTTATCACGTTTCCACTGATCACGATGTTACTAGAAGAGTCTAGACGGATTCCGTTATAATCAAAATACAAGCCACTGTATCGTATCGTGAAGCCACTGACGTAGACATCATCTGCTGAAATGTAGACAACCGTGCCAGAATTGCTGCCATCAATAATGGTGGTGCTCCTGTCAGCTCCAACAAGAGACAAGCCCTTGTCTATGGTTAAATGCTCGTAATATGTACCCGATGCCACCTCTATTGTGTCTCCCGGATCTGCGGCTTCTACGGCATCCTGTATTCTGGTAAAGTCTGCTGGTCCATCATCATCAACATACCATAATTTAGGGTTTGCCATAACTGGTTTAATGTTAAATGTCAATGTTAACATGCTTATTAATAGCAGTGTCAGCATTATTCCAGAAACTACTTTCCTTTTCACTCCTTCACTTCCTTCCCTACTGTTAAATTATTAGATACGACAAGCATTTATGATTTATGAAACAGTCTTCGATTTACATAAAGCATGCAAGGGAAACATGGTAAGGGTAACTACTCTGACCTCTTACCTTGTTGTTTAGTTTCCGCTTCTGTTCGTAGAACCCCTTTTGCTATATGCTTCCTTGTTCTTTTAGAAGTTTAAACTCTTCCCAAGTTAACTTTTCTCCACGTTTCATTTTTTCTAAGGCTTTTTTGCGGGCTTCTTCAAGGAGCTGTTTCTGACGCTTCGCTTGTTTTGCCTCTTCCACTCTTCGCTGTTTCTGCTTTAGACCGTTAATTTTTTGCAGCAGTTCTATATATCTTTGGTGAAGTCCATTGGCTTTTTTGCGGGTTTCCACGTATTTATGATGAGCATTGTCAGCTTCAACTTTGAGATTTTGAATCTGGCTTAAAATTTCTAGTCTTTGTTCATGGAGCTTCTGACTTTGTTCTGCAAGTTCTGAAAGTTTTTCATGGTGAAATTTAGCTTTGGTTGCAAGCGCTTTTTCTTCAGTTTGCAGTTCAATCAGCGTATTCTTCAATTCTTGCAGTTTTTTAAGGATTGTTCGCTGAATTTCGAGGCGCTTTACATCGCCTATTAATTCTTCTTCTTGCTTAACTGCAAGTGGCGTAGTTTGAATTTTCCATTCTAAGCTTTCAATCTCTTTTTGTATGACACGCAGATTTTGAGACGGTTTCTTCTCAAGAAGAGTCCTCATCTTTTCTCTTAGCTTTAAAATCTGATTACGTTTTTCTTTGCGTTTGGCTTTCGCTTGTTCTCGCAAATTCTTAAGTTCTTTAACTTTCTGATTTAATGCATCTCGTTTTTCCATGATACTAGTAGCTTCAGTTCTCAGCTTTCTGATTTGTTCGTGAATCAAAATTCTTTTTTTAGCCCAACTTGTGGCTTCGCGGTTTAATTTGTCACGTTCGGTTTTTACGGATGCGAGTTCGAGGCTAAATTCTTCAATTTTTTGCTTCATGGACCCTGGCAATATCTGTTCCTCTATTTTCGGGTTTAGCCCACTCTACAACTTGTTGAATCAAGGCTTGTCCTTCTTCTGTTGAAAAGATTGGGAGATTCCAGCTTTCTTTGATGCGCCAGCGACTGATTGTTTGAGTTTTTACGCGTTTCTGGAAAGGTTCTCTGTAAATGAGGATGCCTCTCCACTGCCAGGTTGGAGTTTTAGCCAGGTTGATGCCATGGCGAAATAGGAGTTCATGTAAGTCTTTGGTTTTTAATCCCTTCAACTTCTTTGCTGCTTCCGAAGGCTTATGTCCGAGTCGTCGTAGTAGCCAGTAGGCGTAGGCGTTGTTGTGGTTTCGCCAAGCGTCTCTCTGTCTCCATGCTAAGTATTCCCATAGTCTTTCTCTTGTCGTCATCACTATTCGCGAGTCAAATGCCACAATGAGAGATTTGTCAAAGTATTTTAAAGCGCTAAGCGAGAACACGCTTGAAGCTGTGCTGGCGAGTACAGAGTTTATTTTTTCAACTCTTAGATTGAAAGGCGCCGTGTACGCAAAAAGTGCGTTGACTTCGTCGCTGGCAACAAAAACGAGAGTCGGCGCTAGTTTGCTTTGAAATATGGCTTTTCCGCATACTACGAGGCATTTGGCGAATTTTTCGTCGAAAGGCTTCTCAGTCTTAAGGGCTTCGGAAACCGCTTGGAACCGTCTTCCATTTAGCCTAACATAGAAGGGTACATGTGAGGGGATTTGAAGTTGGGAGAACGGTTCTTGCGGTTTTTGTTTGATATTAAGGTTTTTATTCCAGTATAATTCTTGCATCAACAGTTTTGGCTCCCTTTTCGTAGACCATTATTGGATTGAGGTCAAGTTCCTTAATTTTTTGACGTTCCATAACTAACCTCGATGTGTTTCGCAAGATTTCCACTATAGCTTCTACGTCTGCAGGCGGTTGACCCCTGTAGCCTTTCAGAATTGGGTAAGCCTTCACCTCGGTTATCATTTCTCTAGCGTCAGACTCGGAAATAGGAGCAATTCTAAAAGTAACATCCTTCAACACTTCAACGAAAATTCCGCCAAGCCCGAACATTAAGGCTGGTCCAAACTGGGGATCTTTCGTTGCACCCACGATAACTTCGGTTGACTGAGGAGCCATTTCTTGCACGAGCATACCTTTAATTCTTGCATTTGGCTTGTGCTTCTTCACATTTTCCAAGATTGCATTATAAGCTGTTCTTACTTCTGTTTCGCTATTAAGGTTAAGAATGACCCCTCCGACGTCAAATTTGTGGATAATGTCTGGAGAAACTATTTTGAGAACAAGGGGAAAGCCAATTTCCTCAGCAAACTGGATGGCTTCCATCTCATTTTTGGCTACTTTAAAGTTTGTAACTGGAATTCCATATTCCCTGCAAATTGTTTTGGCTTCTGGCTCCAGCAGGTATTTTCTGCCTTCCTTTCGGGCTTCGTTGAATACCGCGTTAACTTTCTCCATGGCTCAGCAACCTTTAGCAATAAGAACAGAAGTTTTCTCTTCTAACTCTTTTGCTTTCAGATTTTGAAACCTATGCTTAACAGAGCAAATAAGAGCAAACTCTTAGGCTAGGTTTCCTCTTTTCTCTTTTTCTCTTAGACATCTCCCTTTTCAGCTGTTTCAAGGCTTGCTTCACATAATCCTGAAACTCAAAATTCATCTTCTCTTCAAACTCCAAACCCAGCCTTGTATACAGGTCTTTTACAATGACCTTTTCAACAACCCTTGAGCCAGGTCCAAAAATATTTTCTAATCCTTCAAGAAACTTTTCAACTTTATCTGGAATCTCTTCCCTTTTAAGTTGCCAATTTCTCTCTAGATAAAAATAAATCGCACTTCTATGAGATTCACCCAAAGTTAGCAATCCATTGTCAACCGCTTCAATCAAAACTTTCTTAAAATTCTCCGGATTCATTCGTGCATCCCAGCCCTCTAAAAGACTGAATAACGAATCCATAACTGAAGTCTGCCATAACCCTTCAATTCTTTGACTTTTCTTTTTTGAAATGGATAAACATTATGAACTCCTAATAAAGATTTAAAATGACTGGTCGGGCGGGCAGGACTTTCATGAAGTGAAACCTTCATTTTGAAATCGCCGAGCTGAGGCTACATCCTCACAGCTCTCCTGCGACACTCCGGTTTCTGTTGTTCGCTTGATAGGCTGAAGTGACATCCACCAAGACGGCAGACATCTACAGCGTCTCCACCAGTCTAGGCTTTAATCCAGACTGGTTCGGAAGCTCTACCAAGCTGAGCTACCGCCCGACCCAAAATGTTACAAGAAAACTTTATGATTTATGCGTTTCTATAGTCTTCCATCAAGAGAGCAAGGAAATTTGATTTTGAAGTTTCCTTAGACACATGCACGCCTTCTAAACCCGGTTTAATATAACCTCCAAATAGAATCCTAATAGAATTAAGCTTTGAGACAGGTTGGCTTTTCAAAAGATTTAATATGAAGAGGTTTGTGTTTCAAACGTTGAAGAAGCGGGCCGGTAGTTCAGTGGTATGAATGCCGCCCTCGCACGGCGGAGGTCGCGGGTTCAAATCCCGCCCGGTCCACTCCCTTTCGGGTTCAAGTCTAGCAAAATTTATATGATAGTGTTCGGTATCTTCCATTGCGGTGAGCAAAATTAGGAAGGGTAAGTACGTTTTCTTGATGAAAGATGTTGATGTCAAGCGTTGGTATGACAATGTGGCGAGGGGCTCTCTGGTTACCGCTGACGTTTACTTGAGGAGGCTTGGCTCCTTCTGCCACCGCTTCAGTAAGACTCCTAAAGCTTTCACATCTTTGAGTAAACGCGACCTGTACAATCTTATGTTAGACTACGTCTCAGCAATGGAAAAGGACGACTATGCAGGCAGTTATATCGAATCCACCCTCAAAGCTGTAAAGTCTTGGCTCTCGTACAACGGAATAGAAATCAGAAGAAAGATCAAGATCAAAGGTGCCAGAGACACACCCTCCCTCAGAGACGAGAGGGTTCCAACAAGAGATGAGCTTAGAAGAATATTCCTCTCAGGAGACAAAAAGGCCCGCGTTGCATGCGTCCTAGTCGCCCACAGCGGGTTGAGAATAAAGACTCTGGGGAACTACGAAGGCAAAGATGGTCTGAGAATTAAAGATCTTCCCGAGATGAGAGTTGAAGGCGATTCCGTAGACTTCGAGCAGATTCCTACTATCGTAATTGTGCGCAAGGAACTGAGCAAGGTTAGGCACCAATATTTTACATTCCTAAGCGAGGAGGGCTGTGAATACTTGAAGGATTACTTGGAAGACAGAATAAGAGAAGAGGAGGAGATAACTTCGGACTCGCCGATAGTCACTCCTAAGCTTAGAATGAAGCCTTTCATCAGAGCGGTAAACATAGGCGACACAATTAGAGGAGCGCTAAGGGGAGCAGGCTTACCATGGAGACCATACGTGCTTAGGTCATATTTCGACACGCAGTTGATGTTGGCGGAATCAAAAGGCTTGGTGTTGCGCGACTATAGACAGTTCTGGATGGGCCATAAAGGGGACATTGAAAATCGCTATACAACTAACAAGGCCAAGCTTCCGGAAAGTGTAATAGAGGACATGCGGGAAGCCTACGGAAGAAGCCAAGAATATTTGCAAACAACGAAGTTGGAAGAAACAAGCGAGGAAAGACTTAGACAAGCCTTCAGAAAGCAGCTCCTTCTAGTGGCAGGCTTCAGCCAAGACGAAGTAGAAAAAACGGACTTATCCTCAATGAACGACGAGGAACTTCAATCTATAATAAGAAAGAGGCTTCTAGTAGAGAAGACAAACGATTGTACGCAAAAAGCAGTATCCATGGATGATATTGAGAGTTACTTGGAACAAGGATGGGAGTTCGTTGCGACATTGCCAAATGACAAAGTAATCATCAAGCTTAATGATATTTCAACATAATCTAGCTACTCGAAGGTTGGAAGCGAACCGCAAAAAAGGGGGAGTTTGCGGGAGATATCACCAGCACACCGTGGGTTCAAATCCCACCCCCCGCACCATCTTCAAGAGGTTATTTTCGCTCAAATTTCACTCGTTTTGGGCGTAGAACAGCAGAAAATCGACTTCAAATCGTAGGCAGCTTTTAATTTCACTTGAGAGTTTAAAACTGTCAACCTAACAAAATGCACGCGCATAAATTCACTCTCGTTTGCGTATGCATTTCTCACTCATAAAATGCTTTTATCAACTATGCCAATGAAATTTGAGATTAAGGCGCTCGGATGTAAAAGTTGCGATTTCATGATCCTCTAGTTGAAAAAGCCTTACGATCTAAGAATAGTGTGCTCATGGAGTCGAAAGGCAAGGGAAAAAGCAGTTAGATTAAGGCTGGTGAAAAGAAGGTTAGAGCAGAACTGATGCCGCGCTAATACGTTGAGAGAAACCTCTCGCGCGCGCCAATCTTGTTTCAAAGCTCTGCGCATAGAAAAGTTGATTTTATAAGCATTCGAAACTTATTCTTATTTGTTAAAAAGTTAAATGAAGCTCACGGTTTAAGTCAAGAGAGGGCGCGAAATGAGTTCCAGGGAACCTGAATTAAATTTTGTTGATAAGCTATGGGAAGGTGCAAACAGGCTTAGAGGTAAGATGGAAGCATCTCAATACAAGCACAAGTCCTTTACAGGGATTGGCCAGCTCCAGGATTTGAATCATTAACAGGAGATTATACATTCAGTAATACGAACTCTTTTGCTTCATTCTAAGTTGCGCGCGCGTCACGTTCTTAGTTTTTACTTAATGAGGAGCCTTAACTTTCCCTTTTTTTCTTATAGAATTAACTTCGAAATTGAGGATTCATAATTCTTTTACATCAACTTCTCTTAACATGACTATGGACACTCTCAGGTGATGAATATGGTCAGATGTCCAGAATGTAGCGAGCCTTTAACAAGGACAAAAAGTCGTAGATACTATTGCAAAAATGAACGTTGCTCTGTGATATACGTGAAACGCCCGCATCAACCAGCCATATCGAGAGTAGTCCGCACATCATTGTCCAATAGAGAGAAAGAACAAGCTCCACCATAGCTTCCTCGGCTCGGCTTGCTTGATATTTAACTGATTAATCTTCTAGAAGATTTCTTCTCAACAGTAATAGGTGTCTATGTTCTTTTATTATGTGAGGGTGAGAGGAAGGAGCGAATAGAATGGACAGTAAACGTAGAGACCGTCATGATATAGTTGCTGAAATATTGCATCACGCTAGGGAAGGCAAAATAAAAACCCATATCATGTATAAGGCAAAGTTAAGCTACTACCAAATCCAAGAATATCTCCCATTGCTTCTCAAAAAGGGATTTCTGGAAAACAAGACTATCAAGCAGAGGAGACAAGACATAACAATGTACAAAACAACCAAAAAAGGAATAGAATTCTTGGAACATCTTGAATCCATAAACAAGCTTTGGCCTTAAAAATACAAATGGTCTCTTCCTTTTTTTCAGAAGACCAAGCAAAATGAAGCAAACACCAAATCTTGTATGCACGATTCACAGATGGTTCTCCTCTCTGTCTATTTGATTCAAACTTATGGTTGGATTTTCCAGAATTTATATTAGGAGTTAACGATTTTTGGTAGATTTGATGTTCAACGGAGGTGAAAAGACAACATGGTTAATGAAGGAAGAGGCCGACTCTTCAGAAGGAAGGACGATAAATACCTAATCTATGTGCCCAAAGACCTTGCTAAGACAACAGTTTATATCGTTGGTCTAAGTTTAATAGACAAAGCAGGATCTAAGATAAGAGGAAACTTGGGAAGTTGCCCGCACGCCGGGGGCTTTTTTGTTTCTTTTTAGTTTTAACAATCCTCTTATACAACAAGTGAGGTGATGTTGTGCCATCGCATGGTTCGTTGACTAAAGCAGGCAAAGTTAGATCCATAACTCCCAAGAAGGAATCAACAAAGAGGTGTTCCCCAAGTCCAAGAGTTAACAACCGAAAATTGTACAATAGACGCGTCATTCTAGGCAGAAACGGTCAATACAAATCCGATAGAAGACGCTATGGTCGTCGTAGGTGACGTTCCCATACGAACGCGCATGAATTACATTCATATTAGTTTACAAACCTCAAGCAGAAAGGATAGTATAAAATGACAATAATCATAGATGATGCCGGTATTGGAGACCTACTTTTCGGCGTAGTCATAGGAGCCTTCCGCCATGAAACACAAGAATTTAGTTATGACATCTTGGATGTCGAATATTTCACACCCAAGCGATTTTGTCAAAAAGAATATCTCAAGCAAGCTTCAAGGATCGTATTTCAACTATTACGAAAGCTCAAACTCAAAGAAGAGGAACTGATCCACGTCTGCAAGGGTTATGTCTTCGACGAGGCTGCTAAGGACTTGAAAAGGACCTATGGTGATAATCGAGTTCGCAGAATCAAGGTGACTGGGGAACCACAACGGCTCACGGAAACAGCATACCTTGATGAAATAAGAAACTTGGGCTACAAGCCTCTGAGGAGAAGAGCGGAGAAGAGGGCAAAGAGCTTCTTCCACATGATGAGCTGGCTGAAGAAAAACCCAGACAAACTAAGATACGCCAAGACTGGTTGGCCACGCCTCTCTAGATACCGTCTGTTTAGACCATACAATCGAGTTCAATTAAGGAAAAACACAGAGTAGATACATGTGCAACCTTAACCGCGAGCAAAACTTGATGAGATCTATTCGTTGGGTTGCAGTTTCCGTGATGATTTTTGTTAATGTTTTCCTTCTTAATTCTATCATTCTCGTATTCTTTCCAGTTTAACTCCCTGAAAATTCATTTCTTACCGAGATATCCAACCAAAATCGTGTTAAGAAGTCTCTGGATAGTGAAACGAGCTTGTCAAGATACTAGAAAGGCTTGTTAATCTTTTTTCGAGGGACGTAGGCATAATGTGCACGCGTGTATTCATGTTCGAACCTTACACCGTAACACTTAAGATATATGCTTCTAATGAACGGGCCAGACAACAACTGGTGTAACGACATGCCAGACAAAGAACAAACCAAAGGCAAAGCATCTGCTGAAGTTGAAAGCAAAGAGGCGGCAAAGGAAAAAGAAGTTGGAAGCGGCAAAACACCTCCCAAAGTTAGCGAAAAGCAAAATGTAGTCTACATTGGAAACAAACCTCCAATGAACTATGTCATGGCAGTTATAACAGCCTTCAATATGTATGACACGAATGAAGTTGTCCTGAAAGCGCGAGGTCGCGCCATAAGCACAGCTGTTGATGTTGCCGAAATCACCCGGAACCGATTTTTCAAAGACGCCAAAGTACATTCTATCGCTATCAGCACTGAAGAAATGACACCTAGAGAAGGCGGAAACCCAAGAAACGTCTCAACAATGGAAATCAGTCTCCAAAAATAGTGAACCACTTGGAAAGCAGAACCACTATTTTACCCCCTTTTTATTCAGCAAAAGCTTAGCACGCCGATAAGGAACTGCGCGCGCTTTTTCGTTGCCAACGTGCCAAGGACTACCTTTTTGTTTTTACGAACTTCTTTTTCTTCCGTCGGAAGATGCTAGTGTACTTCTTATAGATTTCTACTAATCCCTTGTTCTTCAGAGTGGCGATTGCTCCCACCATTCTGCTGTCAGGCATGTTCTTTGGCTGAATCTCTCCAGCCTCTTTTATGAATTCGTAAGTTCTCCTTTCTATTTCACTTAAATCTCCCAGTTTCAACCTTTACACCTTTCACTCTCGATAACTTCTGATCATGCTAGAACATTGTGCTTGTAGAAGTGTTAACTGGAGTTCAGGTTGAGCGTTTTCATCAGGTCTTTCTTCCTGTTTCTTATTGTAACCTCGGTTAAGTCTGCCGCTTTAGCAAGGCGGCTTTGCGTTATGTCTTCTTTTTTGATTTTTGAGGCCATGTAGAGTGCTGCAGCTGCTAGTCCTGAAGGGTCCTTTCCCATGGTTGCGTGCTTGCTCCTGGCATCCCGAATGATTTTGATGGCTAGCCCTTCGACATCGCTGGAGACTCCGGCTTTTTCAGCTATTTTTGTGACATAGTCCAAAGGGTTGTCGATAGGCATTTTCATTTCTAGGTTTCGCACTATCATGCGGTAAGCTCTTGCGATATCTTTGTGGTCTCGGAGGCTGGCTTCCGTGATTTCATTCAAAGTTCTCGGTATTTTGGTCAATCTACAAGCTGCGTAGAGGGACCCAGCTACCATAACTGCGATGCAGCGTCCTCGAATTAGGTCCCCGTTTAGGGCTTTTCGATAGATTACAGCCGCCATTTCTTGTACCGAGGATGGAATATGGAGTTTTTCAGAGAGGCGCCGAAGTTCGTTCATGGCCATCATAAGGTTTCTGCTTTTAGAGGTGCGAACTCTTGATCGAATCTGCCATCTTCTGAGGCGCCACATCTGACGTCTAACTTTTGCTGATAGGGGACGGCCGTACGCATCTCTGTCAATTCGGATGATAGTGGGTAAACCCTTGGCAAAGTGAGAATATTTGGTTGGAGCTCCTGCTCTTGCTTTGGACTTTCGTTCTTCTGGGGTGAAGACTCTCCATTCTGCTCCTCGGTCTAGGATAGTTTCTCGAATGACAAGGCCGCAATCGCTGCAGACGGATTCTCCCATTTCTATATCCCTGACTAGGTTTACACTCCCGCATTCTGGGCACTTTGCGTGGGTAACGGTCTGCTTGGACATTGTAAAACATCCAGTGTTTGAGGCTGCAAAAACATGCAAAATTTGCAGTTGTTGGAATTGCGCCTCTATATATGTTTTACTCATAATCATTTAAAAAGCATTCTTAAAGAAAACATAATTTCGCGCGCGCCTTGCAACCTTTACATTCAACACTAACGCGGGCGCGCAGAAAAAAGGTTTAAATAGATTTGTTCCTGTTCATGGTTTTCTGGGTTAATAATGACAAAGTTGACGACAGCTGACGTGAAAATAAGCAAAGTGATGACCAGAGATTTGGTGACTGTGTCTCTTGACAGCACGGTAGAGGAAGCTGTTAAGAAAATGGTGGATTATGATGTTGAATGTCTCCCAGTAATTGATGCAGAAGGAGTTTTACATGGTCTGGTTACTTTTAGGGACATCGTTATGAAGGTTGTTTACCCATTGACAAAGACAAGGGAATCCAAGGTTGAAAGGGTTATGTCTAAAAGCTTGGTCACTTGCAATCTTAAATCGACAGTGCTTGATGTTGTAAAAATTATGAAGAATAAGCATCTAAGGCGAATTCCAGTTGTAGATGCCGAAAATAAGCTTGCGGGATTAGTCACCGATTTCGACTTGGCCTTGCTTGGATGGGAGTTTAAGTAGCAGGGCGGACATCAAATCTTGCGCTTCGTCAATGCTCTCCATGTTACTGGTGAAAGGGTGGGTCTTTCGACGACCACTTATAGGTTGACCTAATGTTCTCTCCAGTAACCCTTCTATTCCACAACATCTTATATCACCCTCTTGGGTTAAGGCAAGCGACATCTGAAGAAATAGTTTTACAATAATCCCTTTAGCTTGCCCCGCTGTATTATATATTCTCAGCATATTATTTAAGGATTTCTTGAGACTTAAGACACATCCCATTATGCGCGCGCTAATCTTGAAAGTGTGACGGGGAACATGTATAACCTGCTTGCTTCTAGTGGGAAAAAGGCTTTCTGAGTGTTAATACTACATATCAAGATTATAGTGAAGGAACATGAGTGATATCGCCTTGTTAATTATCGACATGCAGGCAGGAAATTTCTCAGAGCCTAACCCTATATGCAAGGGGAATGAACTTCTCGCAAAAGTCAAGAGCTTGATCACCAAAGGACGTTCTGCACAAATACCAATCATCTATGTT
>Ga0224501_10002745_pt1 | contig 13876 bp, 8 predicted proteins | sample SF_Oct11_sed_USG_4_FD_169105 | JGI IMG/M metagenome (GOLD analysis project Ga0224501, IMG submission 169105) | Sediment microbial communities from San Francisco Bay, California, United States - SF_Oct11_sed_USGS_8_1 | ecosystem: Environmental > Aquatic > Marine > Sediment | place: USA...
CAAAGGCTAGTTTCTGCAGGGCTCTCGACAGCTGTTTTGTCACAGAGAAACAAAGGAGAAAAACGAGGTAAACGGGTGGGCAGGGTGAGTCCACAGGCACCAGGATCTCTTTCCGCATGGCTACCAATTATCTTTTTGTCCATGACCTTAATGACAAACTGGTTGGGCACATTTTTAACTATCGGCTTATTGATACCCCATATTATTTTCTCCTGAATAGCTCATCATCATACATTTTCCTATGAACAATCAAAGCTCTGATGTCCTTTAAGTAAAAGTCTACCCTAGCATAGTCTATCCTACCTCAACTCGCTAGGCCAATGATATAAGTAGCTGGGCTTCCGCTCACCTGCTAGCTGTGGCCAGAGCCACAGCCCGCGCTGCCACCTGCTCTTCTTGTTTCTTGGTTTTACGTTCGGCAGCGAGCTGACTCTCGGCCCGCTCGCGACCCTTTTTCTCCTCCGCCAGTTTCTTCTCGGCAGCCGCTAGATTCTGTTTATCTTGCTGGCGACTCATCACCAGGTTGTGTAGTCTATAATACGCATGCGTAACATCAAACGCAAGCCCAAATGAAGAGAGGGGTGAGTGGGGAGAATCACCAGGGCTAGTAAGTATTCTAGATCTAAATAGATGTTATCGCCGGTACTATAGGTCTCCTGGTCAGTTTTTGCTGTCGGTCCCAGTGTGACAAGGACTGCGGCTAATGAAGTTGCAAGCCTGGGCAGGGTTGACGTAGAGGAAACGACTATGCCCATGGCGGATTTTACTCTACCAAAATCCCAACTGACTGAGTGTGACTAATGAGCTACAAGACTGAACAGATAGTCCTGGGAGGCTGAAGGTCAGTCAATCTAAGCCATTTGTTTACACGTCACCCGCCAAGAACTGGGCTACTCTCAACATCGAGAGGTGGATCTTATGGTCGGTATCAGCAAGTTGTAGATGGAGGGCGTGGTGCAAAGCACTGTCTACTATCTACCGTACTGGGTTTCAGAGGTACTGGGGTATCAGAGTGTGGGTACCGGGTTTCGCCCTACCCACAGCAATAGTTAACGAGTACTGACTTGTTTTGCAAATTATCGTTATCCTGCTGTACTTGTGCCAGTGTGGCTTTCTGTATTCGATCCTCGTTCGTTTTATTGGCTATTTGCGCTCGGAGCTCCGCCTCGGAGTTGCGCGATGCTTGTAAATCCGCCTTCAGTCGCTTTATATCTGCCTCCAAACTAAAAAATAGAGAGAGTTTATGAACATCAGTAAGTAGCAACACATTAGCACAAACGTCCCCGGTGTCCCAGTAAAAAGCTGACAGGTATTCCACTGGTACAGAGCCAAATAATAAGCCCCGGTGAAAAATAGAGGGTAATTTATCATGATTTCCAGGAAGAGCTGAGGAATTTCAACAATAAGGGGACCAACAACATACTCAGCATGGCCTGGTTGGCTGAATACACACAAAAGCTCTCTGTTGACAGAGATTTTGCGGCTTTTCTGGGAGGTCACAGGGCTGACCTGAAGTTTGACAGTACCTCTTACCGCTTACCGTATAGTTAACTCGGACTTTACGCTAGCAAGTTCGCCGTTAATACTGCCATTGCTCGTCACGGTCGTGGCTGGAGGCAGACTATTTGTCGTGGTGGCGCTAGACGAGTTGCTTGCTGTCATTATATTATTGGATGAACCGCTACAAACAGCACAAACAAAGATCAGCCACAGCCCGAATACTCATCCTCTATCACCTGGTACAGCAATGCCAATGTGTATGAGATTTGGTCCCAGAAACCGTGGAATCCGTAGAGACAACAGTTTTTTTTGTGGGTATTTATTGTTCTACTCAGCACTGGGTCTTCTAGATTAACGGACCTCCCGATTCTGAGGCTTTTTGGAGTCGTAGGAGCTAGGAATTATGCGAGGAGCTCGTTCTTCCAGCAGGCGCTCAATGACTAGGACTTGAACCCAGGATTTTTCGACATTGAGCTCACACGTCATGAGGCATCCTACTACAGTGAAACTCTGATATCTTGACCTCGGATAACTTGAAAACTTGCTTAACTCAAACAAAGTTTCATGGTCCTTGTCTGGGCAACGATAATTTGCTGGGAATTTTTAGTCATAACTGAACCGATAAACTGTGGTTAGTGTCACATAATTACCTTTTCTGTGGGTGGATATGTTTACATTCTTGTGTAACAAACTTTTAACTTCATTGTTTTTCTTTTCACATGAGAAAAAAATCACAAACTTTGCCAGAAAATGGAACACATTAGAGCGAAATGGACTCGCTACGGTAGCCACATGGCTAATACAAAGGGAGAGCATAACTCATCACTCAAACTTGTAACTCAAACGGTTTTTGGTAGTCCCCTGCAGTTGGAGTTATCCAAGTTTCACTGTATCTTGATGTCAAACACAGATGTAGTAACTAAGGCGGGTAGGCGATGATGTGAGACGAGTCTGATAGAATAAAAGTCACCGAGTGGCACTTGAATGACTAACGCCCAGCAGTTCCTGATGCCAGCTATTCAACTGCCACTAGGAGTAATTAAATTCAAATTACTGCCACAGAAGAGTTAGCTGACCTTTAAGTGAAAACTGTTAAAGTCAGCTTGCATTACCGTGCAGATTTGTTGAAACTGCCGATCATTTTGAGTGGCAGGTACTAGTGACGACTTCCCCATACGCAAAAAAACCAGAATGATAGGGTTATATCATCCTGGTGCTTAGATTAATTTTATATTGCAGTCCGTTCGGGGCCGCTGGCCATCCCTTTTAGTGGAACGTAACAAAAGTTCACGAAGGGAACCCGGCATGACCTGGGATTTAGCCCAGAATCACAGGTCTTGCACCACGTGATTTATCTACTGAGCTTTCTTGCTATCCCATAGTCATGGAGCTTTTCTGCAAGTGGAGACAGTTAACGAGAGAGTAAGGTGACTGCCTTCCTACCTATGGTGGGACGAGTTTTTGTGCTTCCTATTGTTAATCTTCTTTGGGGGCAGAGCCTCCTTTTTACTCTTGGAGTCATTGAGTAGATTCTCCGCTTCCTCATTGAGATTGTTGATGTTTCGGCGACGAAGCTCACGAGCTTCGTTCTCCGCGTTTACATCAAAGTCCTCTATATACTGTAATGGGAGGAAAGACGCTATACAACAGAGGAAAGGTGCTATATACAGCAAAAGAAGGAGAGGGGCTATATCAGAGCACACCAGTCGTCGGTTGCCTTGGCTTAGGAAATTCTAAGACAGCCGTAGACTGACACATCGACAAATCCAAACAAAATAACACATGTTATATCACTTGAGGCTGTAGTGAGGCATGCACAGTATTGAGATTTTGCGGGCGACTGCCCAATGATTACCACGAAATCAATCACCGCTCTTGGTCATGTGGAAGGCTGATAATACAAGATCTCGCAGACATGCGCGCAGCAACAAAACCGGACACTGGCCTCGTACGCTAACCGGTTACTCAGAGCAATCACGACTTACAGATTTAGAATGTTTCTCCGGCTTACTAGGCAAGCATTTCTCCGTCTTGGGCTCCGTTTTAGGCTCAGGTTTCTCTGTCCTGACGGAGTTGTCGGACTTAACAGTCGTCGTGGCTGTCGTGTCCTCCGACGAACTATCCCCATCATCGCGACCTAAATATAAGAGAAAGGTGAGAATTATAATAATTACATCCGCGTGCCCCATAGAGAAGGGAACTCTATGAGCTTACTTTATTTAACGTTGGGATCCGAAACCGACAAGGGTGTTGCAAAAGAGGTTTTTGTGCAAACTGGGAATTGAATTAGGTACCCCGGGTTCAAGGCCTAGTACAATATCAACTAAGCCATTGATTCACCATTGTGATTATTGAACGGGAATAAGAATGAGCCCTTATCGGGCAGACGGTCACGTATACAATGGTTTCTAGAGAACACGACAAGGACCAACCAGACCCAGTTGTTTGGGTTAATTATCCAATAATCAAATATCCAATAATCCTTTTTGCTTTTGCTCCAAAGAATCGACTTAACAAGAGTCAAGGACGGGCATATCAAATAGGAGCCGAGCTACAATGCCTACTTCGCTAAAACAGAAAGGAGTCAGCAAACTAACGACGCAGTCGTACCACGCTGCGAAAACTTGGTCAGACCAAGCGGGACAAGTCAATAGATAAGAGCTTTTGGTTCAAGATCCCAAGATCCTGCGTTGAATCCTAGTCATGCTGAGCGCTCACTGTACGAATGAGCTCCCCACATAATTCCTAGATCCTACTGATCCAACAAGCCTCCCTAAATTTAGAGCTCCGCTCAATAGGATGGCAGAGTGCCGAGTAAAATCAAACAAAGCTTGAACTCAAACAGGGAGAGAGTGGCTTACTATTTTTCTGGTTTTCCTCAGTGAGATCCTCTATGGCCCTTTGTTGAAGTTCAGCAGGTAATGCCTCTTGTAATAGCTGATGGTAAAACTGATTGCTTTTTATTACCTTACTTCTAGTCCGCTACAACATTAGATATGCAGCTAGTCACAGACAGGCGTATCCTGAGGGAGGGCACATTGAAAATGATTGGTATGCTCGAGCAGTGATCGTGCCACACCACTAGGCAGCTTTTCTCATCTCTACCTCATCTCTATGATTTTAACTTTGCGGAATGGGCGCAAGCCGTAACAGCTATTCAAGACTGCAAGTCAATGAATGACGAATGTGTGTATAAATATAAATCTTCAGTTCACAGCGAAAACGGCTGATAGCCGGATAGTTCATTGTCTACAGGATTTAGCTTGAGGGCCCAATAGTCTAAAGCACAACTTTCCTGTATGTTGGGCCGAATGCAAAGCCCGCGTATTTGCTAGCTTTCGCCATTACGGAACAAGCTCCGGATTAGTTTCCGGCAGTCCACTGTATAGAACAGAACATAAACTATTACAACAATAATGAGAGACTCACCCTGCGAACAGTTTCGGTAGCAGCAGTTTTTATACCATATCCGAGAGTGACCACAGGGTATCCAATACTAAAACAAGGGATCACGCCCAACAGGAGCAAAACAAGACTCCCATTACTCAGCGGGGTACTAATAAGCTGGCTGGGTGGGCAGCAGAGGAATGCTAACTTAGCCAGCTGCCTAACAAGTCAGTCTCATGGCTAGCCAACTGTTGCAGTCACGTGGGATTATAACGTAATATGGGAATGCGAAGATAACCAGGTGACTTTTTTTATCATCTCGGGTCCATCTTTAACTCAATGTGACAGCTAGCCAACTGTGACTCCTAAAAGCCCCTTGTTTTGAGAATGATTACCAGCGAAAGGTCGGTTAACCCTGCATCGGCAGAACGGTCGGAGACCGAGCAAAGGCGGTCAATGCCAGAGAGGTTACCATGGTGATCCCTACCCAGTGATTCGCAAGTACCTGTTAACATGAGTGATAACCAACCATGGATTCGGAGAAGTGAGCTGGTGGGTTCAGGCACCACGGTGATCAGCCAAAGGGAGATAACTTTACCCAAAGAGTTGGGCGGATCGATATATAAATTTACACATTTGTTCCTGGCTGGATGAGCACAAGCAAGTGTATTCACTTTTCAATTAAATGGACACGCCTTTACTACAGTACTATGACTCAGGTATTGTGTAGACTAGAGTGTGTGGTCAACCAAACAGGTGAAGTCAGATATGGCTTACAGATATTGCTGGAACAGTAACTAGGTCTGCACGATGCGTGCAGGTCCCCTAACTCACCAGTGAGCGGCAAACGGACGACAGAGATCCATGTTAAACGGTAGTGTCTTCTGGTCCTTCATGCGCAAAGCTGCCTCCACATAGACAAAAAGAAGCCAGAGAGAGACCGAGGACAGACAGATACCGCGATCTGCAAATGAATCAATGACTAGTAGAGTGTATCAAAGCCTTGTGATATTTACCGATGAAAAAGTAAAAGTAATTTTGTGTCTCCATGACAGAGCAGCTGTCAGGAGTGGTGCAGAAGATAGCCTACTGAGTCTATTTGACTCGACGTTTTCCTGTGTAAGTCATTTTAAAAGGATATCTTCTGTTTACATCCGTGTGCCCCATAGAGGAGGTAACTCTACGAGCGGATCCCCTTCATTTAACATCGCAATCGGAGACTGACGGATTTATCAGTTAGTCCAGTAGTAGACTTAGTTTTGGAGTTAAAAAATTCTATGAAAGCGTGTTCCGCAGAGTATAGCCGTCACGCAAGAGACGGAATCGGGGACCATCATGAGTAAGTGGCCCTAAACATGTTTCAGTTACGGCAGTGGTGGAAAATCATTACCAACCAGCGGTTAATACTTATAATCGGGACGTGTTGAACACTTCGCTGGACCTACATTTAATGAGTGCATTTGTGTCATTGCGTTGACATATAACCTTAGAAGTCCAATAGGAGTTGTGCATTCTTTAAGGGGATGTACTCCTCGTCCAATCTTAGATGTAAATGTATGGAGATCAATAGTAGGATGACTAAAAATTGATGGCCCATGACACAATCAAGACATCCTACAGGGATGAATTTTAATTTCAGACACTCATATTAGAGTCTATTAGACATGTACCGATGACCTACCTGTATGCCAGACATATTGCACCCAGACATAGCTACTGGCAGCAAAAAACAGCCATTGTACGGGTATAAATATGTAACAGAGCAAGTCAGCACCCATTGCCACTATGAGAAACAGTAGTGTCAGCAACTGCAATATAAGAAGTCAGTCTCCATTACAGTGAAGACACAGGCCCGTACAATCATGATCGGCTCTTTGGACACGAGAGACCAGTTACACATAAAGGGAGTGAAACAAAGTGTAATAAGGAAACTTACCACTCCTTGATACTTGTAAGAATCCTGAACACTTCGCAAAAGTAGCCAGACAGGGTACAGGTACTCAAACCTGAATTCTAGTATAAAGTCAGCCAAGAGAACGACTCCCCACACAGCCAGAAACTTGACGTATCCGAATAAACTACAAATAGTACACTTGTTGCAGGCTATTAGGACTGTCTTGATAGGATTACTCTCCGGAATTTGAGGTTGGTAGTAGGGTGGCTACCACATAAGCCCAGATGGTTCAAGTAAAGCCAGCTGCAGGTAGTACAATCTTTTGCCTTCTTTTGAGCACAGCGGGTGATCAATCAAACGACAGTCAAGAACGATTGAAATATAACACTTGAGCACTCGTGCATGATATATTCCGCATTCTTAACAAGATCGATTCAGTTTTCCTACTGCACTGCAATTGTGATTGAAAACTGTCCAAAATGTGTGCACAAGCCTTGATTTTACCCCAAACTGCAGTTAGTTTCGATGGTGACATTTAGTCAAGCTAACTGCAGCGGGTAACTATGAGTCACAAACCTAAATTAGACAATGTAACTCTAACATTGTAGCCGTACTGATCAGTCTCAGCATGGCGACGCTGAAGAGTGTTGGATCTTCTATAAATTTTATGACGATACTTAACTAAATGGCTGTGATAGATAGAGAAAACAACATTGTCAAGCAATTATTTTTGGGAATGAAACCCACTGCTGTGGACAGAAAATCACGGAATATCTGGAGAAGGCATACGAAATTTGTCGAAAGGAAGCGCTGTGCGAAGATACATACTTGCAAACCGTTTCAACAACACTTCTAGTAACACAGCGGGTGCTATACGCAAGCAGAATTCCATGCTGAATCATAACGGCCTGAGTTAACTGAGACTGTGAGTGACACTCATGGGGCTGGAATTGATTGAAGCGACTCGCGCAATAAGGGAATAATCTATGATGAAAAAAAGAACTCACAGAAAATGTGATATGAAGATGGATTGTGCATAGACTGTTCAGCTGATGAGCTCTGTCAAACAAGTTACATCCAACTAATTCAAATTTTAATCCATGGAATGGATAATGGAGTTGAATAGTTATAGTTTGATTGAACTTGTTTGTTTGGAAGGTTCTATATCTACTTACTACTCTCTAATATACACTCTAGTTTACACATTACTATACAATGGCTGAGAGTATAAACTAACAAAGTTAAAGGCTTTAGAATTCAATCAGAGGTGAGACTGACAGTGGTTTGTGGATAATCAGCCATCAAGTTTGTTACAAACCCAAGTAAATTACACACCTACCGACTACCAAGGCTTAATCAACCACTGACTAGACTGGTGACAGTGGTGTGGTGACTACTACACTGTACAGACTAGACACGACAGACAGTACGAGTACAGTAGTAGTAGACTACTCTACTGACTTGTACTAACTTGTACTTGTAGTTGTAAGTTGTAGTAAGTAACAGTAGTTCTAGTAGTAGATTGGTAAACTACTAGTACTAGCACTACCTCCAAAAGAACCGCGGACCATCAGCAAATAAAGAGTGACTATATGATTTGACGGAGTTGTTAGTTATAACGTAAGCATTAGAGGTGGTGATCGTGATGCGAATAACAATAATAACAACAAAGCTGGGGTGATGCCGATAGATCATACTCATACTGAGTCATAGTGATAGCTTGTAAAACCGGGAAAAGTTGAGTTGATGCCAACAAAATCACCTGCTGTAAACACCCTCAGAAATCCGTTTTGATTTCATAGGACGTCTCAGTTTCGTTAGATCGACATTCCGCCTCTTCATCATCCAACGTTGTGGTCGTTTGGGACTCCTCTAAGAGAAAAACCATTAGAAAAGAAAAGAACTCCAAGTGTGTGTACTGTCAAGTTTTACTGTTTCACACATGCGCATATGATCTTCCTGTTTTGTCGGGCTGTTCCGATTAAGCTCGATAAAGGTCGCTGCTAAGAGATTGGGGTAATCGATCAACGTATAATTCTTGACCTAAGTTTAGATTCTGTTAATTTTTATTCATTATAAAATAGTTTTTCTAAAGTAATTTAACGTATGTTATTTCCATAAAAAATCAACTGGCCATCATTAAATGTTAGCACATATTATAGGATTTGCGATCGATTATAGCGTTGCCAAACTTTCTTCCCATTCATTTGATACAACATCGGCATCAACATGGCTATGCATGTGCCTCGCGCTCCTGGCTTTTCTTCTATGATGAAGGATGGTGCTAAGGTAAGTGTACCAATGTTTTGTGAAATAGGTCTTTATGTTGCCAATGGTATCCTTCAATGGACCACATCTTCACTGGAAGCAATTTTCTACAGTCAAAGCGTCAGCCGTAACTGTAACCAGTCGGGAGTCGATCGTTTTGTTCTGGAATGTTCTCTCAAGTTCCACGATTTAGGTTCATAAGTTGATCCCCTAACTCCTTCTCCGTCTTTAATTTGGAGTGTAGCACACACCGGATCGGTGTCGGGTTTACGAAACACTCTATCTCAGTGCTACAGACCAGCGCCCCAGCCAGAGCCAAACCCAAAGTAAACTAAAAGTTCAAGCTGCCAAGCGGCAAGTGTGAGTCGAGTGAGTCCGTGTGACTGTGAGTGTGAGTGGACTCCTAGTACTAGTACTACTAGTAGTATTGAAATTAACTGTTGAGCTGGGATATGGGGAGTATTTAAATTTTAAGCAATTTAACTATTTTAATTTACTTGTAGTTGTAGTTGTACTGGATCAGAATCAGATTGTACTGTAAGTGTAACTGTTGTTACTCACTTACACTTACAGTTACTGATTTAGCATGTATTGTATGGCTATCATAATGCTTATTAATGATTATGATATACATACTGACAGTGACATACTGATACTCATCGACAACTGACATAGTGACATACATGTGTCTACACCACAGACTTGTCAATTATCTTTGTATACTCCGCCTGACACTGACATTCATTCAATCAGTTATTTATGGTCAGACTGAGTGAAAGCCGATTGCTGGTACTACATACATGTACTACTACTATCTGATAACACCAACACAACAGTCGGTGTGCTAACGTGTTACGCATTATTCCTAAACCTGATTCTGAAGTTGAAGTAACTCGCTTCGTTAGTAGTTACGAGCCTAAAAAAATTCGCTCCGTGAATGGCCAGTCCCTGGCTGTATTCTGCTCTTTGTCTGGTGTTGAGAAATACTGTCATCAACTACATTTCATTGAGTATCGGACAATGCAACAGTGAATTCATGGGACCAGAGCTCATTGGAACTGCTTAGTATATCAGGGCATTTGTCAGGTCACTTAGCTCATCAGTCTTTTTCGTTCTTTGTAGCACTATTCAGGATTAGAAGAAGCTGTATACAAAAATATAGAAGCGTGTAGAGAGTTGGCAAAGACTTTAAAGTCCTGTTATGGACCTCACGGACAGAACAAAATGGTCATTAACCACCTGGAGAAGCTCTTTGTCACAAATGATGCAGCCACAATCGTTCGCGAGCTGGAGGTAAGCAATATGCTCATTACCTGAATTAGGAAGCAACCCTATACTCTGAAGACACAAATCTATGTATCAAGATATTTATTTTTGCAGTCCGTAAGTTGTTGATTTGTCTATCAGGTGCAGCATCCAGCCGCCAAAATGATTCTGATGGCGTCACAGCAGCAGGAACAGGAAGCTGGTGACGGCACCAACTTTGTGATCGCATTCGCTGGAGCTCTCGTCGAAAATGCTGAAGAGCTGCTCAGACTGGTCAGTGCAACATGCTTCTAATAATAAGCATGCCCCTCTCAACCCATTTTAGCAGGCTTCTCTCAACTTCACTCTATTGTGGTTTCTTTTTTCCTCCTTTCGCTACCTCTTCCCATTTATCAACCGACTCCACCGCCAGGTGCCGTTGTCACAACTTTATGATTGCCTCTAGAGGCCCATACCCTTCTCTTTATCCCACCCTAATGTATTATGTTGCACAAAAAAGCCAGTATAATGCGTGACTCCATCATCTTGTTTTTATTTGTCGCCGGCAGGATGCTGTATCATTGCCTCACATTTACTCGAGCTAGCAGGTGCCGTCTGACTCGCCAGCCGATTTACCCTACTTGTGCGTTATCACTGTGGCGACCAGCTTTCACTAGGACATTTTATAGGGTGCAAACCCTAAAAATGTCTCCGTCTGCGGCCCCAAAAGCTGGAGTCGTTAGTCGCGCTGGCCATATACAGCCGAATTACATTGTTTCTTGCAGGGACTATCCGTCACTGAAGTGATAGCTGGCTTCGAACAGGCGTGCAAGAAAGCTCTGGAATTGCTGCCAAGTGAGTAATATATCTTTTCTTTTCGGAACACTGTATCCTCAGATGCGTGTGCACAATTCCGATGCAATCATATCCGACAATGGTAGTTCTCAAACAGGATATTCGGTCTCTGCCTGTCGACATTGCTGTAACTAAACCAAACTCAATGCTCAGGTGAATCACTCTGCAAATCATGATGAAAATTTCTTGATCTCGAAATACAACTCGATAGTAATGGTGTCACACTCCAATTGCTCACAAGAACTAAAACAAAGCCTGAAGACGCTGAAAACCCTGACTTTGTGACAACCTGAACCTCAATCTAAACAACTTTGCCGTGTGTGATGTCGGGGCGCGATGTCAGTGACACACTTAGCTGAACCAGGATTTATAGCTTATTGCCCGCTCAGAAACAAACGGGTCTTTTCATAGGTCTGGAGTGCGGACGTGTAAAGGACCTATCTGACAAAGAGTCTGTGGTTGGTGCCATCCGCACAGCCGTGATGAGCAAGCAGTACGGCAACGAGGACTTCCTCTCCAAACTGATCTGTGAAGCGTGTCTGGCTATTATGCCCGACCACCAGAAGTCATTCAATGTAGACAGAGTTCGTGTTTCCAAGATTATGGTAAGCTCGTTTGATCCCGTCACCTGATGTGTATATATACACAGTGAAACTCAGTTATTCAGTTAACCATAGGTGTGAAACACCCAATCTTTGGTTCCCGGGTACCATTAACAATGCATCAACTTTCTCTTAGGGATCCGGGATACAATCTTCTAGCATAGTCAAAGGAATGGTGTTCAAACGTTTAGTCGAAGGAGATGTACAGAAGGTAGAGAAGGCCAAGGTAGCGGTGTATAGCTGTCCACTGGATGTCACACAGACAGAGACCAAGGTAATATACCCTGCTAACCTCCCTGATAGCTCTTGCCACTCCACTGGCAGCACACCCGTGTGATGATATCGAAGTGCAGCGGAGGAGAAAGGAAGCGGGTGGTCGGTGCGCAGGCACTAACTCTCGATGTACCGCCCTTCCCTTGTTCCTGTCCACCGGTCCCCAGTAACCGAGCAGGTAATTTGGAGTGTGGTAAGAGAACCCCTCAAGTCTGTAGAGAAGAGAGCGAGTGACGACCGAGCGAACCGTGTCGGCGCGAGTCCCCGCCCGCGAGAGTCGCACACCAGGTCGAGAGTGCTTCCTGTTAGGAAGAGAGAGAAAGAGAATGAGAGAGATCGGTCGATAAGGTAAAGTGATCAGCGTGGTCACCGCGTGAACCTCAGATCGCACAGTCTCGACGCGCACACTCCGTGATGGGGCTCCACCGACTGGCGCTGAGCGGTGATGCAACTAGCCTCGCTGCCATGATGAATCTGCTGGTCGGGGACGGAAGGTAACCCACCGCGAGGAGCATCGTCTCGGAGAGCACGCGTAGATACTGCGGGCTCCGCCCACGCCTCCCTACGCCCCGGCTAGGCGTCGAGCCAGACAGCGGGCGTTGCCACGATGCCTTGAGAGGCAGTTTGATTTGCACGCCGCTCCCTTCCGCAACGATAGCGAGAAGTAGAGTCACAAGTGGTCCATTCGCTGTGAGACACCAGCGTTACCCACTCGTGGACGACCTCCCTGCCCACTGGCCCCTGCTGCTGATGAGAATTGCCCCCGCTGCGGGGCGACACTGAGAGAGGCTGTGCCTCGTTTCGCTTACCTGCCTTCAGTCACCATTGAAGGAAAAAAGTCACTAAGACCTGATGGGTGCGAGGTTCTGCCTTATCCCCGAGCCACCCGCGTGTTACCAGTGAATGAATGGTCTGCCTCTCTATTCATAGGGAACAGTACTAATAAAGACTGCACAGGAGCTCCGAGACTTCAGCTCTGGGGAGGAGAATCTAGTTGAGGCAGTAAGTGAACCATGCCATGATGCGAGTTATTAATGTTATGCATAGGATTTCATGTTGTGTGCCCCAAAACCATTAGCCGGAAAAGTGCACACACCAACTAGAAGGTACCAACCTGAATGGGTTTCACATGTAATTTAAAAAAATTGAGTCGTATCAAGTCATTGGGTTGCAAAGTCTGATAAGTCAGGTACTAATCGTTTTTTTTAGTACGCAATACCTGGCACCAGGACCTCCCAACTCGTATGTGCTTTCATTATGTTCGATTGGTTATTTTAGCAAATCAAAGCGATAGCTGACACCGGCTGCACACTGATCGTGACTGGTGGCAAGGTCGGTGAGCTAGCCCTGCACTACTGCAATAAGTACAAGCTGATGGTACTGAGACTTCTCTCCAAGTTTGACCTGCGACGTCTGTGCCAGACAGTAGGAGCAACTGCTCTGCCAAGGATAGTGAGTACCGCCCGCGACCGCCCACCCTCCATATGTGCTTTATGTACTTCACAAGTTCTCGATATCATCAGGCAGCTGTACAACATTCTGAGACGTCACAAACCATTTTCCTAACCAACAGTTGTTATTGACTCTTGCATAGCTTGAAATCATTTTCCATATAGAATGGTGTGTTTCTGGCCTTGTGATGTAATTACCAACCAGATAACTGAGACCAAAAACCCTTACTGAAATCGCATTGCCTATGATGTTAGTTGTTGGGGAATCTACGGTTATGACAATCCATGATGTATGGCCCATATCCTTTTAATGGTAAACCAGAGTTGTCTTCCCCTGACATGCTGGGACCCCCCCCCCCCCCCCCCTTACCTTATCTTATTCACACTTTTATCCCCCCCTT
>Ga0224501_10002746_pt1 | contig 13875 bp, 9 predicted proteins | sample SF_Oct11_sed_USG_4_FD_169105 | JGI IMG/M metagenome (GOLD analysis project Ga0224501, IMG submission 169105) | Sediment microbial communities from San Francisco Bay, California, United States - SF_Oct11_sed_USGS_8_1 | ecosystem: Environmental > Aquatic > Marine > Sediment | place: USA...
CCCGACTGTCTGATGAGCTGCAACCCTTTGCGCCGTGGCCTGTTTAGGTTTAACCTCTTAAAGTCCTTCAGATTCTACTTTAAGCCCTGCCCTCTAGTGGACTTAAATTAAACATACCCTCCTCAGGGTCGGTTTTATTATCGAACTCCAGCCTTCCAATCTCCTTTGCAGTTTGTCTCGCCCTCTCAATCACGGCTGTTTGATCTTTCTTGATCAGACTAAGCTTGTTTACACCTTCAATGATACAAATTTATTCGAAATCAGTCAACGGGCAGTAGGAGAAATAGGAATTCAAGTCCTATTGTGTTATACAGTTTAAACCCCTGCGTAAGACTGAATACTCTATTCATTTTAACAACCAATGACCGAGCAGAAAGAATCACTACTGATTAGTAACAGTCAAGGCTATTTATTGGCTGCCCAAGCATACATAAACAGTTGACTTTCACAATTCATACCAACTCTTTTTCAACCACTTAGAGTTGAAAGCAAACCGAAATAAATGGTATAGCACTAGATAGCCTGACATCTCATCTATTTCACGGGGCGGGCTACTCGATTAGTCCTAGAAGGGGTTGTTGACTCACATGGACAGTGGTAAGATGCACCACTTGCCAAATGTTAAAGTGACCCAGTACCACTCTGAATGGCTCTATTCTTTAGTTCATAACATAAATATTTGAAGTAGATTGGAAATTTGAATTATTGACCCATTACCATGCATGGTTACACATGACTGATCATACGTGTAGATATGTAGATGGAAGCATAAAATTATGGAGGGGAGGATAAGTCTATGGATGAAAGACTCACCAGGAATAAAGTCAATAATTGTAGTAGCCATTATGTGACGAAGTGTTCCCCATCTGTGCCACAACATTCCAATGAATTGTAGAATAAGTGTCACTCCAAATATGGAGAGGAAGATCAGCCCTGTAGTGTAAAGAATGAATCACCGAATCAAAGAGTTATCCTTCCTTTGTTTTACGGCTGAAAATGACACCCGCTGGCAGGTCTTAGACATTTAAGCCCGTAATGATGTGTGGTGATATTGAGGATGGGATGTTTAGGCAGTAGTGCCCGTGTGAAGGTAGTAGGTTTAATTTCAATTCAGAAGCTGAGACTCAGTTAAAAGAACAATTAACACGTGTGGTCAAACATGCAACCAGATCTTGCAAGCTGTTAAAGACTATGAGAGGTGATAAGTGTTGTCAGCAGCCCTCAACAGCAAACGTCAATTAGGATGACAATGACGATACCACTGTCTATGAATTATAAGCGAATCGACTCACCTAAAGGTTCTATTTTGATTTCCTTCCCGTCTCCTACTTCATATTTTATGAAAATATCTGAGAGATCTTCTTTAGTGATTTGGATCATGAAAATTACAGCAATCCAGAGAGCATTCAGAATGAAGAAGGCCAAGCAAACATTGTTTCTCAGAGTCTAAAATATCAATTTTTTGGCATTTACATTTGCATAGAAGGTAATCTTACTGGGGCAGTAACTGGTAAACATGGTGTCATTCAGTTTACACTAATGGCAGACCTGGAAAGCTGTAGTTGTAGCTTCAATAGAGGCGACAGCTTGTTTATCCGGGATCGACAGATTTGATAATAGTATTATTTCATTGCCGCATGCCAGTATTATGAAAGGATAATTTACCTTCAAATCAGAAGCTATCTTTTTCTCCTTCTCCACATCTTTGTCTAGAGGCTGCAGATACTTATAGATGAACTTTTTCCAGAAAGTGATTTCAGCTTCCGTCAACATGTCTTGCTGTAAATACAAGCAATGATGTCATACACTGTATTTACCAATGGATGGCTGGATGGTTAGAGTGCTCGCGTACTGGCGTTGAAGGTTCGAGGTTCAAGACAGCTTATCAGCAAAAATTTTAATAAAAAACTCATTTTGTTCACCTAGCAAGGAATAAATACCCGGCTCTTCTCAAAGATTGGGAAAGAAAAGGCAGAGAGGCAGAGGAGTGGCACCCCACCTTAGTTACGCGGTTGGCTCTCTAACAGTAATGTCCCCGCATGGCCACTGGCTGAGAGAAGACCTTGATGCTGAAGGATTTATTCATATTGATTAAACTTTTTATACCTCGCTTTTGAGGAGGCAGTTCTCCTCCATCCAGTAGGGATTGACCATATCATCTCTATGAATCATTTGGTAATACGCTTCCAGTCCCTCTTCACTCTCATCTAGCTCCTCTGTCGTTTCAGGTATACGGCTAAAAATCCCCAATTATGGCTCTGTCAAGGTCATGTATATCCATTTGAACAGTGTATATTGATGTGGATTCATGTGTTGTTATCGTACTAGATGATTTTCCGTCCCACTAATCATTACGATTACGTGGATAATCATCCACGGTGTTGTCTTTATTTCCTTGAGACCAACAATGAAACCCTGGGATTTAAACTGGAATAAGTCATTTTGAATAAACGAAATCGATAGCTTATAACAAATGGTCTCAGTTCCAGTTTATTTTGGCTATACTGTTGATATCCTCTGGAATTTAACTGAAATCTTAGCTCAAGTCAATACCAGCAATGGCCGTAATTGTTTTAGCATCTTATTGCCATTGTCATTGTTGGTACGGACCTAAAATTGCAACTGCAGAATAACATCAGAATCCCGGCCAAATAAACTGCTATCAGGATATGAGCTGTTAGATTATTTGACTTGATGTGAAACATTGCAGTCTGAAACCCTAATTTCTCAGTCCTTCATCTGGTCCAAAAGAAAGCAAGACAGCTCCGAGGTTAAACCGTCTGCATAGTCGTAGCGATGAGAAAACATTTGCCTGCTACCGATAATTGGATACGACTATTCTGCCAAATAACCTTTTGCAGCCATGGTATGCGACATTAATACTCAGTACTGTTAGAACCTATGTTTCATACCTGCCAGCTTGACTTGCAGTGCTGTATATAGGGTCTAATGGTGTTGCTCTGGCAGAGCCTTTCACAGAGCCTCTCACAGAGCCCCTGATAGAACTGCGGATACGGCTGACTGGGGCATAGATCTCCTCAACTTCTGCTGCCGCTGACCTTTCCATCTCATTAAGCTTGTCATTCATAGATTTAACCATGTCATAGATAGCCCGATCATGAGGCCTGCCACAGCACTGTAAACAGTAAATAAATATGGGTTGAAGCAGAGGATAATGTATAATACGTGTAAGGTATTGGCATGATATTCCTTGAGATCGCTCAGTGGTAGAGCGCTGAGGTCGCAGCTGTGCGAACCTGGGCTTGAATGCCAGTCATGGCGGGCTCCGATTGTGTGTATGATCCTAACTCAAAACAAAAGCCTCACTATGAGGTGGAGCATTGATACTGACCCTCTTGTGATGCTCCATGCTATGCCATTACAGGTGAATAAACTGGTAGCTAACCCAGCAGCTTTACCAGTTAAGACCTCGTGTGTGGAAAAAGAAACTCTTGGCTCCTGCTAATTAGGTGAAGGTCACCTTACTAGTAGATTATCCTTACTACGTAAGCATGTTTTCTTTACCATCTAATCAAGGACTCACCCTCTGAAGGAAAGACCCGACTTTTCCACAGAGAGAGTCTTCTTGGAGCTGTCTGTCGATCAGATCGTTTATAAAGCCACCTTGCGGGGGTTTCTGCTGTACTACTGTCACCACCTCATCCTCTGTCTGTGACTTTTTTGGCGTGGGTTTCGGCACCTCGCGAGTTCCTGTAACAAGGCAATGATTTTTCCACTTATCCGGCAAATGTGTAAGCTTTCTCAGCCTAATAGTCCGATCAATACCTTTAGGGGTGGATGGATTGGTCAGTGGTTGAGAGTTGGGTTCGCAACTGCCAGAGGCTGGGTTCGAATCCCGGTTGTGGCGGACTACCGTTGTGGGTATAAGCTTCTTACTTTTATCCAGGCTCAAAATAGAAACAGGCCTCGAGGTGGAGCATTGACATTGACCCACTCGTGGTGCTCCATGCTAACCCATCGTTGGCGAATAAACCAATAGCTAACTACGCAGCTTCACGATAATGACGAGAATGTCATATGAGAAAAAATCTCAGACTCTCGGATTAATTACAGTACTCTCTGTAAGTGGATCATTCATAAATAGCACTCGATTGTGATCTGTTATTTGGAATCTCTACTTAACTTACCCCATGAGACGTTGTGCATATTTGCCAGCATGTAAATCGTCAACAGCAGATAACCAGTAGGAATCGCAAGGAAATAGAGTAATCCTGGACAGATACAAATCATCTCTTGAGGATGAAGTATAGCGGCCACAATCATGGTGCCAGCGACCACTACAACCAATTACAGATCATTAGGTCTAATTCCTGAACTCTGTAATTTGGCTTCTTAACAGTTCTATCTCCGCCGCTTGACTTTGTGTTAAAGGAGTGCATTATTCAAAGTTTTGTACAGTGTATTTACCATGTATTTATACAATGCCATTCTATACAGCGGATGATGAATAGGTCAACATTAACTTTCATTTCAACCTGGGAGCCGAGCTTAGCTTTGAGCCAATCGTGCCAGATCTATATGTGGAAGCAGATGGACTGACTCCACCCAAGTTTAGATGTACACGGTAATGAGAAGCAGCCATGGCTCAGTGGTAAGAACAGACAATAAGCACGCAACGAATTACGGGTTCAAATCACAGAAAAGTCAATGGTGGGGGCAGAGCATCTGGCCTTAGTTCATTTCTGAGCTCCGACAAAGGGAGCGAACTCCAAGACCCCCCACCGGCATTAATAATGCTGAGTAGAAACTGATCTTGGTGCCCCTCATGATAATATTAATAGCGGTGTATATAGGTTATGTGGAGATAACTCCGAGACCCCACCCGGATTAATAATGCAGTGTATAAACGAATATAAATGGAAGCAAAAGGATCGTGTCTCAGTAATAAAAATAAACAACTCACAGACGAAAAACACTCCACTCGGTCCGAAGAAGCCATCATTGATGATTTCAATAATCGTACCGATCAGCACTCCCATCATAACCACAGCGTATAGGCTGGATGCTATCTGTAACAGGAATTCAGTAGGTTGTGTAAAGTGAAGCCACATAGATCCATGGATTCTTCAGACTCTCAGGAAGCTTCACCGTCAATAAGCCCTGTCCAATCGGAGCAGATGGTAACAATGCTGGCCCAGAAGTCAATGATAAATTGGTGACAAGAAGTGAGATTTGTGGATAGCCTTTTTTATTTCGGCTAATGTCTGTCCATGGTTGGACTTCGGCCTTCCCCTCGATGTCCAATCTCTCGATGTGTGGTGTCGTTTAGGGAAGATTGAGCCATTTTCTGTTACACCGGCTCAGGACGGGTTGGCAGAGTGTGATCAGCCAGGGAAAACTCCCTTGAAATACTCCGCCATGGCTGCATGGGAATTGAACCCGGGCCACAGGGAGGACAGACAGTGAGCTATCCCACTGAGCTATCATGATCGGTTACCTGAGCGATATAGATCTGTGTGTCTCCTTTCAGGAAGAAGCAAAGAATCAAGTAGACTAATGGAGGACCGAGGCCAAGAACATAAGCCCATGAGAGCGTCAGGCCAAAGACCTGCAATAATAAGAGATAGATAGAGCTGTATTCAAAGATATTCAACTCAGTGTGGAGCAATATCAGCGGTGAAGACTCTCAATGTAAAGTACACTGGGTAAATTCAGTGGCTAGAATAATTGGCTCAAGAGGTATTGCATGGTGATGGCAGGCGTCCGCTATGAGTATGAGTTTTTCATTTATAATTCACAATTTCTACCTCTGCAGAACAAACCTCATTTTGGAGGCCTGCTAAATAATGATGTCCTTACAAAGCACCAAAGGTTCTTATGGTCAACGGAAATTGTTGATCAAAGCTTCTCAAAGCTTGTTACGCGCTGAATACCCTGACTGTGAAGCACAGACAGAGATCTTGCTTACGTTAAGGAAAGCTCCTGTCAACATAAGTACAATCGTGGCTGGACCCAGAATTGAAGAACCGAAGATCAGAGCTTGGTAGATCATGTATAGCCATGAAATGTTGTCATTCACTCTTACGGTTCGTTTCCAAGAGGCCAATAAGTCTACAACAAATCAATAACAACACTGCGGAGTCATATGAGAGTTGGTATGAGTGGGGCTCGATCAAGAAAAGGCCTTGATACTAGGTGATTAGACAAAAGTCGATCTTTCGAGCGCGATTTCATAACATAAACTGATAGGCACCATGTCAGAACAGTGTCAATATACTATATAGATAAAATCATATTGTTTTACGTGGATGACAACACTGTAAGTCAATGGCTCTTTTTCAGGTCTATGGTTTACCCCATAGAGTTGGTAGTCTATGGGTGGCTATAAGCCACTGCTTCTCCCGAGTGTTATAAATGTACAGACATGCGCTTGAAAATTTCCAAGTTCGAGTGATGAACTCACCCAGAATATTAGCCATGGTGGAAGGGCCCCAGCGACGGCGTTGATTAAAGAATTCGTGGAAGGATTCTGGTGCATAGGTCAGAGCGTCAGCAGCTGCTACATACTCAACACGATATCCCTGAAAAACAGCAAAAACACTAATAATGATAGTAATAAAGACGATAATAAAATCAGAAAATAATGATAATAACAATAATCATGATAATAATAATAATAACAATAACAATAATAATCGTGATAATAATAAAAATAAAATAATAGTAATAATTATAATGATAATAAAAATAATGAAAATAATACTAAAAATAATAATAATGATAGTACAAGCGACACTGATAAAACTAAGTGAGTACCCCTGAGAAAGATATATGTGATAAACATGCACAGTAAATCTTGCTTTATTCAACTGGAAATTCATTTCAGTGGTAACCAAGTTGATTTGATTGGTTGCAGCCTAACCTGTTGTAGCAATAAAGTGCAGAGCCATCTGTCTTCTCCCTGATCATACTGGACATAATGCTGGGCTTCAGTTGCCTAAAAATGTAATAGATATATTATTTGCAGCTGGACATTTCTCGCCATACAAAGGAAGCAGCAAACCCATTTTCATTACCAGTATTTCATGTCATTTCCTGTCTTGATGTGCACTTCTTGAAAGATGCAAATGTATGTCAACACAACCTCTCCCTGTTACCATTGTAGTTAGTGAACACCCAATGTCCAAGACTTTATTTGATTCAGTGTGTATAGTACTCAAAGTACTACTTATTATAGTACTCAGTATAATATATCACAAACTATAGGCATAGAATACTCCTATTAATAGTATTAATAGTATGTATAACTAGCTGTATTCATCACAGACAAGACAAGACCATGGACACAGACAATAATAATACCTTATGTTTATAGCAATGCTCACCATAAGCATATGAGACTGATGTTCGTGGCAGAACTCACCATGGATTTATAGCTATGTTTATGACACTACTTATCATAGACGCAAAATACCCATTGGCATAGCTATAATAATACTCGACATAGACACATAATACCTTTATTCATTGTACTCACCAGTTTTGCATATGTATTCATGACATTATCATCCATAAGAGCAGAGCCTCTGAAGAGGGAGAAAGCCCCTGGTGCACAGAGAACACATCCCAGTACGTGCTCAGCGGCCTTCTGTAGCCAATGGGAAATGGCGTACTCGAACATCTGGTACCAAACCATAGGTCCTGAAAAATAGTGTTGTTTTTAGAATTAAGAAAAAAAAGTACCATGTTAGAATGTACAACTTCATTTCATTTAATATTTCTAAGATTGTAAAGATATATTAGACTGTGTGGCAGGCAATATGCATTGGGTTTCACGAGGGTCGGCAGCATGCAGTGGACTTCATGAGGGGTCTGTGGTAGCATATCTACTTTTCATTGATCACACCTTTTATCACAAGGTCTAGATAACGCTGTCATAGCCAATCACTGAGTAAGGGAAAAGAATAGGCATCACAGCCACAGGTTGTGATGTAATTTCCGCTTATTAATTGCCCATCCACTAGCTATAACTGTTGACATAAATATATGGATCGGCAATCAGTCCACAGTTACAAGGCTTACCCCACGGACAGACTCGCTGGGTTATGAAATTTGCAAAATGAAAATGTTTCGTTGGACTCGCTATAAATTTTATGGAAAAAGTAGACAACTCTCTAAAGTGGATGCACACTAAATTGGAGCTGTTTACTCTTTGATACAAAGAAAAGACAACTCATGATTTAGCAATGCCTGGTTACGTCTATTTGTGAGCCATAGTGTTTGAGCTTGAGATTGGTGATTGTCTACCCATACTTTCGAATCAATGGTTGTTACTAGTACAAATGGCTTGCAATATTTGATTATGTGTTAGTAACTGTGATAGCTACAGACCTGTTCCGATTGGATGAATCCGGCCACAAACCACTCCCACTTTTTTGTTTCTTCTCAGTCTGTCTATTAGAAGTTGCAATGCATTTGGTTTGAAATCCACATCTCCATCTAACGCCATACAGAATGTATTCTCTGCCTTTAAAGCAACCTTTTCGGGCACCTCATCGAAAACTTTAGCCTTGGCAAAATGCTCCGCTCGAACCTGTTTTTTCCTACCTACAATTATAAAATGTTACTCATAAGTTGAGGTGGGGGGGATTGTTATCAGTTTAATAGTCAGTACGGCTGTGGCGAATTGAGCTAAATAGTGTCCTATGTCAGTCACTGCTTGGCTACACAGGAGTGTTGTTTAGTTTGGTGGTTACATGCAGATTTGGAGGAAAATCGTTTTTAGTGTGAGGGGATACTGTGGTGGGGTGACTTTGGAACTCTAGCCGTCTGTACCCTCCCTACAGATTTGTAGCACTGGATATATGTTATCGGGTTGCACAACATAAACACAGGAGGAAGGGCAAACCATTGGATAAGAAGATAGCGCACAGAGGGTAAAACCAAAGACTTCCGGTTTGGTTTACAGTTCAAGTGCCACTCAGTGAAATCAGCCGAGAGGAAAGTCTTTGCCCAGCAGTGAGACAGCACGGGGCGATGAATGCACTAATACTCACTGTTATTTTTGGCACTGTCGATGCTGCTCCTTGAGGAGTTCATTGTGCCAGAGAAATCCATTGAACCGACTAACTTATACCCCAACAAGTAGTACATGTACATGATCTATAATAGGAGAAACAGACTAAGCATGACTTGGTTGTGTTTAGCCTTGTGAACTGCCTTTGCACAGAGTACACAAGTTTATGAATACAATCAAACTCTGACACCTTTTTTCTTGAAATAGAAAGGCTTGTAAAGCCATTGTTTAACTGGTTCAATTTTATGATTTTAGCTTAGCTAGACGATTGCCTTACATTTTGCAAAAAAGTCATTTTAAAGACTGAAAAGTATAACAGAGGAGTTATTCTTATCAAAATAATTATTTAAAAAAGGAAGAGGCTTTTAAATGCACCAATATACAGTAAGACCTGAAGGGAGTGGCCGTGGCTTAAGGGATAGAATACACGATTTGCGCACAGGGAGTTGTGGGTTCGAATCGCAGAAAATGTCAAAGGTGGTGGCAGGAAGGGCATCCGACCTAAATTTGCTCCTGAGCTCCAGCAAAGCCTCCCTGTTAACAAGGGAACAAACTCCACGACCCCGCACAGGGAATATCAGGAGTATAAATAGGAGAAAAAAATATAGTAAGACTTGGGTGTTATCTTAGTGGCAATAAACGAACCATTCAATCAGCAAAGGAGGAAGATCGCAATGGACTTTCACTCGAGGGTTCCTCTGAATAGCCTTCCTATTAATTTAAAAGTCGTGAAAGTCTTTCGCTGTGTTTAAGCAGTGCGTGAGTTATTTGTTTTACCTGACTCCACCGTTTCCTGTGACGAATTTTATTCTTGTCCTTAAGATGAGCCACAATTTTGTTGTCTCCAGGCATAGTCCAGATAAGTCTGCCACCGTAAGGCGTTGCGATTTTCTTCGGAGCTTCCAGCTCGACTTGACGGTTATAAATTGAGCTTGCAGAGCTGAAACGAGGAAACTAATTATGATTTATGATGAAACCAGATGATTTGAGTTGTGGGTGGGCAAACTATCGTCACAGAAACTTTTTAAGTTTCTCAGAAAGTGCGCACAGCCAGGTGACCTCGCTCTTCGGCATGTGGCGGGTGGTGGGGCGATCCATACAGTCGCACTCCCGATTGAAGTTGAAAAACATTGTAATAAATTTTTAAGGTAGCCTGTAACTAAATTAGTGATCTGCTATCATCAATTGGCCAATGAAGATTTTCTTTGGAAAACCAGGTGTCCTGACTTGTGGGTGGGTAGATGCCTTTAACCACATGAAAATATATCACCCACTTGTTGATCGTTTCCACCAGTTGAATGACAAATGAGTTAATCGTGTTGTCTCCGTTCTCTGTCCAGGTGAAGGCATCGTCAAACATGATGTGAGCCTCAAACTCATAGTAATCTGGATCCTGTATCTTCCTCTGCTGTGTCTCCTCTAACAGAATACCAACATGGCGTCTAGCTGCCTGATCCTCATCCATTCTACAATTTGATTTAACTATAGACATAGGCATTTATGTAGGCGTGGATTCAGACATGGGTGTCTTATGGATTGAATCCATGTACATGAAAGAATTGACAATGCTGAAGTCTGATGTAATTGCATACCGCTGTGATAACTAAATGAACAAAAAAATGTCAATTTGTATGCAAAATAGTGACGCTCAAAACCTTTGGTTTGATCTAGTAATGCTTCTCATTGGAGATTTTTGGGTTTTGGAAATGAAAAGAAAGCCCATCAGTCATCTGCACCCATGTGAGGGTCATCCTGTCACAAAAAGATTGGATCTTAACAAGTTATGTGATTCCTACCTGAATATTGATTTAAGCATCTGAAGCATCTCATTTAGGTTTTCGTGCCACATAGTAGCGCATATATACACCATGGGAGTTGTGCTATCTTTCACCACTGTAACACATACCACCATGCAGTGCCATGACAACATAGAGTTATCATGGAAAGAAACATAGAGTCAGAGAGAAGGATAACTCTATGCATTGGAAATGAACAATGCATGGTATAATATATAGAGTTGTTATAGCGTAATAGCACTGAAAGATTAGATGACAGGTGGTGTGATGTGCTGGGCTCAACATCAAAAAAATCTGGGTTCATGCGACGATTTTCACCCTACTTCGTCATTTCACTCTCTGTTGTCAGATCCGGATTATCTACTCTATGGGGCACATCATGGACAAGCGTCTTGTTTACTGATAGTATCTAGTACTAATGATTGTAGCTTATCTTCAATAGTTAACAAACTTGCTGATTGCATAACAGTTTTTTTATTTCTCACACCCCGACAGAACAAAAACACCCAAGCCACCCACCTTCATCACTGATAAGTGGGTTATCCTCTTCTTCTTCTATTATTTGGAGTTGTTCTCTCCATTTATTCTCGTCCTTTCTTCGGTTGTAGATAAGGGATTGCTCCAGTAAGACTGTATCATACATGGGCTGTACAAACAACCTGTATAACATATATGGAAAATCAACTCCAGTGCATATCCACACAGTCAGTATTGGCTATTTATGAGCCATCTGATTGCGAGTAAGCTCAGTGGCTAAAGCTCCAGCTGGGTTCAAGGTGCCAGGCTCCCACTGTGAATATGGGCTGCTCACATAATTCCCAGCAACAAGTTCAGAATGAGTCTCGGGCTTAGGTCTGTTCAAAAGGATGAGCAAGTGTAGGAGGAGACCAGTAAAAAATAGGTCGGAATTATTCCATAATTGCAAGGAGATTTTGATAAGCATTACCATTTCGGCTAATTAATTAGGATTTTCAGGCACTTACCCATCTACTCTCTCCAGTCTAAGATTAGCAGGAACCCAAATATGTCGGCCAAGCCACATTTGGCTGAACCACCAACCAGCCACACCCACTACTATAGTAGTGATAAACAGTGGACTCTGGAAGCCGTCTTTACCCATGTGATTGGTTAATCGAAGTAGATCGCTGCAGTCTGTGAATTCGATTGCTATGGCTATGGCTATAGCTACAGGAGTAGCTAAAGTCAAACCCAATGCAAACGTTCCCTGAAATATAAAAATGCAATGAATGCCATGCCATATCGTGAGAAGAGTATTTATGATTCGTACAGTTATGGAAGGATAACTCTGATTTCAGTTCTTGGATAGAGTAATAATTTTATTTCATGGAGGCATTGTGGCGAAGCTATGGCTACGCAATAATCCATGGAAGCGATTGAATACTTGGATCATAGAATAGGGAAAATAACTCTATGGACTGGATGAACTTCCTAAAATGTCCTGGTAAATTCTTTGGGATAGCGGATAGCTCAATGGATAGAACACTTGGTTCCTGAGTAAAGTTTTAGTCATTCTGAGGGCTTGTAGTGAGCATCAGCTCCTCAAAAAATTCCTAGCTTTTACCCCTCCAACAAGCCTCAGGCTTGGAAGGTCTGGTAAAATAGAATGGCTGTGAGTGCCCAAGTAGAACAAACTCACCTCTTGCATTTTGAGCTGTGCCGTGTTAATACTGACATAGTAAACAATCAGTGGTATAAAAAGCAGAAGAATGAAAGGTACGTAATCTTCTAGATGAACCAGAGCATGGATAGGATCAAAAGCTCCACATTCGTCTGGTGACGCAGTAGTTGCAGCAACCTGAAATATGGTAAACGTCAAGGATTGGTTAGAGTGCTTGGCTTGACATCACTAAATCATAAGTTTGAATCTCAATCACAGGCCACGCCTCTTGGCTTCGATACTGTGAGGTTGAGACGTGGTGTACTAGGCCTATTCACTTTATAGTTTTTTTCATTACATTACACATATTACACAAATAAATTTGATACAGAAAAATTAAAATGAAATTGTGTACATAGTAGGGGAACATGGGAACCTGATAGCCAATAGAAGGTTAGAGGGATGGCTACCCGATTAAATATAAGTTACGTGTCACCACCCGCCCATACAGGCAAGACCAAACCGAGTGCTAACTCCATACCCACCAACACGCGAATGACCACGGTCGGTGGCCAGACCACCCACGGACCTCAAGCGGAGTGTTAACCTCCCAATATCTCAATCCCAATAAACACCAGGATTCTAAATTATAGGCCAATCAAATGGGACAGCTATTCCATTAGGCATGCCAATAATGGTATTGCCACACTAACCCATTTCTAACCGGCATTCGACAGTGGGTTCAAAAACTGAAAATCTGTCACACTACAAGGAGGGTTGATCACTGGGGTTCGAAGTTGTCTTCTCTTAACCCACTATACACTAAACACAGAGAGTAAGGGTAGTAGGAGTAATTACACTATCGCCGGTTTTAACTAACTATTAAACACAGACAGTGAGGTTAGTAGCAGTTGCTAGACTAACCACTTGTCTTTTTCGTCTTCCCGCTGGTGGTTCGGTAATCGGAGGCTCCGTTGGGAGAGCTGGTTCAGTGCCTGGAGGCTGACTAGGTACAGTCACAGTTGGTGCAGAGGAGGGCAAGGTCACAGATCTAGGGGTCGAGCCACGGAAACCAAAATCGGCCTCTATTGCTTTATCACCGCTGCTCAGCTTAAGGAGATTCAGCTGTGTAGAGTTGAATGCGGACGTGAACGGCACAAGCTGAGGCTGAATAGCGAACGCCAAACCAAACAGCAGTCCACACTACAAAACAATATATGTGAAGTCGGGGCCAAAAGACATTACAGGAGCAGGCTGACATTGAAGAAAGAATAATATTCCTATTACAGTCTAGGGGTACACGACCCAACCCATCGTAACCGATAAACCGGTTTCAAAATACGGTGTGAGAGAGCTGACAAGTTTCTAGGAGAGTGAGCTAGTTAATGCAATGTTGCTTGAGCTCAGTCAATTAGTGGCCCGGT
>Ga0224501_10002747_pt1 | contig 13873 bp, 10 predicted proteins | sample SF_Oct11_sed_USG_4_FD_169105 | JGI IMG/M metagenome (GOLD analysis project Ga0224501, IMG submission 169105) | Sediment microbial communities from San Francisco Bay, California, United States - SF_Oct11_sed_USGS_8_1 | ecosystem: Environmental > Aquatic > Marine > Sediment | place: USA...
GGATGGAGGACGGCCGGCTGTGGACGATAGGCTTTACCAGGGGGGAGAATAAGGAGCCGTTCGATAAGAAAGAATCGGAGTTCATTGAACTGCTTCTGCCTCATATCAACCGGGCCATAAACCTTGGCTATCTGCTGCAACAACAAACAGAGCCGGGAGAGCAGAAGTTGTTCTGGCCGCTGGTTTCTCTGGTGGATGGAATTACCTGGGGAGTGCTGTTGCTGGATGATGAGGCAAAACCGGTATATATGAATCGTGCCGCCGAGAAACTGCTGGCAAAGGAGGATGGCCTCAAAATCTGCCAGGAAAAAATCTCGGCAATTTTGCCGGAACGTGATCTGGCTCTCCAGGATATGATTCAGGCGGCCATTGGGTATCCCGATGACTTATACAAAGTCCGCATCGGTGGAACGATAAGGATAAACCGAAAAAAATCTGATTATCCCCTGATAGTCTCAGCTTCCCCATTCAGGCCACAACACATCAATCAGGCTCCGGCGGGTTCAAGTGTGATTGTTGTCATTTCAAGTCCCGAACAATATTCTCATCCATCAGCTGAAGTGCTGCGTGAACTATTCGGCCTGACTAAGGCCGAATCCAGACTGGCGGTCGAACTGGGCAAGGGGGACACTCTTGATCAGATATCATTGCGAATGGGAATAAAGAAAAGCACGGTCAGGTCTCAGCTGCTATCCATATTTCAAAAAACCGGTTCCAAGCGTCAGGCGGACCTGGTTAGGCTTTTTGGAAGCTGCGTGATTGCGACAAACGGCATGAGCCACTTTATGAAAACGCCAGAGAAGGCACTGATGGCCGTGCCATAGGAGTGTTCACCTTTGGGCAGCCCCTGGCCGCCGATGCTCCGAGTTTCCCCGGCACGGACATAGTTTAGCAATTGCTTTCACAGGAAAGGCTAGGTTATTTCCCCAAATGGACAAGACTCTTGTAGAAACATCGCATGGCAGAATAGCTGTGGCAAAGTCCGGTGGAAAAGGACCCGCCATTGTGATGATCCACAACAACTCGTTCCAGTCCAGAATATTTGAAAAACAGATACTCTCCCCCTTAGGTAACAAGTACCAGATTATTGCCTTTGACCTGCCTGGCCACGGGGATTCAGATGATGCCTCCCAGCCTCAACGAACCTACAACATCCCGGCCTACGCCGATATCGCCGCTGAAATAGCATCTTCCCTGGGGCTTCAAGGCGTGGGGGTTTACGGCTGTTCGCTGGGTGGCCATGTGGGAATTGAAATGATGGCCAGGTATCCACTGGTAAAATGCCTGATGATCAACGGTGCGCCGCCGGTGGGTGTGGGGGAGGCGGCCATGATGGAAGGATTCCTGCCCATTCCGCAAAACGAGTTGATTGGCAAGGAAATACTGACTCCAGCCGAAGTCGGAATGTTCGCTCAGTCCACCATCGGGGCGCATTTGGAATGTGAGCCCTGGATGGTGGAATCAGTGGCAAGGACAGATGGCAGGGCCAGGAGGTTGGTGGTGGAGGCGTTTCTGGCCGGGACTGCACACGACCAGAGAAAGGTGGTGGAAAGCAGCCGGGTTCCCCTGGCCGTGATAAACGGGGAACACGATCCGTTGGTCAACCTGGAGTATATATCCGGCCTTGATTATGCAAATATCTGGCGGGGCCAGCCCGTTATTTTCCAGGATGCCGGTCATGTTCCCTGCTGGGAACAGCCGGACAGGTTCAACCTTTTGCTGGATGAGTTTGCTGAAGAATACCTTGGCTAGCCTGCTTCAGTCCGGCCTTGGTTTGCGGACTTTCCCCGCTCTGATACACTCATCTCCCAGCTGAGAACCGCTGCCGGATCACCCCCCACAACAAAACAATCCTGCAGGTGATCAGACACCCAGGGGCTTCTTTGCAGACGGCCCTTCTCCCGGCTTAAAGGCATTTCAAGCGGTGCCTCGTTGTTTGAGGGGGTGTAGGTTAGTCCGGAATGAAAGAAAAATACCTGCGGGTGTGTTTTTTCTCTCACCGGCCCCTGGCCCCGGCCCGCAGGGCCACCTTCTGGATTGACTACAAGCCATCTCGAAATAAACAATTAGGGGGCTTTGCCCCCAAACACCCGGCAGGGGCCATGGTCCCCTGCACCTGCTTTAACGAAGCGGAAAAATGGTTGCCATTGTTTTAATGGCTGTTGCTGGGTTGGAGGGGTTCGCCAGCCCCTTACGCGGGGTGCCGGGGGGCAGCGGCCCCTGGCCCGCCGAAGGCATAATATTTTTTTGAGATAGCTTCAATTAATGGCGTAAAATCTGGGTGGCTTCTGAAGTTTCAACTGCCTCGCAAACGCTCATAAACCGAATTGCAGCGCTCAATAATATCCGGACTCGCGGGCAGATCAACCGGCTTGTTTCCTGACTTCAGTTCATCTCCCGCCGGAATTTCAGCCGGAATTTCAGCCAGCCGGGCCAGCCTGTGCCACACCTCAGGATTGGCGCACAGGTCCTCATAACATACAAACAGCGCCTGTTCCGGCCGGGATTTTTCCAGCCACTCATAGGTTTCACACCAAACCGAAAGCCAGTAATCCATGCCATCGGGTGAATAAGGTTTCAGTTCATTCATCCCGAAGTGGAACCGTCGGTGGTCCAGCCCAAACTCATGATGTCCCAGCCATTTCATATAGGACAATACGAAGCCATCGTCCTGCTGCATTTTGGAAAAGCGCTGGTGCTGGCTCAACAGCGAAAAGGCATGGTTCAGCGGATTTCTGAACGGGATCAATAACAGGGAATTGGGAAAGACAGCCCTGATGGTTCCCAGGCGCAGAATATTATTGTTGTTTTTGGAAAGATACTGTTTGCTGCCTTGCGGGTCCGCCGACAGAATCGCCGCCACATATCCAAGAAACTTTCCCGATATTTCTTCTGAAGGCTCATGGGCGATAAGGCAGTCCCGTTTGATGTACTCCCGGCCCGAAAAAATCCGCCAGAACACCTCGTCCAGACTTTCCGGACTGTCGGCATCGACAATGATGTTGTCCCCGTGAGCCCGTTCCGCCGCCTGGAGTTCCTTCCGGGAAAAAGATGACAGCCGGCGCCACAGATTAGGGGCCAGCACAAAGGGCATGTCGCGATATGTCAGCGAGCGGTAGCTCCCGCTGGCGTGGAATCTTCGCATGAGCACGGTCGTCCCCGCCCGGGCCAGACCAGAGATAAAAACATGTTTTCCCCGGGCCACCTCCCCGGGGTCAGCCTTGCTCAACTTCTGGTCCAGGTCATAGCTCATCTCGGCCACGGAACCCGACTGCAGGGCTAAACGGTGCAGCAGCTTATCAAGAAGACCGTAGTTTGAACCAGACAAGGCGTTTGCTCACAAAGTAGTATCCCGTTGCCACGATGGTGGAAAGAACTATCCCCTCCAGGCTGGAGATGAACATGCCGAAAGAACCCGAAAAATAATCAAACAGCACAATCACTCCATACGCCGCTATGCCAATTAGCAACATATAGCCGGTCAACACCATGGTTCCCATGAAAACCCTGCGGGCATATGCCGGGACGGCTTTCTCCTTCCAATGGTCGGATATCGAACCAGACGCTATTATCCGCACTGCCTTATGGGCCGTTCTGCTGACCTGGGCCGCCTTCCTTGCCAGCGGCAGACGCAGGAACAACTCAACCAGGAGAATACACAGCGGAATGGTCAGAATCCAGTCCATGGGGGGTTATTTTCCGGCGTTGTCCTGGTTGTTTCCACTTCCTTTCAGTTTTTTGATAAATCGCTTCAGCGGATACCAGAAAATTCCCACGATGGCCAGAAACACAGAAGCAATGACGCCCAGAACAACCGTGATTGTGCCCACCCCTGCCCCCGGCCCGACATAGGCCCAGGCCGACAAAGGAAACAGCAACATTATCAATAAGATGAATGTCTTCATAAATGATTTTAACCTTGTGTTCACAGGGATGCTCCTTGGTATATCAGTTCCCGCATTGAGTATTTTGCAATACGGAAATTTTTTCACCTAACTGTTCAGCCGTTAAATATCGGCTCCATGATACTATGCCCACCCATTTATCGTTAATTTTATTCGTGAATTCCCACTTGGCTTTTTCACGTGAGAGCATCAATAACCTGCCATGATTGCTCTCCTCAATAAACACATCCCCGTTTTCCAGAATGGTTGCCAAGCCTTCTGCCGGGGTGCGCACATCCATGGCTTTCATGATTTCCAGGTATGGAAGACTCATGGAATCTGTTCTGAAATCGTAAATGTACACATTGTTATATCCATCCATTAACTTAATCCCACCCTGATTACCCTTGAAACGGGGATTGGATATGACATCGTTGCCGTATACCGAAATCTCGTGGTCACTGATGAAGTCTCCGTCATGTTGCGCCATCCAGGGGCCTGTCCTAAGCCAAGTGATTTTTTCGGTTTCAGGGTGGAACAGAAATACCGTATTGCGATTTCTGATACTGATCAACAGATCTCCCTTTTTCCAGAAGTCAGAATCAGACAGAGCCGGTTGAATATCATTCAGATGAATAGGGTCTTCTCCAAAACCAATTCCCAGTAATCCTCGATAGCCGTTTTCTTCCAGCATCCTGGCCACAGATTTTTCATATAAAACCTGTCCCTGGGGTGATATCTTTACAATTGAATCATCTCGATGCGATAAAAATCCGTCATAGCTGGAAGGATTCATCACACCGGGCACCCATATGTTTCCATCCGCATCCATTTCATTGGAATGGTGAAATGTTCCTTTGATAAACCATTTGACCTTCGAACAAGCGTCAATCTTATACAGTGAGGATTCGTTCTGAAATATTAACCCCCCGTCTTCCAAAATAAGTGGATGATTCATGCGAAAGCTGGATTGTTGCACCGGTTTGTTAAAGGGCCTCTCATAATTATCAAGTTTGGCCAGTTCCCTGATTTCAGGAATCCATTCGTGCAATGCTTGGTCTGCGGAGATTTTAACAAGTTTAACTAAGGACTGGTTTGTGTGCTTGTCATATGTTGATAGCAGTAAAAACCCCGGATCATCCTTTGCCCCCTGAGGTATCACGCCGGATTTCCTGAATCCATCCAGTTCTGTGAATCTGTTTGGAAGCAAAAGATTCGTCCCCTCCTTTAGTTCCTTAAACACATGCATGGTCAGACTGGGAAACTCGGCAATCCTCAGAACCACCTCACCCAGCGATCCCAGTCTATTGTTTCCGATGTAAACATGACGAACCGCGGCCCCGAAAAGCACCACTAAAATACCGCCCAATATTATGAGCAGCAGAAAAATGCGTAGTGAAACCTGTTTGTCTAACCACATGTTTGTCAGGAATATCTGGTGTTGAAAAGACCAATGGTTTGTGATGATGCCTTCTCTGAAGGCAACCAGATGAGCGCCATGCTTAAGAGGCAACGCTCCGGGGTCAACCCTAAACTCCCACCACCGTGACGGAGGATTCGACTATCATAGTGAATCCATTCGAAACTGCCTCGGAAAACTCAACAATACTGTTTGGAATCCGAGTTGGCACCCTGGATAATTATATATAAACGGGGAGAAAACACAAACTCAGGACAGGACATCTGCGGCCTGCAATCTGTGCAGGATAATATTTGCGGTGATTCCCTTTGTGGGCGTAGGCCATCCCACCTGGAGAGCCGACACGAACAAAAACAGGCCAGGTCGAGCAAAGTCAACCTGACCCATTGATTCAAGCGGAGAGGGAGGGATTCGAACCCTCGGAGCAGATGTTATCCACTCAACAGATTAGCAATCTGCCACTTTCGGCCTCTCAGTCACCTCTCCGATAAAAAGCAATCCCCATTTAACAATCTACCATCAATCCGGACCCTGTCAGTTTTTGGCAGAGGGGGAGGGATTCGAACCCCCGGAACCCGCAAAGGTTCAGCGGTTTTCAAGACCGCCGGTTTCAACCACTCACCCACCCCTCCGCAATCAGTTCCTCCGGCTCCCCAGCCCCCGTCAATCTTGTTGTTGACCGACATTATCCGGATTTTGCGGAGAAGCCAGGGGTGAAGAGAAATGTTACCGGTACATTTCCCGGCTTGTCAATTTGAACCTGAGGTGTGTTTGCCGGGTCAATCTTTTTGACATGGTAATCTCCTTATTATCCGGAGAGAGGTGAGCAGGGCGGTTTTTCATCTTTTGCCCCCTTCGACCTCTCTCCTGTTTTTTTTCGGCCGGGTTCGGATTATCCGCTTGGTGGCTTGAGAAAGACCCCCGCGCCAAAAGGACACGACCTGTTCAGGAGCACGGTATCTGTGTCAGGGCCAGCACAAGCGCGGCCAGGGCCGCTGCTGCCAACAGCCAGCCCTTTCGGGCCATCCACTGCGAGGGAGGCAGCAGTTCAGCCACCGGGACTCCGCAGTGCCCGGCCAGCCAGCCGGTGACGGCTTCGGCCAGCACGCCAATATGTCCCTTGTGATCCTCCACGGCCCTGACCAGATGTGGTGTAATACTGTGAGCCTTGGCCAGCTCAAAGTACGTTACGCCAATTTCATGAATGGTTTCAATGTGGTCATTCACGAAGCTGAGGGGGAGGAAAATCACATGGGTTGTTCCCGCAGCGGCCAGTTCCGGAATGATCTCATCGGTGTAAGGTTTCAGCCATTCGGCCGGCCCCACGCGGCTCTGAAAGCTCAATTCGAACCGCCATTCAGGAAAGCTCCTGCGCAGGCCTTCCATGGTTTTGTACAACTCCAGGCGGTAGGGATCACCGTGCCTGACATAGGAAACCGGCAGCCCGTGTGCGGAGCAGAGAATCACGGTGGACCCGGTGGGCGGAGCGGCCGCCTTCAGGGTTTCCTTAAGTCTGTCACTAAGCGCCTGCAGGTATCCCGGGGTATCCGGGTAGGATCGCAGCACAGAGACCCGGCCCTTGAAGCCGGCTCCGGCCAGAAAGGTGCTAAGCTGTTCCAGCGAAGACCCGGTGGTGGTATAACTGAAATGAGGATACAGGGGCAGGGCCAGCAGTTCCTCCACCCCGTCTTTGATGATCCTTTCCGCTTCGGCCTTAGCCTGTCCGGGAAGATACCGGTGCAGGACGTAGATTTCCGGAGGTGATCCTTTAAGGGCCTTGGTCAGAGCCTTGGCCAGGGTGTTGCGTATTTGCCCGGTGGCATTGACAATAGGCGAAGAGCCGCCGATTTCCTCATATTGCCCGGCCACGGAAACGGAGCGCCTGCGGGCGATAATTCCGGCCAGAAAGTCCTGCACCGGTTGGGGCACAGGGAGTTGAATGGTGTTGGGGTCGCGCAGGATTTCCCGGATGAATCCGGGGACTTCTGAGATGTCCCTGGGGCCACCGAAATTGAGCAGGGCTATCCCGGTTTTTCCTGCTTGGCGTTTTGACATGAAAATCCTTTAATGGGTTACCGGAAAACTTTGTGTTAAATGCCCCGCCGGCGCATTCGGTGGGGGGCAAAATTGCCATCAGCGGATAATATAGCATAATCTTAGCTGATGGCTTGTAAGGAACTATCTGCGAAATGATGAACTTTCCGCTGAAAAACTGGCTCTGGGGCGTGAACCTGTTTTTATTGGCCGTTCTAGGCTATTCGGGCGGGAAGATCACTTCGGACATCATTGGCTCAAGGCTGGAAAGTCAGATCCCCAAGGAGGCCGTAAGCACTGCCAGGGCGGAAAAGGCCCGGCCCCGGCAGCAAATGGATCTGTCGGCTTTTCAGGCTGTTCTCAACGCGAATATATTCGATGCCCGGCGGTCGGCTCTTTCCGACCCCAGGAAGTCCGCCGAACCGGCCATGGCGGTGGAAAGCGAACCGGCCCCGCTGGCCCTTGATCTGGCGGGAGTGATGATATATGGCCCCGTTCGCCTGGCGCTGATACGGGGCAGGGGCTCCAAAAAGGAGGATGTGTTCCGGGAGGGCGACTGTGTGCCTGCCGGCGGGACCCACCCTGTGCAGAACTGCAACTCCAACCAGGGCTCGGTGAATGAAATCAGACAGATCAGCATTCTGGTGGAATACCGGGGGAAGCTTTATACCTACGAAATTGAAAACGAGTATGAGGAACCCGCCGATACAGGCCCGCCGAAAAAAACGGCCAGAAGCCCGGCCCGGAATGATAAATCAGAGTCCACCGCGGAGGCCGGGGGCGCGCCCTTTACCATGAACCGTGAGGGCAATACCATCGATATGACCATCCCCAACTCGGAGGTTGACAAGGCCTTTGAGAACTTCGCAGAAATCCTCAAGCAGGCCCGGGTGGTGCCCTACACCAGCGGCGACCTGAAAGGGTTCCAGATCCGCCGCATTCAGCCGGGAAGCGTATTTGAAAGAATCGGGCTGAAGAACATGGATGTCATCCGAAGCGTCAACGGTCAGTCCATCACCACCGCCGACCAGGCTCTGGGGCTGATGAACTCCTTCCGCAACGAGAGCGAGGTGGTGCTGGAAATCCGCCGCAGCAACTCGGATCTGACCCTGAATTACACCATCGAGTGATTCTGACGGGTATGCACGTCCGGCCAGAACTCCCGTTCCTTTTTTTCCAGCCTGCCCATCTCCTCCATAGCCCGCCGGGCATAAAAGGCCTTGCGCTCCTTCTTTCCCTGCTTCCTGCCGGAAGGGACCTCTGCGGGGTCCAGCAGACCGAAGGAGGAGTTGATGGGCTGAAAGGAGCCTGGATCGGCCTCAATCAGGTAGCGCACCAGGGCGCCGCTCATGGTGTCTGGGCCGGGCAGGGGAATCTCCACCCCGGCCAGCCGGGCCGCGGCACACCGGGCGGCGTGCAGCCCCATGGCGGTTGATTCCACATAACCCTCCACCCCTGTGATCTGGCCAGCCAGGAACAGATTGGGGTTGTCCGCCAGCGAAAGCTGCCCGGTGAGCACGCGGGGTGCGTTGATGAATGTGTTTCTGTGCAGCGATCCCAGCCGGGCGAACTCGGCGTGCTCCAGGCCGGGAATGGAGCGGAAGATCCGTTCCTGCTCTCCCCAGGCCATCTTGGTTTGAAATCCCACCATGCCGAAAAGGGTGCCCTGGCGGTTGTCCTGGCGCAGCTGAACCACGGCAAAAGGGCGCTGGCCTGTGCGCGGGTCGGTCAGACCCACGGGCTTCATGGGGCCAAAGGCCAGGGTCAGTGCCCCCCTGGCGGCCATGTCCTCAATGGGCATGCAGCCCTCAAAGGGGCGCAGTTCCTCGAACGAATGGGGGGGAATCTTGCGGGCTTCCAGAATCTGCCGGACAAACTCGTGATAGCCCGCCTCGTCCAGGGGGCAGTTCAGATAGTCCGCCTCGCCCTTGCCATACCGGGAGGCCCGGAAGGCCACCGACTGATCTATGCTTTCGGTAAGCACCAGCGGGGCGATAGCGTCATGGAAATACAGGTAGTTGCGCCCGGTCAGTTCTCCCAGGGATTCGGACAGGGCCTCCGATGTCAGCGGCCCCGTGGCCACAATCACCACCTGATGCCGCCCGAGAAGCGCCTTCAGATCGGTCACCTCCTCACGGACAAGCCGCACCAGGGGCTGGTCTTCGAGAGCCTGGTCTACCCGCCGCGAAAATTCATCCCTGTCCACGGCCAGGGCCTGGCCAGCAGGCACCCGGGCCTTCTCGCCGCATTGCATGATCAGCGAACCCCAGACCTTCAGTTCCTCCTTGAGCAGGCCATGGGCGTTCTCGATGTTTTCGCTTTTAAAGGAGTTGGAGCACACCAGCTCGGCCGGATTGCCCGTACTGTGGGCCGGAGTCATTTTTTCCGGGCGCATCTCATAGAGGCAGACGGGCACCCCCCGTTGCGAAAGCTGCCAGGCGGCCTCACAGCCTGCCAGCCCGGCCCCCACCACCGCGGCCGGAGTTGACGCGGCGCTGTTTCGTGATTCGGTCAAGTCCATCCTTTCAGCATAGAGTTCCCCCAGATTTGTGCCGGTTGAAGCCGGTGCAGCATCCAGTGTAGCCTGTATGCCGGGGGGGAAGAAGTAAAAACCAGAACAAATCCCAGCCGCCGCCGGCGCGCCGGGGCCATCACAAGGTGAAGGAAATGACTCTCCCGCCCACAGCCAACACCGCCGATATCCTCGTCAGCCTTTCCAATCCGGCACTGGTGGTGGGGCGGCAGGGCCGGGTGCTAAGGGCCAATCCGGCGGCGGGGGTGTTCTGGGGACTGCCCCGGCTGAGGCTGGAGGATTTCAGCCTGGAACAGCTGTTTGGCCGGGACAGCCCGGTATCCGGTTGGGTGAAACGCGTGATTGACGAGGATTCGCCTGTTTCGGTGGAGGACTACCGCTTTGAGGGGGAGAACAATGCCTCCACCACTTTGCTTCGGATTCAGATAGATCCCCTGTTCACGCCGGGAGAAAGCGTGGGCTCGGCGCTGGTACTGCTGTGGGATCAGTCCCGGTTGCAACTGCTGGAGGCGGAGAACCGGGAAAACCGGGTCATGGAGGCCATCTCGGTCATGGTGCGCCGGCTGGCCCATGAGTTGCGCAACCCCATGAGCGGCATGAAGGGTGCCACCCAGCTTTTGCAGCGCCGGCTCAAGGATCAGGAGGAACTGGCCGAGTATTCCGGGGTGATCCTGAAGGAACTGGAACGTCTGGAGCGCCTTGCGGGCTCAATGCTGTTCTATGGCGACAATCCGCCCCTGAACCGCTGCCTGTTCAACCTGCACGAGTTGCTGGACGAGGTGATCTGGTTTGAACGCAACGCAGGGGCGCAGGTGGAGTTCAACAGGCTGTACGATCCTTCCCTGCCGGACATGCTGGCGGACAGGGACAGGATACACCAGGTTCTGCTCAATCTTATCCGCAATGCCGTGGAGGCCAGCCCGCCTGGGTCTTCCATAACCGTTCGGACATCCATCTTCGGCCCCTGGCAGAGGCCGCACTCAGAGAGCTCCTCGGCAAAAATCTCCTTCCGGGTGGACGTGGAGGATTCCGGACCGGGAGTCCCCGAGCAGTTGCGGGGACGGCTGTTCACCCCGTTTTTTACCACCAAGACCGAAGGGACGGGACTGGGCCTTTCCATCTGCCAGCAGATAGCACGGGCTCACCAGGGTGTCCTGCGCTATTTTCCGCAGCCTGGAGGGGGATCCTGTTTTTTTCTGCTGATTCCCATGGTTGAGCAGGAATAACACCTCCCGGTGACGTAATTAATATTGAAAAATTGCGTCAGGGTCTGCCTGCCAGGGTGCCAACTGCGGGGATTTGCCTGGATCTTGCTTAGATTTCCCTAAAGATTCAAACGACTTGACCCGATAAGATATTGACACAGGGCAATTATTTGTGTCATAAATTAAAGGAAAGTCGCACAAGAGCTGTTAAATTGACGTTGTTTCAAATCAACGGGAACGTGGGGACAGGTCCTGTGACCACCCTGGTCAAAGGGCCGCGCCGAAATCCGGTTGGAGGACCGGTTCTGCGCACACCCACCGGAAAAAACAAAAAAGAAGAAGCGACCAATGAAATTCCGTGTAATCCATGTTACCTGGCTGGTAATCAGCGCTCTGCTGGTGCTGGGTGGATGCGACAAGGGCGCCGGCAATGAGGACATCCCAGCGCAGAACTTCGGGCACAGCATTGACACCCTTGGCAAGGAAACAGGCGAACTGACCGGGCGAATCCAGTTTCCCACCGAATACAGCCAGCGTTCCGCGATGTTCAATATCGGCGAGATATCCTTTGTCACGCACCCGGACGGAAGATTCCGGCTCAAGGGCCTTCCCCGGGGCCGGCACCAGCTGCAGGTCAGGATCAACGGGTATGAGAAAATGGAAGTGTCCTTTGATATCCTTCCCGATGAGGTCACCGAACTGGCGAACCTGAACATCCAGGAGGCCAAGGGCCGGGTGCTGGGGCGCCTGGTGGATGGAAACGGCAAGTCCGCCAGCGGTCTCGCGCTTCGGCTATCTCCTTCGGAGAAGGTGGTCACCACGGACAACGATGGTATCTTCCAGTTTCTGGGAGTAGGCCAGGGGCGGCATGTGATTACGCTGCAGGACCCGGTGTTTTTCACCGCCAACAGGCATCTCAGGCTGGGCGGAAACGAGACTCAAAACCTGGGTAATATTGAGGTGTTCCGCAGGTTATCTCCGCAGGTAAACGCCTCCCCCCTGGGGAGGTGAGCCGTTCCCGCAGGTTCTTCACGCGGGCCCAGGACGCGCAGTGCCGGGTTCCGGTCCGTGCCGCCGGCAACCGGGCGCCTGAGAGCGTCTGCTTAGCCAATTGGCCCTGCTCATGAAAGTCCGCGGCAAACGCGTTCCGCAGGCATCCTTATCGCAGGGTTGGCCCCGCCGGGGTGATTATTCCGATACATGACCTACCAAAACAATTCCAGACAACTTGAGCTGCCCCTGCATCTGCTGAGGCGGCTGGCCGGGGCCGATGAAATGCGCGCCATGGATTCCCATGCCATTGAAAAGCTGGGGGTGCCGGGCCGGGTGCTGATGGAGAACGCCGCCCATCATGTGGCCAGGATTGTGGCGGAAAGGATGGAGGAGGTGCTGGGTGCTTCCGGGGATGAGCCGGGCCGGGAGGAACTGGCCGATCTGCCGGTGGTAGTGTGCTGCGGGACGGGCAACAACGGCGGCGACGGCTTCGCGGCGGCCCGCCTGCTGGCCAACCGCGGGTTCAACGTCACCGTGGTGGCGGCAACCCCGGCGGAGGGCATGGGCACAGGCGACTCGGCCGCCAATGCCAGGGCCTGGGAGAACTTCGGTGAAACCATTGTCTGGGATGACGATCCCGGGGAGGCGGAGCAGGCCCTGGAAGGGGCGGCGGTACTGGTGGACGCCCTGTTCGGCAGCGGGCTCAGGCGCGATATCGGTGGCCGGTATGCCGACATGCTGGCGGCGTTCAACGGCTCGCCGGCGCCGGTGAAGGTGGCGGTGGATATTCCGTCCGGGGTGGACACAGACACCGGGGTGGTGCTGGGAACCGCCGCCCGATGCACCGATACGGTGACCTTTCAGGTCGGCAAGCCTGGGCTGGCCCTCTATCCGGGAGCGGAACTGGCCGGCCGGGTCAGCGTTACCGACATATCTATTCCGGAACTCTGGCCGGAGGACCGCCCCGCGGCCTACCGGATGACACTGCCCTTCGCGGCGGCGGTCATACCCGGGCGTCCGGCGGACGGACACAAGGGGACCTTCGGGCATCTGCTGGGGATATGCGGCTCCGCCGGCATGGGCGGCGCGGCGCTGCTGGCTGGCCGGGGAGCCCTGAAGAGCGGCTGCGGGCTGGTCACCATGGGGGTGCCGCTAGTGCTCCGGGATACATTCCTGGCCGATGCCCCCGAACTGATGACTCTCAGCGCTCCGGCAGCACGGGGGGCGGAGTTCTTCGGGGGGGATGACGCCGGGTTCTTCCTGGAGCAGGCGCAGAACAGGGACGCCCTGGCCCTGGGCTGCGGGCTGGGAAGGCATGAGGACACCCGGGACTTTGTTAAAGAAATGGTGGCCCGGGTTGAGGCTCCCCTGGTGATAGATGCCGACGGGCTGTTCCATCTTTCACCGGAAGACCTGGCCGCCCGCGGCGCACCTACGGTCATCACCCCCCATCCGGGGGAACTGGCCCGGCTGGGGGGGCTCAGCCGGGAGGACATTGCCCGCGACCGCCTGGGGGTGGCCCGCCGTTTCGCCGCCCAGTGGGGGGTGGTGCTGGTCCTCAAAGGGGCGGGGACGGTGGTTGCCGCGCCGGACGGAACCGCCTTCATAAATTCCACGGGAGACAACGGGCTGGCCAGCGGAGGTACCGGGGATGTGCTGACGGGCCTGCTGGGCGGACTGCTGGCCCAGGGGCTGGAGCCCCTGCGGGCGGCTTTGCTGGGGGTGTATCTGCACGGCCTGGCCCGGGATGTCTGCGCCGCCGGCGCAACCCGGGGGGAGGACTGCGGCTGTGGTTGTCACGATG
>Ga0224501_10002749_pt1 | contig 13867 bp, 10 predicted proteins | sample SF_Oct11_sed_USG_4_FD_169105 | JGI IMG/M metagenome (GOLD analysis project Ga0224501, IMG submission 169105) | Sediment microbial communities from San Francisco Bay, California, United States - SF_Oct11_sed_USGS_8_1 | ecosystem: Environmental > Aquatic > Marine > Sediment | place: USA...
GAGGCTGTCATAATAAACACTGTACACGTTTGACAAGTTAGATGGATGTTATCTCAGGCGAATTAGCAGATCTCATACACTAAGCAGTACTGTTTATAAAAGTTGAAACTAGACGGTTCTTTTTTTAACAAAGAGAATAGATCCGAAGTCAAATAGATGCGTAAAAATATTTGCCGAGTACAAGGGATAGATGGATAGCTCCGTGGCAGAGCACTATGGGATAGATGGATAGCTCCGTGGCAGAGCACTTGGCTCGTAACCGTGAAAACTTTGGTTCAGACATCGGTTGCGACAGGCTCCAGTTGTGACTCGTGAGTATGAGCTCTTAGCATTGATTCCCGCTCAAATAAAAACAAGCCTCGCTATGAGGCGGAGCATGAATAATGACCCACTCGCAGAGCTCCATTCTAAGCCGTAACGGGGGAAAGAGAACAAAGATCTAACTGGGGGGGATCCATCACAACCTAACCCAGTGATATCTAACCCGGTGGCTTCATTATAACACCGATGACATCATATGAGCAGAGGAAAAATGAGAGACGAATAAGGTTGGAGAAGACATGGCAGCCGATAATACAGTGCTATATGCGTTATGATACCTATAGTCAGCATATAAGTTAGTGACCTGTGTAGTGTCCACTCGGACGGGCTGTATCTAGTCAATGATATCACCGTGTGTAACAGATGCTGAAGAGATTTGGGGAATAAGATATTTGATGCACGCCTGCGCCTATTACAGGTAGTAAATTCAGGGTGAAGCTACAAACCGATTCCTGCTGGGGTTGACAGCAACAAGGCATCAGAAGCCCAGGCACGAACAAGGAAAGAAACATTTTATGGAGTATGTGTCAGTTCATAGTTTTGACCGGTTTTGGGATCGTTAACGCATCCCCTCGCTAACACTTAGCAGCATGTCAAATTATAAAGTTGTCTGAGTAACCAAGTTCCTGATGGTTATTACCTTATTACAGGAGATAAGCCACGTTATGTCCAATGGTTGACCCTCAGTGCCATGAGTTGCTTCCCCGGGACCAGCCTGTAGGATGTGTCCAAACTGCCTTCGCGGCTCCACATGGAAGAGGCTGAAGTCCAGGTTCATAAGAGCTGCCATACTCTTTACCAGAGATACCTACAAAGACAAACAATATAATGTAACTCTCTCATTCATCTGTCATGGGAAATAAAGTCCGAGGTGCTACTAATTTCCTTCATCTATCTCCTGCGTGGGTTAGTAGATACCCAGTGTGAGCTTCCAGCCATGTATTTCTGAAATGTGTGTATGGGCGAGACTCTCTCTCTCTGTCATCAAACCTTACCCAGGCAAGAGACAAGGAGTGACTGATGCAGCTGCTTCGCATACCTCCTTGGAAGGAAGCTAGAATGAATAACAAGTCGTCATCCAATGAATTCTTTCGCCGCAAGTTGCTCTGATTATGTTGTTTTTGAGTGAATATTAAAGCAAAATCAAACAAATAAAAACTTTCAACGATCCTAGTAGGAAACCGGAAACGCCCGAATTTTGCCAGGTAATTTCTGAGTGGGCAATTTGATTGGGTGATGAGTCATATATCCAAGGCAGATCAGACGCGTTTTGTCTCTGGGAGGCAAATGCTCGGATGTCCGAGGCAGATCAGAGGCTTTTATTGTCACACTTGGGGGGGGGTCGGGCGCCCGTTCAGAGCGCCCGATTTGAGGCAGAGCGGACGCAGCGTGATTAGAAAAGCACCTTGACGCACATTCTCTCAGACTCTTTAATAATACTTGGGTACATTCAAACGTACAGACCAATGATGGGGATGGAATGATTTATCAGAAAGACATGGTGGTTGTACGAGGATCATCTTAAGAGTAACACTTCAGGAATGTGCGATGTCCAATGAAAGCTGCATGATGTGAGATGCGCTAGCCAATTAAGCCACTTATATATAATCGCCCTCCTCCATAGCAACAATCTTCTAATTACCAGTCTGACCCAATAAAATACAAACACAGCCATGCAGTGAGTCATTTGAATTCAACTCTGGTCTAATGGCCAGACGATAGACGATGACCGGATGAAGCTGAGGCTTTCACTTCCAGATTAGGAGAGCAAATCCGCACTGAGCCAAGCTCAGGGACAGTTTGGGGGCGGGCGGTGTAGTTATTATAGTGCCATCCTATTTAGCAGACCACCTCAAGGCTAGGCTTGTTCTAGCTGAGGGATAGACGCTGGGAATTATACGAGGACCTCGCGCTCATCGCTGGAGGTCAGTATGACCACGGATTGAACCAGGGAGCCAAGCGTTTCTGCCTTGGCCCATCCCACTATCTCTTATAGGTTATCAGGTGTGACACTTGGTGTGACACTTCAAGCACTAGGTGTGTCATTGCCTGCCTTGGAGTTAATCAGCGCTGAGAAGCCAGTGAGGTTCTGGAAAGTCGAGTAGTATTTAACTAATCACTCATTACCTTTCTCATTGGATCGGGAGGCAGCTCAAATCTGAAGGTCACGGCTATGGGGTTATCAGCGCGTCGGCAATCATTCTGTTCGTACAGTCGCTCCGGTGATTCAGTGACATTTATATACAGAGTGAAGACGCTGTCATACCCGGCCATATATACCTGAAACGGTAGCATGAAAGTGACAGTCTTAATCTAATGGTATTCTGGGGGCAAATGGCAGCAACATCACAGCTACATGTTACATGTAGTTGTCATACGTAGTTTGCCCTTCTTTGTACTATTTTTTAACAATCTGTTTCCTTTGGTGCAATAAAATGTCGTCAGCACCAACCGTTGTCAACCAAGACATACCTTATAAGTGCCATTACTGGTGGGCACTCCGACTAGATTATTTGAGGTTGTGTTATGATACAGCCAATCACTGGCATCTGTGTGATAGATCTGTAATGGTAACGGAATACTAATAACTTCCAGACATGACTTGCTGGACAGCTATAACATGAGATCATCTTCTTTACGGATACTATCTCTATGCTAGGTTCGTGTCCAGGTTGGTTGAGGGTATATCCCGCAGAGAAGTTTTCTTCATGGGTGAACCGTGTCGCGATCCATCTCATGAGGATAAGAGATCGAAGTGGTGTTAGAACGGGGAGTTTGGGCCATGTAGTAGTCACTAGTTCACCCAGCTCACTTAGAAAACAGTGCACCAATTTATGTCCTGAATAAATCTATGCACTCCGGTTTGGCCTGATCCTAGCAGTTAATAAATGAAAGCTAATTTTAATGAAAACAATAAAAGAGGTATTCAAGATGTGATACCAATGCTGCACCTTCTTTTCAAAAGCTCGTTTGTTTGTGCAAGCACGACTCATTAGCTTCTGTGATTGTGTTGGTTTCCACCCTCGAGATAATCTACTGTGGCGCAGTACAACTCAACATGTTCAAGGCAAAAGCTTTTATGAGGATTACGGAATGCCAGATAACTTGAAAGTCACTAGAAACTAGAAAAATCCTGCTATAGACTAACCATGCCATTCTGCCGGACAGGATGGGAAAACAAGAACCCAGTGTGAATTTGTATCCATTCAACTTTGGTTGCCGAGCATGAGATCAGAAGTATATAAAGAAAAGCGTAGAACAGCATCCTGTGCTCTGATTCAGTTCCATCTGAAAGTCACATACAGTCAGTAGCTAGTGAGCATGGTGGGGCATAGCACAGTCAGGTCAACAAATAGCTCTCTCAATAAATGACTGAAAGCGGAATATTTGATCAAACTTGCATACCTGTAACACCAAGCTGCTTTACAAACGAAAAGTAACTGAATAAATTCTACATTATTAGCACAATAGTGCTCTGCATTGTGGCAATCATAGGGTATCAATATAGTTAAGGGCCCATTCATTCATTGCCATTAGGCTAGGTTCTAAATAATTACTGAAACTTTGCTCAGTACACTAGTAAAGTTTTGCTTATCGGTTTAAATTTAATCAAAATTAAAATTTAATTGTCATTATTATTTCGATTCAGTCAGTCAGTACCTGACCAGCGACTAAAACTAAAAGAACTTAGTTAGATCTAAAGCTAGAACTAGAAGTAGAAAAGAAACTCTGACTCTGAGAGTGAGAGAGACTCACTCAGTCACACTCACAGACTTTAATAGACTATATATTGTATATATTGACTATAGAATAGACAGTCTACACTATACTCAGTCAATTGTCAATATATAATATTATGCTCTACATCTAGTCTAGTCGATACCAGGCCTGACATATGAGTGAGTGACCGAGTGAGTGACTGAGGGGAATGAAAGATCATAGGATGGTAGACAGTGAACTGATATTGATAACGATTGACTTGACTCTTGAGAGCTGAGTTTGAGAACGCACTCGTCTCGAATCGGCACTGGACTCTGGTCTCTGGAGTCTGAACTGATACTCATACTGATAGTGATATTGATAATTCGGTGTGTCTGTTACCTGATTAAATGTGTCTGTAGTGTGGTCATCTTTATCAAAGTGACAGGAGGCAGGTAGAAAATCACGTTACCTGCCAAGCTTAGTGCAACACGATTATGTCTTCTGATATCAGATTGAATAAATTTTTAAGATAAATTTTAAAAGGCAGCGAATGTCACAAAAGGCGGAGAAAAAAGCGTCCTAAGCAACGGCAAATCCTACCTCCTTTTTTACGAGTTCGCATGTAATAACAACTCCTCCACAGTCTCTCGAGCCGATGCAGCCGCTAGGGATAGTATCTAGGCATTATTCATATAATGACAGTAATGCTAAATAGGCCTTTGATGCTACTCATGAACTTAATCAACATATACATTTCGATCTATAGAGGCGTGGGTTGAATTATCTTGCCCCACTTATGACATATGCCTAACTGCAAAAAATCCAGGTCAACAGCTCTGATAAATACATAAATAGGTTTCGAGTTATTAGCAGGGGCCAGTTAGCTGCTTATCGCATCACAGCCTAATACAGCAAGGAAGGTGACTGGTAACCAATGGACAATGACAAACTACCACTTGCGAAAGACTTTGCTTTTCAGCCCCTTGAGGAGTGTGGAAGGGGCAAGAGCTTTAGGAAACTTGGGGACACACTTTACATTTTCTAGGTGATTTCAGCCCTATTGTATTTTATCCTCTGCCACCAAGCGTTCAGTAATCCTTAGAATTTAACCATTTTGTTTGTGTCATTATCAGTAGAGGAAGTCTGTATATGGTTTGCAGGGGTGCTTTGTATATATTATGGTGAAAACACATGTATGAGACCAGTTTACTTTTAAAAATAACACTGCCATGAATACATGACCAACATGCAAAATAATTGTGTATTCTCCAGAACACCTCATTTGGCTAAACTTGGTTTAGTTTAAGGATCATCCCCAATCAACCCTTGTTGCAATGTTTCTTATACCAGCTTCCGATGAGCAAAATCACAGTAACCAGAGCTGACAGAGTAAGTCCCACGATGACTGAATGTTCCACTAAAACAATAGAAAAACACCATTATTTTTTATTCATTTGGTTAAGTGCCAATGGGCAGGTTATTTCAAGGTACTTGACCACCACTTGTGCTTAATCTCAACACCTAAAGATTGGTTGGTGTGATCGTGAATCTTTACGCTTTATGAGAAAGTTATTTCCAGCAGATTGGTGACTCATATAACTAATTCTGGTAGGTATGCCTAATTTCCCCTTGTAACCAGGCAAGTATCGCAGTCTGTCGTGGGGTTAATTTACCATCCTGTGGCAGGTCCTTATTTAGGTAAACTCTGGCTCTTGGCCATCCTATTAACGAACCTCCTAAGCCTGAGGCTTGTTGGAGTTGTAGGAGACGGGGTTTTGTGAGGAGCTCATACTGACAACGGGTGCCAGCCATGACCTGGATTCAAACTCAGGTTCTCACAGTTGCGGGTCCAGCCCTCTACCACCAAGCTATCCCGCCATTCGAGTCATGAGGCCAACTAGGTTAGGAAACTAAGTATTATCACTTACATCTACAATCTATGCCATTTCCAGTTGCCCATAGCCCTCGTCCTTCATCCTCTTCTCGACACCAATAAGTTGCCCTATCTAAGAACATGAACAGTGGCATACACTGGAAGGAAGCAAATTCTCCGTAACTGTAGTTGGCTTTCTTGGGTGTTATCTGAATGCTGCCCGGTGTCTGTGGTGGCTGAACACATCTGATAGCTGCAAAACAGTTTTGTGCTTTTACTGACTCCGGATTTGTATTGTGATGTTACACAGAAGGAGCTCTGATAGAGCTACCCAGTCTACGGTTCATACCACGGGCCATCCAGAACACCAGCTGTTAGCCACACTTATAGTCAGTGTACATGGGAATAATTGCATCAGTTCGCGGACATACCTAGCATTGTAGACACACTGACTGAGCTGACTGAACCCTGGTATATTGTTTAAATTCCGATCGTCTATAGGTTGACACTGTTAAATTTTGATGAAAATTCAACAAAATAAAAAACACTAATTTTGGTGTTTTCACCTTGACATCTGTGTATGGTTACATTCCAGTGATAGGAGAAATCATTTCCTTGGATGCAGGTGATGTGTTGGGATGAGATTTTATAGTTTTTCTTAAAGCAGTGTACTGCAGCCACTGTCCCGACATCGTATCGCTGCTGAGCCGGTCTAATAACCTGATCCATGTCCAGCTGAGGAGGAAGGCACCATTCTTCCATAACTGTAAGCAACTCAGTGTCATCACTCACAGCCGTGTGCTATGACGATCAGGAAAGTGAATTCATTCTTCATTTTAAAATATATCCACCTAAGCATTCTGCCCTTTGAATTCAAAATCCTCAAAATTGATAATTTGTCTAGAAGTTATTTTGTTGTGAATTTCTCTAAACTAAATTGCAGTTTTCATTGAGTTGAGTTCCTTTAAATTAAACAAAACCAAGAGTTTCTTGTAATAAATAGGCACAGGTTTAATTTTGTCTGTTTTGGATCGGGATGTACAGTATATCCCCTCCTAACCATCATAGTTACGGAGATTGTTATTCTGTGTAGATACATATAGTACTTACCTGTAAGTGACATCACTTTCATGAATCTATATATGCTGATATACAGTTTTCCCTGGTGGAATAGAACCGCATCGCTCTGGAACGGTAGTTGCGTACAGAGTGCGACAATACCAGGACCTCCATAAAATCTCGGGTGACACGCGCTCACCAGTGATGATGTCTGTCTATTATATAACAGGATATCCCCCTCGATAGAATTCATAACTGCGAAAATCTCTTCACCCACTTGGACTATATAAGTCGGTTTCACCGGAACATTCTCAGGCTCATGAGAAATAAGAGAGACAGTAATATTCCCAGACAGGTTTTCGATCATTATCAGCCCATCTGGTTTCGATAATAGAAGGCTATTCCTGAAATATAACAGGTGTTGAAACATCATTTTACTCCCGCTAGCTGTCCATATCGTGCTTACAGTCTGCAGCGTATAGTCTAACTTTCTTATGTTTTTATTTCCGGTTTCCAAAAGGTAAGAGATGTTGATGTTGGTTTTGTCAGAGACGATCACTGAAACAGAAATATTCGGAGATGTATAACCTTGGTATATTTATGCGGAGGCCAATCAAATCCCGTTTTGCTAGTTAATTAATCTCGTTTCATCTGATAGCGAATGGATTGCGGTACCTAATCGAGCCTGTTAATTATTTATCTTTTCCACCAAGAGGAAACTTTTTGAAATGATTTGATTCAGGTCCCAAAATTTCACGATGCTCATAGTAAAAACCACATGAAACTGCTAGCCTAGGACAGCAACCAGTGTCTCGCCTGGTACTGTCCTCTCAGATTGATAAAATCAAATGCAATCAGTTAAATTTAATCAGTTAAATTTAAACCATTGATATGAATATATGGATCGGCAATCTGCATTGTCAATGTCAAGCAAACTGATTCGTTTGTGGCGTCACAAATAGAAGCAGAATACCCTGGAATCACTACAATTATATCACGAGTTGTCTTCTCATTGTACTAAAGAGCACACAACTACGCATTAATGATCATTCATTTGGTGGAGTTGTCTACCCTTTCCATAAAATTTACAGTGAGTCAAATGGAACTGTTCCGTTTGATGACATAAGAATTTCATGAGACTCTCCGCTGGTTCAGCCTTGTACTGTGGACTGATCACCGATTCATACATTCACATCAATGATTTAATCAGTTAAATTTAACCAGTTGAATTTAATCAGTTTAAATTAAATCACTCACCTTCCGGTTGCTTATATCGTGCATCAGTGAAGTCTCCATTGATTGAAGGGAGGATTTGTCCCCAGCCGTCCATGCATAATCCAGACAGGACTGAGACCTTCTGTGTCACTGTATTGTAATACCACAGACAATTCTGGTATTTATCCACCACAACAAATCCTTCTAGAGGGTGGGTTACCGGAAACTGAACGAAATCCGTGGCTTGGAAGGGTAACGTCTGCTGATCACCTGCAGTTATTAAGGACTATAGTAAGTTATAGTAAGTGTTGGATATATTTACCAGGTATTAAAGAACACTAGGACACCGAAGTTGAAAAATTGTTTATCGTGCCTCAGTGAAGAGTGGTTGAGGTGGGATCTAGTTGCCTGATAAGCGTATAAAGGCTTTATAGCCCTATATAGTCCTATAGCATCAGCAGATAGATGACTAGTCAGCTTACCATTCTCAGAATTTCTTGCCAAATCTCGGAGGTCATCAGCTATCACTTTCATCACAGTCACATTGATTGTCAGTTTCATTAGCTTGCGAGGATCCATCAGAGAAATTATAACATTTGGGTCATCAACACTGGTTTTCATAGATTGCATTCGATTGGTCATCGGTATAAACATAGGTGTTCCCACAGCAAGGTGAACACGATTACAAGAGATTAACCTGAGAATGAAAAACAGTCATGCTTGATACAGTAATGTTTCTCTTGTGTGACGTCTTCATTTATGGCCTAACACGGAGCTCCATGAGTGGGGCGCATGGAGCTCCATGAGTGGGGTGGTATCAAAGTTCCACCTCACACTGCGGTCTGTTTTTGTTTTTGAATTCATACTCGCAACGATGGCCCGCCATGACTACAATTTGAACCCAGGTTCAGAGGTTCTTATGGCTGCGAGCCCAGTGCTCTACCACTGAGCCATCATTGGTTAAACATTACTACTAGTTAGTAATTCGCTAGTCAGTCAAGCCATCATTTTATTAAATTTAAGAAGTTCAAGACCTGACCACAACCCGTGAGTATTAAATAACAAAATAATATTATACCCTTCAAAAGTAGGAGAAAATTAAATTGGAAAATAGTGAATCCTGAAGTTTGAGCCCAAAAATGTGATAAACCTGTAGTATCAATGCTTTGCTGACCTTATCATTAGACAGAGCATCACAGTATACAGAGCCATACTCCACCATATCAATGAACGTGTGGCACTCGTCTTTCAGATTTATAGCCTATCCCTTCACTCATCATTAGCATGTGCATGATAATGAACTGCATACACGTGCGCATTAAATAAAAAAATAAGGTGTAAATTGTTCATATCATTTTTTGACTGAGAGGGTTGTCTCATCCGTTGGTATGACCACTGGATCATAAACGACAGATTAGGTCAATTTATTTTTACCAGTTAGGCACTAGTTAGTATAATTATACAGGTATTATGTTATTAAGTTATTATTAAAGCTAATATTATTACTATTATTATTCTTGTTATTATTATTATTATTCATTATTATTATGATTATTAGTATCTCAGTGCAGTACATCACACAATAATAGCCTCCAGTAAGTACAGAAGGGTAATCCACATTGAAAGGCGCTCGACAGGAACAATGGGAACAATGGCTAATGACGCGTAGGTGTTGAGAGGAGAAACCATTCATACAGTGTAGGGTTTGGTGCCCATGTCTGCAGGGTAGTTTTATAACCTTGCACACCTAAGCCCAGACTGGTATGAATGCGTTCTCCGCACGGGACCTATCAGATCTCATGATCACAAATGTGCAAAGCTAGCAGCTTGGATGACATCAGAGAATTGTAACCAGCCAATGAATTACACCGACTGAGCCAGCCGTAGATATAAAGTGAAGGGAGGAGTAGGAAGCATCAAATTATCAGATCTAGTTAGTCTGACATTATCTTTATGGTGATAATTGGATTTGATAATACATTGAGGGTGACGCAGTGGCTAGTTTTTTCTTTTACTGCACCATCTCAGTGTGAGCTGGAATTTTCTTTCTGTTCGCTGTCATAGGCAGCATAGGCAGCATAGGCAGCATAGGCAGCATAGGCAGCATAGGCAGCATAGGCAGCATAGTCATTCATTCTCCCACTGAGCGATCAATATCATGACCCAAGCCACGCATACTGCGCATAAACAAGGCGAGGGATGGAAATCATGCAACACCACAGAAGAAAATATTGTATTAGGTACCTAAAATATATTATAAAATATAAATACATCGCTCAATAAGCCAATAATAAAATAACAATTTAATAGGACTGTCAAGTGTGTTGTGTTATGATGATGACAAACACAAGTTCTCTTGGAGAGATGTGTGTTGCATCGATATGGCTGCTGAACAGTTAGCTCAACGAAATATTCAAACAATATATCCAAAACCATTCTATGAATACCTGTTTCTTCCTATATACACAAAATGTTTCAGCTTGGTGCATGATGTTATATGGGATAGAAACTGTTTGTACACCGACATGTTATTAGCTGACCACAGTCAGGTTGCATGAGGGGGTTTGTATTCTGCTATTTTTATTACAGTATGAAGGCGTGTCACATGCGTGGATGTTGTATCTGCTGGGTGATGACAGTTGTGTGATGGAATCAAAGAGAAGCTTCTCCCAGGCGGTGTCACTGCCGGGTGACCTTGCTGTCAGCGCAGTGACTGGTCAGCGGGGTCAGCGAAGCTCTTACTTGCCATTGCTGGTGACTTCCTGTTCATCGTCTGCAGTAAGATAATTTATATTTTACCCTTATATTATTGCAAATATAAGGGTAAAACAAATAAAAATATAAGAACCTGTACATACACATAAAGCTGAATCAATAAATATAAATGTTATTATATACGGATAACAAACTAAACAATAAATAGAAATATATTTGAATAAAAACTTGAATAAATAAATGAGAGTGTATACCAAAAACAACCTAAATAACTAATATAAATATAAAAACATATGAGCAGAAACCACATAAAATAGATATAAATATATGTATGAATATAAATAAATATAACAAAATTGAGTAAAGTTCTGAATGTATCTTGTATTTGTGAATGAAAAAAGGCTTGGTTATCGCAATGAAAACCATTCATAGAAAAAAGCGAAAAACCTTCAGAACATTTTAAAGTTTGATCTCTGTATATGCGCGTTTTGACTGGGCAAGCTTTCAGCCCGGGTGTACAGTTTGTTTTAGCCCGGGCAAACATCTCGGGCTGTTGGCCTAGCCAGGTTCTATTAGGAGTTGTCTCCACATTTGACCGATGATGTCTAGGGAGATAACTCCAATGAACATCGCAGAATGTAACAACGTGCCATAATATTGTCAAAACATTGTGATGTCATATTGAGTACACCTGGGCTGATGAGCGATACCTGATATACATGGATATCGAGGTATTAGAAACACGCGCTTAGCAAGAAATACCCTTTTCTGATTGCAAGTTCGGACATAAAGTTCTATTTACCTGAGCTCTGCCATGGGAGAAGTGTCACTTGTCGATATGCCAAGATAAATGCCAGAGCAGAAAGTATGATAGCATCACCAGCAGTTACCATCGCTAATACATACGATTTACCAAGTGTGCATACACCTGGATCATAATTGTCCGATTTGCATATTTGTTTTACTAGAGGTTCGCTCCATCCCCCAGGGTAAAGCGCGCAGGCTAGACCCATAGATATACCTGTGGGAATGATACTGAATGTAGATACATGCCTAATATTTTTAATTTGAGATCCTCAGCATGTGTTACAGTGAATCTCCCAGCTCAGATACCCCTTTTTTCACCAGACCTGGCTCGCCACAATGCACCGTGAGTGGGTCAGTATCATTGCTTCGCCTCATAGCGAGACTTGTTTTTGTTTTGAGCTAGAATTAGTAATATAATTACGCATCAAAGACTGAACGGCTTCACATGCAGAGACCGGGTATAAGAACCTTTTTTCATGATTTTAAAATTCCCTCAAAGTATCTCAAAAACAGAGTGCGAGGGTGTTAGGGTGAAGGGTAGTAAATAGCACGCTAGGCCATCAGTCAGAGGTCTCTGATTCTTGACTTCCTGGGTTCTATGGTTAAGACCAAGCTATATCAGCCATGAGTCACTGACGTGGTAGCTTGCCAGACTGATGTAATTGCGAAGGTGCATAACCCGGGCCATTCATCTGGCTCAATCCAATCAACAAGAGTGTTGGTAGGAGTGGGGATCATATTTGAAGTAGACTTAATTAAGGTAGTTTATGCAGTCAGAATGCATCGGTGAATACATTAAACTGTTACCAGTGGTATGAAGATGTATTCACCACCCAGAATAAGTTAAAGGAGGGCCATTCTCTCGACCTCTGTTTGCGACCTAGGACTCATAGTGGACATAATTTCATGACTTACAGCACCCATGGGGTTGAGTGGGGTAAGATACTATAGAAAGAGTTACTTGAAATGTGAACAAACCTCCGATAGCGTGTAACCATCCGCAGGCCATGAAGATTACATTAGAACTGAGGCAGAAAGACAGGAAGAGAGTAATGACGGTGAGACACCCAATAACTCCAGCTAATGCTGTCAGCAACGCTGAGTTACGAAAACTAGAGGCTGGAATCTGCCCGAAATCCAGAAATGAGCCATGTGTCTCCGTCGCTCCTTCTGCAAAACCACCAAGATTGATTTACTCACAAGTCACAACATTCATACAAACACATGGTTTCATGTGGAGACTGGAGACAAACATAATCGCATGAAGCTTTCCCACTGCCCCGATGATTCAACAGTCGCTGCTATGAGGGCTGTATCACCACAGAACAGAGCTCTATTATATAACATCACTCGTGAGAGGACTGCGGTCTATGCAAAGAGAATCCTGTGGTGGATTTACTTCGGTCTATGTAAAGAGAATCCAGTGGTGGATTTACTGCGGTCTATGCAAAGAGAATCCTGTGGTGGATTTACTGCGTTCTATGCAAAAAGAATCCAGTGGTGGATTTACTGCGTTCTATGCAAAGAGAATCCAGTGGTGGATTTACTGCGTTCTATGCAAAAAGAATCCAGTGGTGGATTTACTGCGTTCTATGCAAAGAGAATCCAGTGGTGGATTTACTGCGGTCTATGCAAAGAGAATCCTGTGGTGGATTTACTGCGGTCTACGCAAAGAGAATCCAGTGGTGGATTTATTGCGTTCTATGCAAAAAGAATCCAGTGATGGATGTACTGCGTTCTATGCAAAGGGAATCCAGTGGTGGATTTAAACAATACAGTAGAGATGGAGGCACGATTTTAATTTTAGGAAATTTACCAAAACTGTAGCTGGTAATAAGCATGAAACCAGAATTGAGCTCTACCTCATCGTATTATACAATGACTGTACTGTACACGCATATCAGGTATATCCCTGCATCTTTATGTATTAACACAGCATCATACAGTATAGCATTAAATAGCACAGTATAGCTTTGCATAACACTGTGTATCACTGTTTCACTTTGTACTGTCTTATACCAAACTTGTACGGTATTTATACTGTATCTACACTGTATTGTACATATCTACAGGGGTTACATACTGCGCGTTTTTGTTGTGCCAATGTCGTAGCTACATCATATCTACATATATGCAAACTGTATTTTCACTATACCTAAACTGAATCTACACAGT